>Ga0209382_10001773_pt1 | contig 33287 bp, 29 predicted proteins | sample SoiMetdeltSBSDD5_FD_187599 | JGI IMG/M metagenome (GOLD analysis project Ga0209382, IMG submission 187599) | Bulk soil microbial communities from a Populus tree surrounding site in Tennessee, USA - Soil MetaG P. deltoides SBSDD5 (SPAdes) (version 2) | ecosystem: Environmental > Terrestrial >... | reverse complement strand
GGACCTAGAAGCCCGGCCGACAACCGGGCCTGATGAACACGGTCGGCAGCGCACGCGACGGCCGACCGCGTGAGGTAGTTCGAGGAGAGCCGAAGGCAGTCGGAGCGTCGACGGGCCAGGTGGCGGCCAGAGGGCGGCTCAGGATGGCCAGGAAGAGCCCCAGGAGCGCGGCAAGCAGCCCAAGGGTAGCCGAATCCGGGCCGGCGGGCTGGGTGGCGGAGGCGGCGAGGTAGGTCAGGTTGGCCACGGCGGCGGCCATCAGGAGGTGGAACAGCACCTTGGGCGTGCCGACGTCGCGGGCCTGACGAATGCCTAACTGGACCAACCGAGCGATGCGGTGCTCGACCATCTGGCGTCGGCGCCGATACTCGGCGAAGGCTGGACTGGCCTGCAAGGCGCGGGCTTCCTGGAGCAATCGTTCTTGTGGATGCACGCTCACCGTGCGTCCACCACTCCCTCTGACACACCGGGCGCGCAGCGGGCAGGCGGCACAGACCGCCGCGTCGAAGCGGAACTGTCCACCGCCGGCCGGGCTGGGCTTGAAGTCCTGGGTGGTCTGGCCGGCCGGACAGGTGGCGCTGGTGGTCTCCAGGTCGAGCACGAAGGCGGTCTTCGGGAAGCAGCCCTGGTTCGACGGGGTCGGCACCTTCGCCACGAGCGTCCGGCCGGCAGCGGCGAACGCCTGGCGGGTCTCGCCGCTGCCGTAGGCGCAGTCCCCCATGCTGAGCTCGACCTCGCAGTCGGTGTTCGCCTCGGTCTGCTCGACCACCTCCAGCGCCCCCTCGGCATCTGGAGCATTCCCCGCCAGCACCGTCACGGCCGTGATGATCGGCGCGTCGGTGTCGACAGCCACGGCCGCCTTGTGCCCGTCGAATCGCTTGCTGGCACTCTTCCGCCCGTGCCGCATCTCGGGATCGTGGACCGACAGCAGCCGATCCTTGGCGACGCCGTGCTTGATGGCCGGCCCATCCTCCCGCCGCTCGATATCCTGGACCAGCACTCGACTGAGCAGCCCGGCCGCCTCCAGCCCGGTCCGCGCCGCCCGCGCCTGCTTGAGCAGTCGGTCGGCGTCAGCGACGATCTCCCCCAGGAACCGTCGCCGCTCGTTGGCGTCGCTCCAGTCGATCTCGGCCGTCCCCTTCAGGCTGGTCGGTCCGACGTACCGTCCATACCCGTGCGCCGCGGCCCAGGCCGCCAACGGCTGCCCCGCCAGCTTCGCCAGCCCTCGCGCCAGCTTCACGATCCCGTCCCCCAGCAGGGTGGAGGTGTCCTTCACCGCTCCCCGCCCCAGGATGTTGCTCGTGTCCAGCGCCACCGTCAGCTTCCGCTTCTCCCCACGCTTGGTCCGAAACGTCCCACGCCGCTTCGCCAGCTCCAGGCTCTGCCGCAAGATCGCGGCTTGCTCCTCGTGCACAATCAACTGGGCCCGAAACTCCTGCAGCGTGCTCTTCGCATACGGCCGCGCGTCCAGCTCCACCCCCAGCGCCACCTTCCACCGCAGGTCGTAGTCCGCCCGCTGCTTCGCCTCGTCGTCCGACACCCCATCGTACGTCTGCAGCACCAGCGCCGTCGCCAACAGGCTCGGCGGCACGCTCGGACGCCCATTGTCGAGCACGTACAGCCCGGCGAACTCCTCGTCCCGAAACAGCTCGCCCCGCTGGCTCGCCAGCCACCCATAGAAGCTGTCCCGTCCCACGAACGCCCCAGACGCCGTGTCCGCCTCAAACAGCCCCCCTTGTGGCCCACGCTTCCCCAGCATCCCACTTCCCTCACTCAGCCGATCGTTGCCTTCATCCTACCCGGCCGACCGACCTCTCCGGTAGCCCCCCTTTCCGGCCGGGCTTCTAGCGCCCCCACCCCGGGCGAGGGCCCGGGCGCCCCGTTGCTCAGTGCGGAAAGGTCGCCTGATCATGCACTAGGGGGCGCGGAACAGGCGCGTGAGCATCGGATCGTAGTCCCAGAGCGACGCCCAGCTCTCCGACCGGGGCAGGTAGTAGCGGCGGAACTGCCGGTACTCCTCATTCCACCAGTACGGCAGGTTCTGGAGGGCGACCCCATCGGCGCCGCCCGCGAGGGCCCGCATGATGAGGTCCTCCGCCTCGGCCGGTGCCAGTTGGTCGTACCATGCCGTCCCCAGCCCGAGCACGAGCGCGGCACGCCGGCGCCCGGCGTTCGCCGCCCGGCGGTCGAGGTCGGCGAGCGTGTGCCGCAGGTAGTCATCCACACTCCACTGAGCGCGCGCCTCGGCGTAGAACATCGGGTAGACCGCATCCACCAGGCCCTCCGAGGCCCAGCGGCGCCAGTCCTGGGACACACCCCGATAGGCCCAGTCGGCCCCGGGGAAGACGTCGACCGCCAACTCCATGCCGGGCCGCTGCCGGTCCACCAGCTCGCGGACCCGGCGCACCAGACCTGTGATCTCGCCCGTGCGCCAGGCAGTGTACTCTTCCTGGTGGTGCAGCCGGATGTGCTCCGCCCAGGCGGCCGCGTCCGCGAGCGCGTCCGGAGGGGCGATCCCGGTCGCGGCCCGGAAGCGGGCGAGGCAGGCGTCGGAGAAGCAGCCGCCGAGCCCCGGGTCGCGGATGTAGTCGAGGTGGAGCCCCTCGGCGGTCGGGTAGCGGTCGAGCCCCTCGGCGATCATCCCGAGCAGCCGGTCCTGGACCGCCGGGTGGCCGAGGTCCCACCAGAGGAACGTCCCCCACATCGTGGCCGTCCCGGCCTCGGCGCTGAGGGTGCCCTTGCCGCTCGCGCCGACCACGTCCCACTCCGGGTTGGCCCGCAGGTCGGGGGCGGCCCACGGGTCCTCCAGGAAGCCGACGAAGCCGGCCAGGACGTAGAGCTGCGTGGCAACCCCCCGCTCGTCGCCCCCGCGCACGGCGATGTCGAGCGGCGACCGCGCCCCGAACAGCACCCGCGTGTCGGGGTAGCGTTCCGAGGGCCAGTTCACCCGACCGGAGGCCAGCGCCAGCGGCAGGTACGTGTTGATCCCGACCCCCTGCATCCAGTCCAGCTCGCGCAGCACGAAGTCGGGGTCACGCGCGTAGATGTCGGCCTGCCACGGCTTGTAGTCGGAGTGCGGCCACACCGCGTAGACCCGCCGCTCCTGCGCGGCCGAGGGCCGTGGGACGCCGCCCGCGCCGATGGAGGCGGCCAGGACGACGAGGGCCAGCAGCAGTGAGGGCCGTCGCATGCGATCCGCCTCGACGTAGGTGATGCGGCCGAGCGCCCCGGTGTCGAGGCGGCGGTCCGGCGCCATTGTCGCGGGCGCTGGCACGGCCGTCAAGCCTGCTGACAGCCGATGGGCGTGACTCGCCTCTGTAATCGAGGACGTCAGGCGGCAAAGGATCGACCGGAGCGGTCACGGGCGCGAAGGGCGAGGACGGCGCGAGCGCCGGGGACGGACCAGCGCATGCCGGGGCGCTTGAGCCGGATCTGAACGACGTGGGTGGCGGCGGACTCGATGGCCCCTGAGCCGACCGGGAGACCGTCGAGTCTGAGGGTGTGGTAGGCCATCCGCTCGGCATGCTAGCGGAAGTAGCCCCGCTCGCGGCGCAGGGTTTCGCGCGCGGCAGGGGTCGGGGCGGAGAGGGTTCCGAGGGCGGCAAGGACCGGGTCGGGACCCGCGGTGAGGAGGGCATGGCGGTGGTGCGTGAGCCAGGTGCGCGCCGCAGGGGAGTCACCGAACGCGGCCTGCGCGACGGCCGCGAGGTGCTCGCTCGCCTGGTAGAAATCGACGGCCTCGACGCGGTCGATCCAGTGGTCGTCGGCGAGCTTCCAGATCCAGGCGGCCCCGTCTCCCAGAATCAGCGCCTCGCGGAGGATCGCCAGCCCGCGCCCGGTGACGCCGCCGGCCCAGCGGGCGATCTCCAGCCCGCCGCGCCGGGCGGCCTCGCTCATCAGGTGGGGGCCGAACGTCTCGGCCGACTCACGCGCCGCGACATAGCTCGGGCGCTGGCGGTGCCCGTCCTGCCAGCCGGCAACCAGGCCGACCTTCACCTCATGCCAGCCATCGAGATAGCGGATCATCGTGCCGTCGGTCTCGACCACCAGGAGCCCAGGCGCACGATCGACCGGCTCTGCCACTTCCTGGGTTCGGGCCACCTGGCGCGCCGCCTGCGCCTCGCCATCGGCGATCTCCGTCCCGACCGCGCCCGCCAGCCGGCGCAGCGTTTCGGGGCCGAGCCCGATCCCCGTCAACGAGTCCAGGCGCTCAGCGGCCTCACGGTACGGCAGCGAGGCCGCCAGCTCCAGGCCCCACTGGCGCACCCCGGCGCTCGTCTGGGCGCGGCACGGGACCTCCAGCACCGTCTCGACCACGCTCCACCCCTGCCGACAGGCCCGACAGTGGTACCACGGCCGCGCCAGGGTGACCGCCCCACACTGCGTGAGCACCTGACGCGGGCGGGCCGGCTCCCACGGCTGCACCTGCTTGCCACACCCGGGACAGGCCTGCCGCTGCCGACGCAGCCGACGGTCCAGCCCGCTGGTCGCCGCCTCGACCACCGCTTCGAGCACCTGCGGCAGCACCCGACGGACCCGCCCCAGGACCTGCGTCTCATGCGACGCCAACGGCTGATCGCGCCCCTGCTCGCACCAGTCGGCCAACAGCGCTCCCAACTCATCCAGCGCTGCTACGATCTCCTCGGGGATGGGCCGGTTCATGCGGCACGTCCTCTCCGGCCGTCGGCGCCTCTACGCCGACGGCCTCTGCGTGCCCAGCACGATAGCCGCCTTCCCTCGTTTACGGAAGTGAGTCACGCCCACAGCCGATGCCCCGACGTGGCACGTCCGGCGAGCCGCCTTACCGACCATCGCGGGTGCCGTGCACCGCCGACCGGTGCCTGTGGTCCTGCCCCTACCCGCTACCCCGTCGCCTCCGCCAGCTCCCCCTCGGCCGCCGGCAGCCAGAGCGTCATCCCCATCTCTCTGAGCATCGCGACCGCCGTCGTCAGCTCGGCGCGGGCCTCGTCGAGACGGACCGTGCGGCGGTCGAGCTTGCCGAGGCCGAGGTGGCAGCGGGCTTGGAGCGGGCGCATGCCCGACTCTGAAGTCGGCCAGGACGCGGGCCTGTTGGCGCCGCACGACGGGCACCCCATGGCGCGCTCCCCGATAGATGGGCGGGCGGGGTCGATGGCCGAGTAATTGGGGCGGTCGGCGGGGTTCAACGCGCCGTCGGGACCAAGCGTTCATTGGCGAAGGTGCTTACACCGATCACCTGCTCACAGGCATTGCGGCACTCATAGTGCTCGCGTGCTCACAGGCTAGCGCGACCACCGTGGTGTGGTGTAAGCGATGTGAGGGGTGTGAGCACCGTGAGCTCGGCGTAGGGCGTGACCGGGTGAGCGCTGCGGACCGGGTGAACGCCGTGGCCGGCGTCGGTGCCGGCGCGGGAGTGCCCACCATCGACGCCGTGAACGCTGTTCGTGAGGCGTTCGGCGTACACCGCGACAAGGCCGTCGGACTGCCCGTCGGATCTGGTGAATCAGGGCTGCCAACGGGCTCCGTAGAGCCCGCGAGCGCCCCCGCGCCGCCTGATGGTCGTCGATTAGCTGCCCGCTCCGAGCAGGACTTTCGCACCAGGGCTCACCAAGGACGGAACGAGAGGCGGGGTTGGCACGATGTCAGTCCAGGATCTTCGGATGATACGGGCAAGGTGTGAGTCGGGTCACAGACTGAGCGATGGCCGCCGCGCTATGGTGGCATTCCTCGTCGCGGGCTACGTGCAGGTGAAGTTAGTTCGCCTCTGCCGCTGAGTGAGCGGTCCGTCTCCACTGCTACGCGAGCAGTGCGGGGGGATGGGCTGCGATGTCTCATCACCGTCGGCATGACCACAGCGGAGGGCGTCTACGGCACTGGCATGGCGGCATTGGCCTCGTCGGCATCGTGTTGATCTGGTGGCTGCTGCTGGCGCTGGTTCTCGTGCACGTATTGCCCGACTCGGTGGAATCAACGCCAAGAACCACCGAGCGCGTGATCCAGGGCAACGTGCAGTGGTGGCAGAGCAGCTCGTTGGTGCGACTGGAGCAGGTCCATCCGTGTACCGGCGGGCGGCTCGTGCTTGATGTCACGCTGTCGTTGGACATCAAGGCCTCCATCGATGGGGAGGACGCCCAGGTCCTCGTCGTCGCCGTCCTGACCAACCACCCATCTGCGGATGCGCCGGACCGCGTGAGTCCGGTGCGGAAGGACTTCAGCTTCCTCGCGCCGCTGTATGGACAGCCGTCGGACGTCGATGAGGTGCGCGCGGCACTCCTGAGTCAAGTGGTGCCAGCCGACCTGATCGTGCCGATCAAGCAAGGTGTGGACGGTTCCGGCCACCTGACGATCCAAACCGCGACGCCCCGGATCACCTGCACCTGAGTGGGGGGCAGCCGGCGCTCACACCGCTCACAGTGCGCTCACTGCTCACCGAGATCGCGCTCGCCAGATCATTAGCCTGCTGACGGAGTTCTCAGCGCCGAGGGTGCTGACGGACCTCCCGGTGCGCGACGAGGCCGTCCACGTTCGGACGAGGCGCTCCGTCGTGTGGCCAGGCAGGACGAATACCGCGCTTGGTAACTGGTATCACAGCGACGAGGGTCGGGCTGCTGTACCCTGGCCGTAAGAGTGACGGGGCAGGATCGCCGCGCGAGCGACGCCGGCCCGAGGATGGAGAGGGACGATGGGCCTGCTGATGTCGGACACCGTGCTGATCGACCCGATGCTGGACGACACGAGGCGGTTGCTCGACGGCCTGAGCGAGTGGGCGTAGGCGCTGGATGCCGCAAGCGACCGCTACGACTACGAGGCCGCCGACCCGACCGAGTGAGCCGGCACCCCTCGCCGGCTGACCGCTGGCGATGGGCTGTGCCCCGCTGGCTGGGCTGCCGCCAGTGCACGCCCGGCCGCCCCATGGTCGCCTTGACGCGACTCGGGCGAGGGCGTACACTCTGGCCCGCCCGTGCCCTCGCTGCCACGCGCGCCCCCGACGCGGGCCGGCAATCGATCCGGAGGGACCCTCGTGAAGCTCCGTCGCTTTGCTCCCGCGTCCGTGGGGCTACTCTGGCTCCTTGCCGCGCTCTGGGCGCCAACGGCCGGTCCCGTCGACGCGCAGGGCGGTCTGTATCCCGACATCCGCACGGTCGTGCCGACGCACCTGCAACTGGTCAACTCCCAGCAGCGCGAGATCCTGCGCTTCTCCAACGGGATCGCCAACACCGGGGCCGGCCCGTGGGCGCTCCGCCCTGATCCGCCCGTACGTGAGGCGACGACGACCGTGACCGCGGTGCAGGAGATCCGCGACTCGGGCGCGTTCCACGAGTGCGGCGAGCAGCCGAAGCAGGTGACCGCGTGCTACACCGTGGTCTCCGAGCGGGTGGCGGGTACATTCGAGTTCCACCCGGCCCACAACCACTGGCACATCGGCGACGTGGCGCTTTTCGAGATCCGCCAGGGCCGTCCCACCGGGCCGATCGTCGGCGGGAACGCGGTCAAGACCACCTTCTGCCTGCTCGACTCGTACAGGCTCGCCGGCAACGCGCCCACGTCCGAGCGCGTCTTCTGGGACTGCTACACGAGCCTCCAGGGCGTCTCGACCGGCTGGGTGGACCAGTACCACCACGCCCTTGAGGGCCAGCAGCTCGACCTGACCGGCGCGCCCGAGGCCGACGACTACTACTTGGTCAGCACCAGCAACCACGCCCGCACGTACCTGGAGTCGAACTACACCAACAACACCGCCTGGGCGCGCTTCCGCCTCTACCGCGATTCCAACGGCAATCGGAAGGTCCAGGTCACGGGTCGCTCACCATGCGACAACCCGGGCCTCTGCGGCGAGCGGTCGACCAACCGCTGAAGGGCCCGGTTGTCCGTCGGGTGATGCGTCCCCAGCGGGCGGCCACCCGCATGCGGCATGACGCCGGTCGCGAGAGACGGCATCCGACGGCTGGTCGGCGGCAGCATCCAGGCCCGTGAAGTCGGTGGCTTCCGAGTCGCCACATCCCCACCCGAGTGTGTCACAGCGCGCCGGCAATCCCCACGGCCGGCACCCGCACCGTGAACGTCGACCCCTCGCCGTAGGTGCTCTCGACGGTCAGGTCGCCGCCCATCAGCCGGCAGAAGTGCCGGCTGATCGCCAGCCCGAGGCCGGTCCCGCCGTACCTGCTTCTGGTGCTTGCCTCGGCCTGGGAGAACGCCTCGAACAGCCGCCCGAGCTGCTCGTCGGTCATCCCGATCCCCATGTCGCCGACGGCGAACGTCAGCCAGTCGTCGGAATCTCGGCGTACGGTCAGGCTGATCGTGCCGTGGTCGGTGAACTTGGCGGCGTTCGACAGCAGGTTGAAGAGCGTCTGGCGGACCTTGGTCTGGTCAGCCTGTATGGAGCCGACATCGTCGGGGTAGGTGACGATCAGGGTGTTGCCGTTCTTCTCGACGAGCGGCTGGACGATGGCGGCGACGTCACGCACGAGTTGGCCGATCTCGAACATCTCCAGGAAGAGGTCCATGCGGCCGGCCTCGATCTTGGAGAGGTCGAGAATGTCGTTGATGAGACCCAGGAGGTGCCTGCCGGCCGCGTTGACCTTCTGGAGGTCCGGGATCAGCGTCTCCTCGCCGAGGTCTTCGGCCTCTTCCTGGAGCATCTCGGAGTAGCCGATGATGGCGTTGAGCGGCGTCCGCAGCTCATGGGACATGTTCGCCAGGAACTGCGACTTGTGCTGGCTCGCCACTTCGAGCGCGCGGCTCGTCTCCTCGACTTCCTGGAAGAGGCGGGCGTTCTCGATGGCCAGGACCGACTGGCTGGCGAACGTCTCAACTAGCTCCACGACCGACTGCGGGAACACGCCGGGAGTCTTCCGTCGGATGTTCAACACGCCGACGACGCGCCGCTCGCGAACCAGGGGGACGATCAGGATCGCCCGGAAGCCGAGCTGTCGGGCGACCGCGTTGACGCCATAACCGACCTGGTTGACCCGGATGCCCGAGTCAGCGAGATCAGGAATCTGGAGCGGCGCCATCGCGCGAGCCGCCTGCCCAAGGATGTTGTCGTCGTCGGCGGTCGCTCGGGCCTGGTCGGCGGCGGCGATCAGCTCGGCGGGCATCTGGTACTGCGCGCGGCGCACGAACCGGCGGGTGTCCGCCTCCAGCTCGTAGATCGTGCCGGCATCCGCGTCAGCCAGGCGGGTGGCATGCGCGACGACCGTGGTCAGCACCTCCTGGAGGTCGAGCGAGGAGGAGACGGCCTGGCTGACCTCGGCCAGCGCCCGCTGCTCCTCGACGGAGCGGGTAAGCTGGCCGGTGCGCTCCTGAAGCTCCTGGAACAGGCGCGCGTTCTCGATGGCGATCACGGCCTGGTCGGCGAAGGTCTCCAGCAGCGCAACCTGCTGCTCCGAGAACGGCTCGGGCCGGTGCTTGAGCAAGAGGATGCAGCCAATCGGGACACCTTCCCGAAGCAGCGGCACGCCGAGCGCACAGGGCGCACGTGAGTTCTTCGGAACATCCGGAAACTCGAATTCGGACTGGTCGACGTCCATGTCAGAGACGTGGACCGTCTGCCGGTCGATGATGGCCCGGCCCATGACCGTACCCCGGCCAAATGGCAGCAGGACACCCGGGGGAAACGCGGGAGGAAACGGCCCGACATTCCCCGCCTGGGAGACGGCGCGCAAGCGATCCCCTTCGACCACACTGATGGCCGCGCGGTCGGCACCACAGAGTGGCACCGCGCTCTCGGCGATGGCGTCAAGCACGGCCTGGGGATCGGTCGGAGCGGACGCAATGACCCGCAGCACCTCGGCAGTAGCCGTCTGCTGCTCCAGCGCCTCGGCCAGATCTGAGTTACGCTGCTCCAGCTCCTCGAACAGGCGGGCGTTCTCGATGGCGATGCCGGCCTGGTCCGCGAACGTCTCCAGCAGCGCGATCTGCCGATCAGTGAAGGCACGGACCTCAATGCGGGCCATCGAGATGGTGCCGAGCGGCGTCCCCTTGCTGCAGAGCGGAACGGCAACGTTGGTGCGGTAGCCGATCTTGCGTGCATCCACAGCGCCGAGGTTGCTCCACTCGGGGGTGTCCTCGGCCACGTCCAACACGTGGACGGTCTGCCCGTCGAGGATCGCCTGACCGGAAACCACGTCGCGTTCGAGTGGAAGCGCCTCCCCGAGATGCGGAGCGATGGCCGGACTGGCCGATGGAAAGACGGCGGTTCGCCTGATGACCTCTCCGTCGACTCGCCAGATCGCGCCCAGGTCCGCAGCGCAGAGATGGGCGGCGCTCGCGAGGATGGCGTCAAACACAGGTTGGAGATCGGTCGGTGATGAGGCGATGACGCCGAGCACGTCGGCAGTGGCCGTCTGCTGCTCCAGCGCCTCGCTCAGCGCGCGGTCGCGCTGCGCGCCGTCCGCACGCAGGGCAGCGTTCTCGGCGCGTGCGTCCCGTAGCTCAGCATCGCGTTGCTGAAGCTCCACCTCTAGCTGCGCGATCCTCGCGGCGTCGCCCGGCGTCGCCAGTCATCACGACACTCCAGGCCTTGGATCGTACGCGGGTGAAGCCTCTGTTTGGGCTGGCAACCGCACCGTAAACGTCGACCCCTCGCCGTAGACGCTCTCGACGGTCAGGTCGCCGCCCATCAACCGGCAGAAGTGGCGGCTGATCGCGAGGCCCAGGCCGGTCCCGCCGTACTTGCTCTGGGTACTGGCCTCGGCCTGGGAGAACGCCTCGAACAGTCGCTCGAGCTGCTCTTCGGTCATCCCGATCCCGGTGTCCGCGACGGAGAACGTCAGCCAGTCGTCCGACTCACGTTCGACGGTCAGGCTGATGTTGCCATGGTCGGTGAACTTGGCGGCGTTTGACAGGAGGTTGAAGAGTGCCTGGCGCACCTTCGCCTGGTCGGCGTGCATGCTGCCGAAGTCACCAGGGCACGAGACGACCAGGGTGTTGCCGTTCTTCTCTACCAGCGGCTGGACGATAGCCTCGACATCCCGGACCATCTGCCCGACGGCGAACGGCTCGACGTACAGGTCCATGCGGCCCGCTTCGATCTTGGAGAGGTCGAGGATGTCGTTGATCAGCCCGAGCAGGTGCTTGCCGGCCGCGTTGATCCGCCGGAGGTCCGGCAGGAAGGCGGTCTCGCCGAGGTCTTCCGCCTCTTCCTGGAGCATCTCGCTGTAGCCGATGACGGCGTTCAGCGGCGTCCGTAGCTCGTGCGACATGTTCGCGAGGAAGCTGGATTTGTGCTGGCTGGCGACCTCCAACTCGCGGCTCTGCTCCTCGACGCGCTGGAACAGCCGAGCATTCTCGATTGCCAGCACCGACTGATTGGCGAAGGTCTGGACGAGGTCGACTACAGCCTGAGGAAACGCGCCGACCACCCGTCGTCGGATCACGAGCGCACCGACGATCCGCTCTTCCCGCATCAACGGGACGGCGAGCAACGCCCGAAATCCCGCCTCTCGCAACGCCATGATGACCGGGCTCACCGCCTCTGCGGCGAGGTCCGGGACCTGGATGGCGGCCCGAGTACGCGCGGCGCGGCTCAGCGCACTCTCGTCGTGGAGCCAGGGGCGGGTCCGCTGGATCGCGCCCACCAGGTCGTCTGGCATGCGGAAGGCAGCCTGCAAGACGAACTCTTGCGTGTCATCGTCCAACTCGTAAACCGTCCCACCATCGCCGCCAGAGAGCTCCACCGCACGTGAGACGATCGTCGCGAGCACCTGCTGGAGTTCGAGCGACGAGCTTACCGCCTGGCCCACCTCGCCGAGCGCCTGCAGCTCGCGCACGCGATCCTGGACCGCCTGGAATAGGCGGGCATTCTCGATGGCGATGACGGCCTGGTCGGCGAATGCCTGAAGTAGTCTGACTTGCTTTTCGGTGAACGGTTTGCGCTCCAGGCGACGAATGACGATGGCGCCGATGGACGAGTCCTCGCGAAGCAGCGGCGCGGCGAGCAGCAGCGGATCGACACCGACTCGTCTGGCGACGGCGACGGCCTCCGGGAACTCCCGTTCGGCGGCCGCGTCCCAGTCGTCTACCCAGACCGCGCGTCGGTCCACGATCGCACGGCCGGCCACGGACTCGCGAGTCATCGGGATACCCTCGGCACCCACACCGGCTAGCGGGCCGTAGTGGGCCACGTTCACAAGCCGATCGCCGACGATCTGGTGAATCGCAGCGTCGTCGGTGGCGCACAGGCGCGCGGCGTTCTCGGCGACGGCGTCGAGAACCGGCTGAACGTCCGTCGGCGAGGAGGCGATCACGCGGAGGATCTCGGCCGTCGCGGTCTGCTGCTCCAGGGCCTCGCTCACCTGGCGGTTGCTCGCCTGAAGCTCGGCGTTACGCTGCTCCAGTTCCTCGAAGAGGCGGGCGTTCTCGATGGCGACGACGGCCTGGTCGGCGAAGATTTCGAGCAACGCGATTTCCCGCTCGGTGAACGGCAGCACCTGGTCTCGGTACATACTGAGGACGCCGAGAGGTCCATGGCGGCCAAGCAGGGGTGCAACCACGTTGGTTCGAAATCCAACGCGGCGCTGGGCTTCACGCGCGGCGGGGTACGTCGTTTCAATTGCCTCAGCCATGTCGTGGACGTGAATCGTCCGGCCCTCGACGAATGCCTGGCCAGATGCTGAGTCCCGCGTCGGCGGCAGACCACCCGACTCCCTAAAGGGATCATCGAAGTGCTCGGCCATGCGCATCTGCATGAAGCCACAACTGGCACGCGGCGCGAGGAACCCATCGTGCGCTCGAACCTGGTGTAGAGCGCCGCCTGTCGCGTTGCAGAGTCTGGCGGCAGTCTCGACAATGGTCTCCAGCGCACGCTGGACATCAGTCGGCGACGAAGCGATCACTCGCAGGATCTCGGCGGTGGCCGTCTGCTGTTCCAGCGATTCGGAGAGGTCCCGGAAGAGCCGTGCGTTCTCGATGGCGATGACGGCCTGGTCCGCGAACGTCTCCAGGAGCGCGACTTGTTTATCGGTGAACGGGTCGACGACCCTACGGTCCACGATCAGCACGCCGATCGAATCCGCACCACGAACCAATGGGACCGCCACGACCGAACGATGGCCGATGACAGCCTGGACCGGCCGCGAATCTGGGTACTCGCTGTGGACCGCCTTGGCCATGTCCGCGACTCGAATCGTCCGTCCCTCGCGATACGCCGTCGCCGCCACGGACGCTGCCTCGACACCGAACCCCGCGCGGTCCTCAAAGGGAGCGTCGAACTCGCCGAAGAACGTCGGCCCTTCGCCGAACTGGACACGCGGCGCGAGCCGGCCATCGCGCTCGCGAAGTTGAAAGATGACCGCCCGTGACGTAGCGCACAGGCGGGCAGCCGTCTGCGCGATCACCTGGAGCACCGCATCCAGGTCCGTGGGCGACGAGGCGATGGTCTCCAGGATCTGACCCGTTGCGGTCTGCTGATCCAGCGCCTCGGTCAGTTCGGCGTTGCGCTGCTCCAACCCCTCGAACAGCCGGGCGTTTTCGATGGCGATCACGGCCTGGTCGGCGAACGTCTCCAGGAGGCCAATCTGCACATCGGAGAATGGAGCGCGCTCTTTTCGAGAGACCGCGATGACGCCCATCACAGTGCCGTCTCTCTTCAGCGGGACATGCAGCCGCGTACGAGCCGCTCCAGGTCCGAAAATGACGGCGGGGAACTCGGCACTGACCTCAGGCGCTTCAGCGTCCTCAATGTGGACCGCCTGCCCGTCGAGCACGGCCCGGCCGGCGATCGACTGTCGTGAGAGCTCGACGGTGTAGCCTGGACCAAAGAGCTCGGCGATCGCCAGTGCCTCATCTGGCTTAGCCACCGAAGTGACCATGCGTAGGACATGGCCGTCCACCAGGTAGACGCGCGCCGACGAGGCACCACACAGCCGAAAGGCGCGCTCCGCCACAGCGTCGAAGACGGGCGACAGCTCGGATTGCGAGGCGGCGATGATGCGAAGGATCTCGGCGGTGGCGGTCTGCTGCTCAAGCGCCTCGGTGACCTGGCGATTACTCTGCTGGAGATCGGCGTTCCGCTGCTCTAGTACCTCGAAGAGTCGGGCATTCTCGATGGCGAGTGCCGCTTCGGCCGCGAATGCTTCGACCACAGCGATCTCACGATCGGAGAACGACGCGACATCTGAGCGCCGCAAAGTCAGCGCACCAATCACCTCACCACTGAGATGCAGCGGGACGCCGAGCCAGGTGAAATGCCCGAAAGGCCGCCCGACCCGCTGGGCATTCGCGAGCGTATCTGGGTAGCGTGCTGCGACGACCGCACCGATGTCCGGCTCGTGAATGGTGCGGCCACCACGGATGACCTCGTTGGAGAATCGGCGCTCGCCGAGCGACCACGGCATGTTGACCTGGTCCGGCGTGAGCAGTGGGCCGGCGTGCGCGGCAAGGTAGACCAGGTCGCCGGTTCGTCGATACATCTGGGTGTCGATGGCCCGGCCGAGGCGGGTGGCGTGTTCGGCGATGGCAGCCAGTACGGCCTCGGCCTCGCCCGGTGCGGCGACCATGCGTTGGAGGATATCCGCAAGCGCGGCCTGTTGCTCCTGGGCCTCGTCGTAGCGTGCCCGAAGCCACCGGAGATCGGCCTCAAGCTGCGCGATCCTCGCGTCGCGATCGTCCGCCATCGTCCCCACCTCGGCCACCCTGCCCTGCTGCGCGACGGCGCCAGGATAGCACGCGGGGGAGCGGGCGATATGTGACGGGGGTCACAGGAGCACGGACCGGCGGAGCGACCTGCCACTGCGGTACTATCCGACAAGAACCACATAGCTGACCATCGAGAGCGGCGCGCCTGACCCCAGGCGCGCCCGGCAACCTGGCGGCGACCCGCCAAGGTGCCCGCCTCCGCAAAGGAGGGATGGGCCTCGCAAGAGGAAACCAAGGGTCGGGTGGACCTCGCTGCGCGAGGGTCTCCTCGTGTCCGCCGGAACACCCCCGATGGTCATCGCGAGCGGCATCGCCAAGCGGTGGCGTATTCGGGAGGAGCGGACATGTCGGGCATGCACGAGAACTACCTGGCTCAAGCGGTCCAGAGCCGCCTGTGCGGACGCGCCCAGACGGCAGAGTCGTCCCGGGAGAGAGCTATCTGGACGCGCCTGGCCATCGTCCACCAGCTCGTGGGACGCAAGCGACTCGCTCCAGAGGCCGTGAAGGGCATCGCGTTCCTCGCCTGGCTTCGCGGGACACGGGGCGAGTCGGTGGTCCTCATGACGGAGCCTCCAGGCCGCGACGTCGACCATCACGGAGCCGCGACACCGTCGCATCCTCGGCCACGATCGCGGAGTCAGGTCCACAGTCGACAGCGGGGTACCTCAGCTCCTTCCTTTGGTCGGACTGGTCGGATGCGCCCGGCCTCGGACTGCGCGAACGGCGTCGTCAGGGTCGATCCGCGCCGCCTGATGTCCTGGTCGTGACCTGCGGTACCCAGCAGCATCGCGTCAGCCTGCCATCGTGTGGCCCGATCGTCTTGTTCGATCATCCCGATCGCGCGTCGGTGGACGCCGCGCTGGAGCGGCGTGGCGATGTCGAGGGATGCGCGAAGATCCTGCTCTACGTTCGCGGTCGGGCCAGCTACAAGCCGTACGGCTGGTGGAAGTGGAGCGTTCACGTCGCGCCGAGTTTCGGCAAGGCGGGGTCGGCGATCGCGGCACTGTCGTTGCCGACACGCTGCTCCGTGGCGTGGTGGTCGGACTGACATCGGCCGGGCTGATCGCGACGATCCGGAGGTTCAGGCTGGAGAAGCGGACCAGCCCGCGGCGAGCTGTCGGCCCATGCAAAGCTGCGCCCTGCCGGGCCAGCGCCTCCGCGATCCGGACGGGCCGGTGGAGCAACCTGCCGGCCCGCGCCCGTCCCTACCGGGTGCTGAACCTCGTTTCTCTGCATGCGACGGGCACCTGGCCGCACCAGCGCCCCGGCCAGACGGCCGGGGCGCTTCGGTGTATGGTCCCTCCTCGGGGGCCGCATGTCGCCGGGGCAATCAGGGTGAAGGCGCACGCGCGCCCAGATGCCGGGTGTGATGCTCATGGTGAGAGCTACCCTCGACAGCGCGTGACCCCGCACCAAATTGTCCCGGCGACGGGACATTCACGACGGCGTGAACTCCAAATGCCCCGGGACCAGTAGCCGCCACGGGGCGAATCGTGCAACTCTGGGCGACGTGTGGTCACCTGATGGGGCGGTGGGGCACCCGCCGGTCCGTTCTTGCGTCCAGGCGCTATCATGTGCCCATGATTCCTGATGCCACCGTCGTCATCGCGAGCTATCCGGCTCGGCACCGCGCTGACATCGTTGCTGAGGAGCTTCGGGGGCACAAGATCCCGGCCTCTGTCATCGCCTCGGCGGAACGTGCGGGCGCCTGGGATGTTGTGGTCCGCCCCAACTATGCCGAGCGTGCCAAGGCTCTGATGAAGAGTCCTCAGGACAGCTGAGCGCCCGGCACCAGACGCCCCGGCCAAGCAGCCGGGGACGCCGGCGGGCTCGTGCTATACCACTCCCGCTCAGGTATCAGAAGCGGCCGAGGACACGCATGGATCGGCACGTCGACGACGCGGCATGTGGGATCTTGAGAGCGCGACGCGTGCCCGCGACGGCAGCTTCGTCGAGGTGACCGTCCGACGGGCGGCCTCCGACCTCTAGCACGAGTGTTCGGCCATCCGGTCGGAGCGCTTTGTTGCCCCGTATCCGTGGAATCCACAGTCCCGCGAGAGCCGGGACCTCCGTGTTCTCCACAGCGGCCATGACACCCCGGCCTGACCTGACGAGTGGCTTGACACGTGCGGACCGGAGCGTAGACTGGGAATGGACCGCCGCGAGCGTCGGAGCGACCCCACTCGGAGGTGCAGCGTGGCCGATCGCAGCATGACCGTGGGCAACGTCGAAGTCAGCCATCTCTACGACCTGGTGGCCGACATGCCGATGACCCTGGACCAGCTCTTCCCGACCGTGCCGGCCGAGGCGTGGGAACCCTACCGCCGCGAGTATCCCGGCCTGTTCGGCTCGGGCAATACCTGGCGCTACCACGCCGGCTGCTACCTCGTCCGCTCACGGGGGCGGACGCTCCTCGTGGACACTGGTGTGGGGCCATCGAGCCTGGGCCTGGCGACCTGGCTCAAGACCGGTGGCAAGCTGCCGGACCGGCTCCGCGCAGCCGGCGTCTCCCCTGAGGACGTCGAGACGGTGGTGTTCACCCACCTGCACCCGGATCACGTCGGCTGGAACCTCCAGCGGGACGGGGGCCAGTACCGGCCGACCTTCCCGCGTGCGCGCTACGTGGCCCACCGGGCAGACTGGGAGACCTTCCACCGCCTCGAGGTGCAGCGGGCGATGGAAGGGGTCGCCCCAGGCTTCGTCCAGGAGACGCTCACGCCGTTGGAGGCCCTGGGGGTCCTGGACCTGGCCGACGGCGAGCGCAGCCTCACCGAGGAGGTGACCGCCCTCCACACGCCGGGCCACACGCCGGGCAGCATGAGCCTGCTGATCACGTCCGGGGGCGAGCGGGCGATCATCGTCGGCGACGCCGTCGCCCACCCGGCCCAGGTCGAGCACCCGGACTGGGGGTTCGCCTTCGACTTCGACGGCGAGGTCGCGTTGCGGACTAGGAACCAGCTGCTGGAGCGCATCGAGGCGGAGGGCCTAACCATGTCGGCCTGCCACTTCCCGGAGCCGGGCTTCGGGCGTGTGGTGCGGCTCGAAGGCCACCGCGTCTGGCAAGCGCTGTAGCGTCGCCGGCCGCTCCTCGCAGTCCCAGGTCACGTATCCCCTCTTTGACGTCTTTGACCGACGGCCGGTCAGGATGAGCGACAGCAGCACGCACTCGTCAGATCAGGGCTGACGGGGCACTACCTCCACGCAGCGTCTTGATAGGGCCAGTGCAGTCGATCCCGCCGCGGCCGTCTGGCCGAGCGCTTTCATACGATTACTTGCCTGATTACTCGCCGCTGGTCGAAATCCTGGTCGTGATGTGCAGGTCAGAATATCGTGAGACAGCCATAGCGGTGCTGCCCTGACCTCGCCGTGGCTCCGCCATGTACCCCGGTCCGCCACGGTCGAGGTACCTCGGTGTTGGACGCGCGCCACAGCACCCCCATGCTGCCCGCTGGTGGCCACCACAGCGACGCGGGGTCGGATGGCATCGCGCGGCGCTGCCTAAGCGCCCGGAGCGCGGCGGTACGCGGGTACCCCGATCTTCGCGCCAGCGTGAGCCTTCAGGACGCCTCGTCGATCTCCGAACGCCGCAAGGCCCGACTTGTATCAGCGGATGAGCGGCGGGCCGCGACCCAGGCCGCGAGTTCTTGGCGATCCTTGAGGCAGAGCCGTTGCCGGATCCTGCGGACGGTGAGACCCGTGGTGGAGACCGCCAGCCCGAGGCGTTGCGCGATCACGGCGTCCTGGAGTCCGTCGCTGACGAGGAGCGCGACCTCGAGTTCGCGTGCGGACAGCCGCCTCCGAGAGGGGCCGGATGTGGCCGTGTCGGCGGCGCGTCGGGACGGGCGCATGTTGCGTGAGGAAACGGTGGACGCGTGCAATCGGGGATGCCCTCTGCCTCGCCGTCTTCCAGGGCACCTCCCGTAGCGTCAGCACCGCCGGCGGCCTTCTCGCATTGTCACCTGACGCCCGTGCGCGCCGTCGATCTCAATACCGGGTAGGTGGCAGTGTTGCGTCTACTCGGTACCCACCCCCTCGAAGCGCCCGGGTTGACCACCCCGGGCGCTTTTCTGTGCCCGTAGCAGCGCTGTCCTACTCGCTGGTGGCCCCACAGCGACGCGCGGCCCGGATGGCATTCGCGCACTGCCTGACCTCCGGAGCGCGGCGGTACACGGGTACCCGATGCTCAGTTCAGCCGAAGCAAGGTTCCGCACGCTCGGGCGTGGGTAACGTCGTGCCAGGCCGCGTTACAGAAGCTGCAGGCGATCCACAGGTTGAAGCGGGCTAAGTCGTGCATCTGCACGGGGGTGGCGTGGCAAAGTTAGACCCACCAGTGGCCACACGCCGTGAACGCAACCAGGCCGGCCTCTTCGAGTGGCTCACTGCCGTAGGTGATGTGCTGGTCCACGGCGTCCTCCCGGACCCTGGTGGGCACGTCCGCTACGCGCGTTCGATGAGCTCGGGCGGGAGCTGCGCCCCGTCATGCCCAGCAGTTGTCAGGTACTCGTCCTGTGGCGCCTCGTCGTAGTGCAGCCCGTACTGCCGGCGGTCGCCGACCGTGTCCACGGCATCGATTGTCCCGGCCCGCCTGTTGAGCTTGCTCCGGACCCGATCCCCGATTTCGAGCTCAGCCTGGCGTCGTCTTGATGGCATCCTCTTCCTCACTTTCTGCCGAGTACAGGTGTAGGAATGCAGAGAACGGGCCGGGTGCCGCCCCCGGGTGGGACGCCGGCCCGTTCCCTGAGCCATCATGGACAAGAAACCCGTCCGTGGGCACTGATGCCCGGACCGTCTGGCCGGGGCATCGGCCTATGTAGACAATTCCACATCTGTGCGGTGGGAATCTCCGACCGTCGGCCGGGCGCGGGCAAACCGTGATACTCTGGTCGCTGTAGGGATCTGCGCCAGAGAACAGATCCCGCTATCCCCTCCTCTGAGCGCCCGGTGTGGCCCCACGCCTGGGCGCTCATTTGCGCCCGGAGCCGCCACGTGCCGCGCTGGCGGCCCCCACATCTCTTCCCGGCGCCGCGAACTTCAGAAGCTCAGAATGATCTCGCCTTCGACGATCTCAGGCGCCCTCATTTCGGTCAGCGCGACGTTACCGCGGACCCAGACTGCCGCACGACGGATTGATTCGTCCGTCCCGGCCTTATCTTCGCAGACCGTGATGGTCGCGACATCTCCCCAATCGGTCCGGAACACGTAGTAGGCCTTGAATCCCGGAATGCCGCTGATCAGTTCCTTGACTTCCTGCTGCTTCTGGAGCAGGATATCCGCGAGTTCGGATGCCCGCGTGTAGCGCCGTACCACTGTGTACATCGCCTCGCTCCGCTTCGAGCTTGACTCGGACGCCGCTCATCGACCCTGCACCTGCATAATGGTAGCGTCGGGTTGGGTGCTGGCGTGTCGGAGCAACAGGCCACCCACTCCGCCCCCGCCCGGCGCTCGCGGCCGGCGCCGGCTTCCGTCCCGATCACATGGCCGACTTCGGTGCCGGGCCGAACGCCTGACCTGACGCCCGCGCGATCCCGACGGGCCGGTGGGGCAACCTGCCAGCTCGATTCTTGATGCAGCGCGAATGTGCGGATGCGGGAGGCGAGATGGCAGTGACGCGTGCGACCTTGGAACGGCTGGCCATGGTGCTCAATCAGGGGGACTTTCCGGCGTTCGTCGCTGCTGTGGAGCGGCTGCCGGCGGCTGACCAGAACATCCTTGCGGTGGTGGGAGCTGGCGATCTACTGAACTATGCTCCTTCCCGTAACGACCTGATGAGGGAGCCGACAGCCAGCAACTTGCAGGGATGGCTGTATCACAGGCTCCCCTGACGGACCGCCCCACCACGCACCAGCGTCCCGGTCAGACGGCCGAGGCGATTGTCGCGCCGGTAACAGCCGTGGTGCGCGCGAGGCGACAGTGCTGCGTCGCCGGACGGCCTACCCTGTGGGTGACCCCCGATGCGGATGAAGGCCTCATGGCAAAGGAGCCCACACGATGAGTCGCCCGATCGCTCGGAGTCTCGCCGCAGTCGCCATCGCCACCGCCGTGCTTGTTAGCCCCTCCGTCGTGCTCGCCGCGCACCCCAACGGTAGCCCGGCCCTGCACCTGGCCAAGAAGCGGGTCGATACGCTGATCGGATTGAGTCGGGAGCTCCAGACGAGTGCCGTCCACAAGGCCCGATCGCGGCCGGGCGCGCCGACGCTGACGGGACAGGGCGGGACGTCACAGTCGGGGCCGAGCGACCTCGAGCTCGATCTGATCTGCGGCGACGACTGGTTCATCACGTGGGACGAGGACGCGAACGGCAACCCGATCTCGGGGACCTTCCACCTGCATTGCGGCGGCACGGACATCCTGATCGGGTAGGGCATTCTCCCGCCACGCACCAGCGCCCCGGCCGGACGGCTGGGGCGCTTCGCTTTCCGCTGTTCATCGGAATATCGTTCTACGGCCGTCGTGATGGTGCTCCGCTTCCGAAGCGTCCGCCGTCGACCTGAGCATACTCCTTCATGACATCTTTATTCAGGTGTGAGACGTTAGGGACCAGTGCGAGCCGGCGCCTCGTGGGGCCGAAGCAGGAAGGACGAGCTGGCATGAGACTCCAGGTCGTGCGTGCTGTCGTCTCGGTCGCCATCATCGCGCTGGCTGTGATGACGCCGATGCTCTGGGACTCGGGTAGCCGCCTCTTCGGCGATCCTCGATGGTCGTTGAATCGTTCCTCAACAGGCACCCTGACGCCGTCGTCTTCGCCCAGGGGACCGATGATGACGGCGGTGACGACAATGATGATGCTGACAACGATGAAGATGACGACAATGACGATGACGACGACGAGGGGGACAATGATGCCGACGACGATGATGGGGACACTGAAGAGAGCGACGAGGACTTCGACAACGTGAGTGCGCCGGTCCCGCCCTCCGGGCCTGCTGGCGTCCCTCCGGCCGCTGCGCCGCCGGCCTCGGCGTCACCAACGGCACCGGCCGGCTCCGAGACCCAGGCGAGTGGGACGTCGACCGGGGGCGATAGCACCATCGCCCTGTCGGGCGATCGCGTCGTCGTGCAAGTGTTCCCGTCGATGCCGGCGGGGCTCACGATCACCATTCGCCTCGTGGACCCGGCACCGGTGCCGCCGCCACCTCCGGGTACCCTCGTCGGCAATCTGATCTTCCGGCTCGAGGCCCAAGACGCGTCGGGCACCCCGCTGACGGCGTTGCCCGCTGAGGTGAACCTCGCGGTCCGCTATACCGACCAGGATGTGGCGGGCCTGAACAAACAGCAGGCCACGCTGTCGTGGCTCGACCCGGCCGATACTCGGTGGAAGTCTGCGCCGAAGCTCGCCACCGATCCGTCGACGAACTACGTGGCGGCGTCCGTCACCGCGCTCAGGACCTACGCCCTCTCCGTCCCGTGATGCGGCCGTGCGTGTCCTGGACCGATGGCGTCGTGCTCCGCCCACGCCGACCCCGCCCAGCCGCCGGTCGACGAGCCGGCTACTGGTCACGCTGCACTCTGGACTTGTCGTGAGTGCCGTGGCGCTGCCGGCGGTGGCGGCACGGCGTACGCTACGGCGATCACAGGATGGGGGCAGTATGGTGCACGATCAGCAAGTGACGACGAAGGATATCGCTCGGTGGATGGCTGACCAGGTCGCCGCTGCCGGCGTGCTCGATCAGGCCGCCGCGTCCGAACGGATCGCCCACGCCTATGGGGCAGCGTTCGCCTGCAAGAACGGGAACGGTACCTGGGCGATCGCGAAGCCGGTGTTGGCCGCGTTCCGCAAGATGACGGCTGCCACGGTGGTCTGGGACCGGTCGATCCTCGCGTGGCGCCTCAGGACGCCCGACGATCCTCCGGGACGTCGACTGGTCGAGTGAACCGCGCCATCCCCCGGCAGGCGTCGGCTGAGCCGCTCCCGCGACGCGGGGATTCCGTCATCCGTGGACTGCGCGCCTGATCGTGTCCCCGAGGAGGTCCAAATTCAGGGGCTTGGCGACGAACGGCGCGACGGACGCCGAGCAGCAGGCGCTTGACGCCGGTGCGAACGCCTTCCTGGCCAAGCCCCTCAGCCCGCGTCGGCTGCGTGAGCTGGTCGAGGTACTGGCGGTCACGTCGGCGCCGCGTCAGCCACGCTGAGCGTCGACGCGCGCGTGGAGGCGGCGACGATTCAGCCCTGACGCATGCCCTGCTCAATCAGGGCGGCCGCTCACGGTCTCTCACGCGGGAGCGAGCTGCCACCTCAGGGCGAGCACCTCGACGTGCTTCAGAAGCTCTTCAATCCTGAAGGGCTTGGGGAGCAGCACGGGGGCGTGCGGCCCGTCATCCGCGTGGTTGAGCTTGACGCTGGCGGACAGGACGATGACCGGGATGCTGTGCAGGCGCGGGCTTGCCTGCCGCGCTGTCAGGACTGCCGCGCCATCCATGACCGGCATGCGCATGTCCAACACGATGACGTCGGGAGTCCAGCTCTCTAGGACGTCGAGCGCCTCGCCGCCGTGGACGGCGGTCCTGACCTCATAGCCCTCGCCGTCCAGGAGCACCTCGACCAGCTCGCGGATCGTTGGGTCGTCGTCCACCACCAGTACGCTGCGCCGTGTGCCGTCCATGGCCTACCCCCGCCGCAATGTCGATTTCCCTTAACGATGGACATCCCGAAAAGGGGACATTCATGTGCTGGCCCGGGCGAGAGTGCCCGAAAGTCGGAGGCAGGACGAGCAAAAGTGAGGGAATCGCTCTCCTAATCTCGGAACCCAGGACGCCTCGGGAAGCGCTGGAAACAGGGGGGCCTGGGTGGTGGAGCCCGGAGGCCGTTGTTGTGCGCGCCTCAGAACGAAGCGTAGGGCGTCTCTCTGTTCGCAGTTGCAGGCCCGAATGCCGCGCGCGCTGTCGGGGGGCGCCTCAGTCATCCTTCGCCCAGATCCCGACGAGGTGCGGCACTGCGGACTGCTCCTCGGGCGACATGTCCGGGTAGCGGTGAGCGAGGCCGACCCTGGTCGCGACGGTCGGCGTCCGTTCGGCAGGCGGGCGTTGACAGGAGTGACGGGATCGGCCATGCTCGGATGAACAGGGAGGTGGCACCATGGCCGGTCTACCGCCGATCTCCGTTCGCCAGCCGCAACCGTACGATATCGTTGATGACCCCGTCGGAGTCTGCGGCATCGGGAGCGGCTTCGAGGGCCAGTTCGCGGCTCGCGTCCGCGAAGGCAATGGCGCTGAGATTGTTCAGATCAACGTCAACGGGCCTGGCGCCGTCATGTTCAACTACCACGCCGAGTTGCCGCTGCCCGGAGTGCCGTCGACGACGAGGGGGACCCTGGAGGTGTTCGAGTTCTCGGCGCAGGACGGCAGCGAGATCAACAAGCAGGTCGTGCCGATCATCTTCGGCCGCGCCTTGATTGACCCGTACGCCGGCTTCCAACAGTACACGGTCCAGCCCGGCGACACGCTCTCAGCGATCGCCCAGCAGTTCTACGGCGACAGCTCGCTCTTCCCACGGATCTTCGAGGCCAACATCAACCAGTTGACGGATCCGAACCTGATCTTTCCGGGCCAGGTGCTGCGCATCCCGCTCTGACGATCTCGAGCGTCAGACGGTGACGGCAGGGGGTCAACAACGTTGGCGCGGCACGACAGTCGGGCTCGTGGTACTGGCGCTGCGGCCTGGCCAGCCGTCGATCTAAGAGACGCCGGTGGCGTTCGTACTGGGCGTGGCGATCAGCCTCGGTTAGGTGCTGGCGACCCGGCTCCCCGGTGGCACCTTGTTCGCCGACGCGCTGCCCCGTGAAGTGGTGGTCAGGCTGACGTCGGCCGGCTGATCGCGACGATGCGGCGGATCACGCTGGAGCGGCGGACGAGTAGGCGGTGATCGCGCGACCGGCCGATAGCGGACTCGACCGCGCGATCCTGTCGGGCCGGTGGGGCAACCTGCCGGCTCGTCATCGTCGCCCGCACTCTGATCGAGCCTCCGCCACGTGGCCGGACGATTGTGCGTCTATCCCCCTGAAGACTGTGCTTGCGATCACAGCCGGCGCGCCGCTTCCGGGTGCATCCTGACCGAAGAGGCGATTGCCTCGGGGAGGTACAGGATGGCGTGGAATGCAATGCGGCGGGCGATGCTGGGAGGCCTCCTGGCGCTGGCGCTGGTGACCGGCAGTGTACTGGCGGTGCCGGCCAAGCCTGCGATGGCCCAGACGGACGGGGGAGAGATAGACCCCTGCGCCGAGGACCCGTATCGGTGCTGGTGCTTCTATTCGGGGCAGTGTCCGGCTGAGCCCCCTGGGGAGATCCAAGAACCAGACTACTGAAGCTCAGCCGCGCCCCGGCCGTCTGGCCGGGGCGCCATCACGATCTCGTCACGAGTGCTCGTTCTGTTCCGTCGTGGCGACCTGGGACGCGGTAGGCTGCTGGCCGCAGCGATCCCCCTCCTGAGTCGCTGCACCGGCGGTACCGCGCCGGGCCGGCTGGATGGCCCGGCGCGGTGATGCGCCGTTCGCCCCAGCCCCGTGCTCTGCGCTCGTGGCCCCGAATGGTCCCGACATCGGGAACGTTGTCACAGCGGAGAGGCCGACTGCCCAACCTGGACCGCTTCCCGTGCTAGCTCGCCACTGTACGAAGTGGACGCGGCCCCGGAGACCCGTCAGTGCCCCCGGGACCGCTCCTGGGAGGCTGCGGACCATCCCAGGACTTCCATGATCGTACTCGCGGGTCGTGGACGTCGAGCACGATCATGGGTTCACGGCGCGCTGGCCCTCTGGCCGGGGGCTTCGGCGCGACGTCGTTGATCACTCGATCGGATCGTCGCCCAGCGCCTCCGGATCGAAGTGAAACAGTGCGTAGATTTCGCCGTCTTCGATGATGTCGCCCTCGGAGGTGATCTCGAACAACAGGGGCATGCGGCCTCCCATCCTGGGTGCACGCCTGCTCGGCGCCAGAGGCAGGCTACTCCTACGCGCTAGCTCGCGAGCCCCCCCGAGTGTACGCGCCTCGTTGTCGCGACGGCTGTGAGAAACGTCACGATGAACGCTCCAAGTAAAAACCGGCGCCAAACTGTTACCTCGGAAGTCCAGCGCTGCGCTCGGGTAGTGGATCGACCCGGGTGCCAGACGGTAACCCATGGCACTGACGGACTGGTGGGGCGACCGGCTGGCCTGTCTGGGCGTGGCAAGCGTTCTGCAACAGCCTGCCGTAGCTGCGGTGTGCGTACCGCGCGCGCCACACCGCGGCTGGGCGCCGGGTCCTTCTGGGTCCGGTGCTCGTCGGTAGCGAAATGCTTGTCGTGGCCCGCTGGTCAGGATATTGTGAGGCCACCATGGCGGTGCTGCCCTGCTCTCGCCATGGCCGCGCTAGGCACCCCGGTCCGCGCTGGTCGGGGTGCCTCGGTGTTGGACGCACCCCACAGCAGCCCCGTGCTGCGCTGGCGCACCTAGGATCGACAGCCTGCCTCTCGGCCGCGAATGCGCATGACGTGCTCCCGTTCGAGCCGTTGGTCGACGGCATCCGGGCCCCGCTCACCCCGCTTCGTAGAGCGCATCACCCCTTGATGCTTCCTTCGAGAGGGCGTAGGCTGGTGAGCAGGCAGCCCACTGCGGCGCGCTTTCCTGGTTGGTCTCGAAGGGCGGCACTCCGGCGCGAGGAGGACAGACGCATGGTGCGAACGATCGTGGTCGCATGCTGGGCAGCGGCGCTGCTGGCCTTGGCACTCCTGTACGCGACGCTGCATCCCGCGCAGGCAGAGGCACAGGCGACCGGCTCGGCGGACTGGCAGTTGGCGCCGCTCGGCGGGCCGGTCCTTCGGTTGTTCGCCCGAGCCGACGGGGCGGTCTATGCGCGCACGGAGGATGGCTTGTTCCGCAGCGCCACCGGGACGAGCTGGGGTCCGGTGGGCCTGCCCCCGTCCGGGGTCAATCCTCGCACCCGGCAGGTCGAGGTGGACCCAACCGGTCGAGCCGCGCTGTACGCCTCCGGCGAGGAAGGCCTGTACAAGAGCACCGACGATGGGGCGAGCTGGAGCCTGCTCCTCCCGACCGAGCGGCACGTACAGCGCATCGCCGCAAGCCCGGCCGATCCTGCCCTGGTCTACCTGGCACTGGTGGGCGCGCCCGCCACCTCGGGAGATTTCTGGTTCCTGCGCAGTCACGACGGTGGCGCGAGCTGGCAGCAGCTCGAGGAGCACCACAACAGCCTCTGCGGGTGGGGCGTCCCGATTCTGCTGCCGCATCCCACCGAGCCGGGTCGGGTGTTCCGCGCCGCGAACTGCCTGGCGGGGCGGAACTTCGGGGATGCCCTCTGGCACAGCCCCGACCGCGGCGGCACGTGGTCCAGGGTGTTCGGCGCGACGTCGCTCGATGCGGCCGACCCCCAGCTCGCGTATCCGGCCCGGCTCGTCGGCGGCCGTGGATCGGCGCCGGCGCGGTACTACCTGGCGGCCAACCGCGACGCCCGCTTCGGGGGGTCCACCCTCCTGCGCAGCGACGACGACGGGCGGACCTGGACGGCCGTGCTGGCGTTCCGCGGGGGCGGGGTGTCGGATCGGCCGGAGGCGCCGAGTCTGACGCTCGGCGGCCTGGCGTACGACCCGGACCGACCGGACCGAGTCTACGTTGCGGTCAACGTCTCCACCGGCGATGCCACGGCGCGGACCCCGACGGGCAGCGGCCTGAAAGCCAGCGCGAACGGCGGGACCACCTGGACAGACCTGGACGGTCCGGACCTGGGCGTGGCGAACGACCTGGCACTGGCTGTCGACGGCCGCGCACTCTACCTCGCCACCGACCGGGGGGTCTGGCGGCTGCGGCTCGACGGCATCCCGCCGCGGCCGCCGGTGCAGGTGCCGAGCCCGTCCAGGTAATCCTCGGTCGTCCGGCTGCGGCGGCTGGACGCTTCTCTCGCCACGAGGCACCCCCGTGCTGTGCGCTGGCGGCCCCCGCAGCGAGGCCGTCGGCCTGGCGCTTCGCTGCGGTCTCATTTCTGCAGTGCGGGGCCCATGAGGCAGTGTCGCCACGGGTTCGCCGCCCCCCGGGTCCTGGTCGTCGAGGACGAGGGTCTCATCGCCTCGATTGCCGCTGAGCTGCTCGCCGACGAGGGCTACGATGTCCGAACGGCAGGCGATGGTGGCTCGGCCCTTGAGCTCGTCCTGCACTGGATGCCGTGCCTCATCCTGCTCGACATCCTGATGCCCGTCATGGACGGTCGGGCATTCCTCCATCGGCTCTGGCAGCTCGAGGAACGTGACCAGACGCCCGTGGTCTTGGTGTCTGGGGCCGGCGGCCCGACCCTCAGCGAGGTCAGCATGCGCGTCGCCGACGTCATCCGGAAGCCCTACGGGCTCGAGCGACTCCTCGCCACGGTCGAACGGCTAGCGACGTAGGAGCACGCCTGGAGCGCCGATTCCTTTGCCGTACTCTCGTGGAGCGAAGGAGCCTGGACGACGGTAACGATCGGGCCCGTCCGGCCCAGTTGGATGCAGTCGTGCGCTCGAAGCAGCGTATGGTGGATTTCGACGCCGTTGACGTAGGTATGGTTGGTGCTGTCAAGGTCCGTGAGGCTGAGGCCCTTGTCGCATAGGCGGAGCTGGGCGTGCTGCCGCGAGACTGTCCTCTGACGAGAAACGACGAGGCCGGTGTCGGGGAGGCGGCCAAGCGTCAGTGAGTCGCCAGCATAGAGCGTCAGTTGACTCTTGCCCTCGTAGGGAGAGTCGAAGGCTATCACGGCCTGGCGCGAGTCTCCGTACCACCCCGCCCGGAGCTCGAGCTCGCGGAGCGTTCTGGTCAGCTGTCGGGCAATGTCCTGGAACGAGTTGGCCTTGTCCATGAATAAGAAGCTCAAGCGGCGCAAGCCGTACGGGATGTCGTGCGGAACTGGAGGGCCGCTCAAGCAGATCGGGACGACATGATGTCGCCCTGCTTCGCTACGCGACAGCTCAATCGCCTGGGCGATCTCTTCTCGTTGGTAGTACGCGGAGTCGGTGCAGGCCGACACGAGGACCACGGTCACGCGTGACCGCTGCTGCGCTCTGGGGAGCGTCTCATCCCAGGGATCGCCAGGCATCAGCGACTCCGCGTCAAGGAACACGCGATGGCGCTTGCTCAGCAGGCGATTGAGCGCACGGGCAGCCGTGACGTCAGGCCCAGCATGGGCGATGAAGAAGTCAAACTGTGAGTGACGCACATTCATGACGACGCCCCATTCTGCCGCACCGGTGGGTGCAACCGCTGGATCCTACCCCCGCGGATGCGCTCAACATCAAGCGAGTCCGTGTCCCCCACGGCCGTGCGCTTTCCTCTTGTCCATCGTCTGCCTGTCGTTACACGGCTGCATCGGTTGTCGCTGCGCTCTCGCCGCGGCTGTCCTGCACGCCCCGGCCGCCCCTCGTCACGCGAGGTCCGACCGCGCGAATTGCCACGGGCATCCTCGTCGTTTCCACTACGGGCGCCACAGGCGATCAGCCCGGACGCCGACGTATGGGGCGCGGCCAGTGCCATGTCTCAGTGTCCTCCGGTCTGACGGTGCCGCCTGTGACGCCCGTCACGACATCAATGTGTGCGGGCCGACAGTCTTTGGATACACGGTGCTGCAGATCCACAGCAGTCCTGTGCTGCGTGCTGGTGGCCTCCACGTCGACGCACGGCCCGGATGGCATTCGCCGCGCTTCCTGAGCGCCAGGAGAGCGGCGGTACGCGAGTCCCGTGATCGCGTTCACACCATCGGCCAGGTGCGACGAATACAAGGAGGCCATTTGGCACACCTATCGGGGATTCACATATCGGGGATTCACATCGGATTACCAGGCCAACGGACACGTTGATTTCTACGTCGAGGGAACGGAGATCGTCCGAAACGGGCGCACCGTGTAGTGTCGCGGCGATGGCGAGTGGCACGCCGTGCGGACCTCCGAAGCCTCCACGGGGACGACGGTCGGGGGCGGCGGGGGCTACGCTCCCTAGCGGCGGCACCCCGCCTGAGAGACCGATGCGAGAGCGGCCCGTCAGGATTGGCGGGCCGCCCTGCTGTCTGTGCCGGGACGCGCCTCCTGCCGCGACGCTTGTGCCTTCCTGGGCATCGCCAACGAGAAGTCCAGCGCAGATGTCCAGTTCTGGACATGACCCGCGCTCGGGTGGCCGGTACGCTGATCGTATCGGACGACCGTCGAGCGTCGAGCGAGACGCATCACCGACAGGGAAGCATCCGGAAAGGAGAGTGAGTGATGGACGAAGTGATGGAAGCCCCGATCGACGACCTCGAAGCGCTGTTCACAGAGGACGACGAGCTCGAGCTGCTCGGCGCCGCGCCGCCCGCGAAGGGTACCGACAAGAACGTTTGATCCGCCGGCTCAAAGGCCGACGTGGAGACGGGCTGCCCACGATCGAGGTGTGGCCCGACGCCGACGCCGAAGCGTCAAGCAAGGAGCATCCATGATGAGACGGGTTCTGCGAGGAGTGTCCGGCGCGCTGGTCGCGCTGGCGCTGATGGCTGGTAGCACCGCCATGACACCGGCCAGCGTCGCCGGCAAGCCCAACTGTCTGGCGACACCCTGCCCACCGCCGGAGAACCGCTCGGCGGCCGACGTCGATGGGTCGGCCCGGCCACGCGACGGATAAAACGGTCCCGTGGCTGCGGCAGGCAGGCCGAACTGTCTCGCGGTGCCCTGCCCTCTGCCGATCAACCAGTGAGTTTCCGTGCGACAAACCGACTCACTCGCCCGACCGCCGATCGCCACCACAATGCTCGGGCCAGTGACCCGGGCGCTTCGCGTTCGGCGCGCTAACCTGCTCGCACCGGCCACGCCCGGCGCTGCTGGCGTGGACATGCTCCCGGCCGGCGGGAAGATCGGACCATGAGCACCATCACCGAAGGCACCTGGGCGCGCGTGCGCCTGATCCCAAACTGCCGCGGAGACGGGACATTCACGACGGCGTGAAGTCCAAATGCCCCGGACCCGTATCTGCGACGGGGACGAACCGTGCAATGTTGGGCGACGTGCGGTCACCCGACGGACCGATGGGCGACCTGCCATCCCCTTCTACGAAGCGAGCCCATGGCCGATGCGCCGGGGGCTCTCGTGAGTCTTCCAGTCTTGGCTGTGGTCTTGATTACTCAAGTTACAGGACTTACGCAGTAGGCGTATGAGGGCTGAGCGGCTGGCTGGCGTGGTCGAGTGGGTCGGGCTACCCTGGAGTCCCGCAGTGGTGCGGGAAACCGTCGGGTGGCCGGCCTATGACGACGCGGTTGTAGCGGACGACCCAGCGGCTGTACGGCCAGGTCGGCTGGGCGCTACAGGCGTTGGGGGGCCGGGGCGGTCGCGGGCAACCCGACCGCCGCCGGGCTGATCGGGCTGTACGTCACCGGCCTGGTGCTGCTCGACGCGCGGCCGACCCAGGTGCGGATCAGCGAGCGGCTGCCGGCGCGGAGCCACGACGCGCTCAACCGCTTGCTGCGAGGGATGCCGCTGTCGACGCGGGCGCTGATGGGCGGGCTGCTCCGCCTGGCCGGCCACCTGAGCCGGCGTCTGGGTACGCCCGGCTACCTGGTCGTGGACGACGTCGTGATCGAGAAGCCGTTCGCCAAGCGGCTGCCGTGGGCCGCCTGGACCTACTCGTTCGCCAAGAAGCGCAAGGTCTACGGCTGCCATGTCGTGCTGCTGTCGTGGACCAGCGACCCGGCCGGCGCCTGGCGGATCCCGGTCGCCTGCCGCCTCTGGCGCCCCAAGCGGACCTGCCAGCCGGGCCGCTACCGGAAGACGACCGAGCTGGTGGTCGCCATGCTGCGGGAGGTGGTCACCGCCGGCTGTCCGGCCGCCTCCCTGGTCGGCGACACCGCCTCCACCGGCGGCGTGGTCAGCAAGACGGCTGCCCGGCTGGGCCTGATCTGGGTCGGGACGCTCGCCCCGCGGACGACCGTCGTCGATCGCGGCCAGCGGCAGGCCGTGCGGGATCTGGCCTCCAGCTCCTCGAAGTTCCAGAGGCCGCCTATGCTCGCCTCGCCGCCTAAAACCATTACTTTGGGCATGTGCGAAATGCAAGCCTAGAGCGACGCCCCTAATCCGTGGATTCGCGCGCGGCGCGGGAGCGAACGAGGCGCGACGCGGGGTAGCGGGCCCGGAACGGGGCGCTGAAGGGGGCGGGCTGAGCGGACGGAGAGCCGGCGGACCGCGCGAGCCGCGGTGTGGTCGAGGGAGGGGCAAGCAGCGGCGAGCCCGGAGGGCGTCGGGGGTGGGTGAGGCGACGGTACGGGTCACGGGCCGGCCCACGCAACGACGCGGATGCGTCGGCGACCGGGACGGAGGAGCGCGTCGAGCGCGCGGGTGGTCAGGCGGAGGCGCTGCGAGCGGGCGTGGCGGCCGACCCGGCCGAACTGGGTGAAGACGGCGAAACGGCGGCGCTTCGGTCGGGCACGGCGGTACTGCTCGTCGAGGGCCGTGGCCGTGAGGAGTTCGAGCAGGTTGAGGGTCAGGACGTGCAGGCGGAGCCAGGCCGCGGGAGCCCCGAACGTGTCGGACGGGTCGACCCCAGCGGCGAGCTCGTTCTTGAGGACGTGGTTGACGTGCTCGCTCGTGCCGGCCTTGCCGCGCTGCCACGCCAGGCGGTGCCGTCCGTCGGTTGCCCAATCGGTGGTGACCACGGCGCAGTGCTTGACGCTGGCACCGTCGCCAAACAGCACGCCCTGGGGGATGCGGATGCGGATCGCCAGCTCGCGGTAGACCGGCGCGGCCTGCGTCTCGGTCGTGCGGCTCGGGACGTACGCCACCTCGGCCCACTCGCGGATGACGCCGGTCGTCTCCTGGCCACAGCCCGTCCAGACTTCCGGCGGCAGGGCGACGATCTCCCGCTGGAGCGCCGGGCTCAGGTCGGCGCTGACCGCGCACCGCCAGCGTCGGGTGTGCCAGTGGTCGAGCGTTGCCGGCTCGTAGGCGGCACTGTCCGAGCGCACGCTCACCTGCCAGGGATCGTCCGCCGATCGCTGCGGCAGGGCGGCGGCGGCCTGATCGACCAGCTCCTTGATCCGCGGGCGGGCTGGCACGTTGCCGTCGCGGACCTCGTCGGCCACGACCAGCCCGGTCTCGGCCCAGCTCACCAGCAGTGGCTGATACCCGCGGCACCCTTCATACGTCCGCAGCGCGCTCTGCTTCGACGCTTCCACCAGATGGGCGTCCACGTCGAGCGTGACCATCGGCCCCGGCGGCACGGCCGCGCAGGACGTCCGCACGCTGTGCTCGACCACCGCCCGCAGCCCGGCCAGCCCGGCGCGCTCGGCCGGGCTGAAGCTCCCCGGCTGGGGCCGACCGGACACCGCCACCGGATCGTGGAACTGGTCCAGCCGGTGCCGCGCCGTCGACGCCGCTGGCAGGTCGTACCCCAGCCGCGCCGCCAGTCCGCGATCCCGCCGCAGCTGCTCGACGTCGTCCAGGCACTCCCCACCCAGCGCACTCAGCACGACGAACGCCTCGACCAGCTCCCCTTGCCGCAGCCCCTTCGCCGACTGCGTCGCCGGCAGGTGCCGCTCCGCCGCCCCGATCACCCCACTCCGTCGTCCAAGCTCGATCAACAGCGCCGACCCCGCGTGCGGCGTCACCTGATCGGTCAACCCACCCGCGAGATCGATGTCCAGCGCGTTCGCCAGCGGCCTCCGCATCGCTTCACCCTCCAGGTGAAGCCTACTCGAAGCTACTCACGGATTGGGGG
>Ga0209382_10001772_pt1 | contig 33298 bp, 27 predicted proteins | sample SoiMetdeltSBSDD5_FD_187599 | JGI IMG/M metagenome (GOLD analysis project Ga0209382, IMG submission 187599) | Bulk soil microbial communities from a Populus tree surrounding site in Tennessee, USA - Soil MetaG P. deltoides SBSDD5 (SPAdes) (version 2) | ecosystem: Environmental > Terrestrial >... | reverse complement strand
TCGAGAATCACGTCTTTATCGCGAAAGCCCTTGAGGGCAATGGTGGTGAAGACGAGCGTGTCACCTTCCCAGTGCCCAACCGAGTCGCCGGTGTAGGTCGCCCACTGGTCTTCGAGGTGTTTGCGTCCGTCCGTGTAGATTCGCAGGACGTTCGGACCATTTTCCGTCAGCACCCACACCTGTTCCGGGCGGACGACGAACTCATACGGATCGGGCAGGTTGAAATGTCGCGGAAAGCCTGCGGGAACGCCGCAGTTCGAAATCGTGTCGGGAAAGAGATTCTTGTCGCGCCGCTCGAGATTCGATCGGTAGATCGCCTCCCACTCGGCGTTGTAGGGAGGGTGCGAGCGGACGCCTTCTGACGTCGCTCCACCCTGGCCTGTCTGCGTTGCACGGTCGAAGACGGTTCCTCCGACCATTTGCCACGCTCCGCTCCAATCAGGAAGCGTGTCGTACGACCGCGTCGTGCCTGACGCACTCTGCGCGAAGCCCAAGCCTGGAACGAGCCACACCGTGACGGCGAGTGCGACCAGGCGCGCTTTCACAACTGCCTCCTTACCTCGTGCCGGTAGACTGCTCCGCTGCCGCGTCGTACACGACTCGGCCCCCGACCATCGTCAACACCGACTTGATGTCCTTGATTTGATCCGGCGGCACCGTCAGGTAGTCCTTGTCGGTGACGACGAGATCGGCAAAGAAGCCACTCTGAATCGATCCGAGGTCGGTCTCGCGGAAGAACAGGTACGCGTTGTTCCGGGTGTGAGCGATGAGGGCGGCTTCACGACTGACCGTGTGCGTATTCACCACGGTTCCGCCCACCATCTTGCCCGTGACTGCGAAATACAAGGTCTGGAACGGGCGGAACTGATTGACCTCGAAGGCGTCCGTGCCGAAGCCCCACTTGATGCCGCTCTCCTGGATCTCCCGCATCGGCGGCATCGCGAAGCCCTTGTCGCCCTGGACGCGATGGAGCAAGCCGCCGGACACGATCGGCCGGATATTGAGGGCGATGAACATGTTGAGCTTCTTCATGCGCTCGATCTGCGGCGGAGTCACGCCTTCCATGTGCATGAACGACCAGCGGAGCGGCCGTAAATCGACCTCCTTGCTGATTTTTTCAAGCTGCGTGAGCTGCTCGCCGATGGCGATTTCCGTCACTGTGTGGAGCTGCACCGGGATGCCCTCTTTGGCGACCGCGAGCGCGAAGCGGCCCCACGCGTCCCACACCTCTGGCGCCGCGATGGGTTCGGGGCCGGGCGCGATCACGTCTCCGCCGCCGCCACCGGGGAACCGCTCGCCGTAGTTCGAGTTGTCCATCCACTCGTCACCGTCGTGATATCGCAAGGTGGGAAGTTGGGCCACCATCTTCTCTTGTGCGCCGGCGCCGCGTCCTCCGCCGGTCGCCGTCTTCTGACAGAAGAACCGCATGCTCGCTTTGCCTTCACGCTGAAACTGCCGATACAAGTCCTCCCACAGGCACTGGCCAGCTGACGCTGTCAGTCCCGCCTGGGCGAGATCCCTGAGCATCACCTTCTGGCTGGCGATGATGACGTCCATCGGCAGGTTGGCCTTCCCTCCGTTCGGAGCATCGAGGAATCCCGCCGCGTCGAACAGCGTGTTGCGCCCCGCGACCCCGGTGATGCCGGTCGGGCGACCGCTTGCGTCGCGCATGATCCACGGCTCTTTTCGCTGATCGAGCTTGAGCACTTCGATCGCCTTGCTGTTGAGATACTGCTCGGATCGCGTGAACTGGAGGAAGACGGGGTTGTCGGGAGAAACCGTGTCCAGTTCTTCGCGCGTGAACGGTTTCTTGTTATCCATGAACTGATCGGGCGACCAGCCACCGAGGTTGAACACCCACTTGCCGGGACCGGACGCCTTGGCCTTGGCGCGGATCATCTCGAGCGCCTGCTTGCGGGTGTCGACGCCGTCGAACCGCAGCTCGAGCGTCCAGTACGCGCCTTCCTCCTGGAAGTGCGCGTGGTTGTCGATCAGCCCCGGGACCACGGACCGGCCTCGCAGGTCGATGCGCTTGGTGTTCGGACCGCCCAGCTTCGTGATGTTCTGATTGGTCCCCACCGCGACGATGCGGTCGCCACGGACCGCGACCGCCTGGGCAATGGAGAACTGATCGTCAACCGTGATGATCTTGCCGTTGAAGAGAATGGTGTCCGGAGCCGGCTGCTGTGCGCCCACCAGGATCGAGGCTCCTATGAACCCGGCTGCCAGGAGCATGTACATCAATCGTTTCATGGTCGGTTCTCCATTTGAGCGAGAGGCTCAGACCACCCGTGATTATACGAAAAGGGCCCGGCGTGTCAGCGCTGGGCCGGACTGGCCGGTTCCGGCGCCGCAATACGCCCATGCTCCGTGGTCTTCTCGTGCCGGCCCATGACAATCCTTCCGTGGCTAAGAGGTGCGTGCTACCGAGCCGTCGACGTTGCTGGCGCTTCGTAGACGACCCTGCCACCCACCATTGTCATCACCGGTCGGATGTCCTTGATCTGATCCGCAGGAATAGTCAGGTAGTCGCGATCGATCACCACGAGGTCGGCCAGCTTGCCTGGCTGAATCGATCCGATGTTGCTCTCTTGCACGATCGTGAACGCGCTCCCCCTCGTGTGAGCGATGAGGGCATGCTCGCGGCTGATGGGTTGCCGGTTGACCACGGCGCCACCGACCATTTTCCCCGTGACGACGAAGTGGAGCGTCGTGAAGGGACGATACTGGTTCACCTCGAAGGTGTCGGTGCCGAGGCCCCAGGTCACGCCGCTCGCCTGAATCGCCCTGAACGGCGGCATGTCATACGAGCGGTCGCCGTGGACGCGGTTGAAGATCGCTCCCATGATCGTGGCGCGCGGCTGGATGGCAGCGTGCATGCCAAGCTTGCGCATGCGCTCCAGGTGGGACGGCGTCAACTGCTCACCGTGAATGAGCGACCATCGGAGGTTCCGAACCGGAAACTCCTTGTTGATAAGTTCGATCTGATCGAGGAAGCCATCGAAGGAGTTCTCGAGTGTGGTGTGCGCGTGCATCGGAAGGCCCGCCTTCGCGATCTCGCGTGCCACGCGACCCCACTGCTCGAGGTTCTCCGGCCGCTGCTTGCCCCCGGCGTTGACCATGTTGTCGTGCGCAGGTGTGTAGTTGGCTTCGCCATAGGCGAAGTAATCGATCCAGGGATCGCCCTGGAACAACCGGCTCCGCAACTCTGCGATAAGCGGCAGGTTCTTCGTCACGGCGTCCGGGTTGTTGCCCATCGGCGCTGACACGAGGCAGAAGAAGCGCTTGTTGAGGCGTCCTTCGCGCGCCATCGCACGGAAGATCGGCAACATCGCCGCCGGGCACGATCCGCCAGACGCCGTCAGTCCCGATGCATTCAGCTCGCGAATCATCGCAAGGCTGTTCTTCTCGACCAGCTCGGACGTCGGCTTGGGAATGACTCCGGAGACGCGGTTGGCGCCGGCGGCATCAACCACGCCGGTGGGACGGCCGCTCGCATCACGCCGAATCCACGGCTCGGTCATCTTGTCGAGACCGATCGCGTCCACCGCGCGGCTATTGAGGTACGTTTCCGCCCGCGTGAACTGCAAGAGCACCGGGCGGTCGGACGCGATCGCGTCGAGCTCTGCGCGCGTGAACGGCCTCTTGTCGTCTGTGAATTGGTCGGGCGACCAGCCGCCGAGTGTGTACACCCACTCACCAGGAGCGAGTGACTTCGCCTTGGCGCGAATCATCTCGATCGCCTGTTTTCGCGTCTCGACGCCATCGAGGCGCAGCTCCGAGCCCCACAGAACGCCTTCCTCCATGTAATGCGCGTGGTTGTCGATGAATCCGGGAGTCACGGCGCGGCCGCGCAGATCGATTCTTTTCGTGTTCGGGCCAGCCAGCTTGCTGATCTCCTCGTTCGTTCCAACAGCTGAGAAGCGCTCATCCCGAATCGCCACCGCCTGGGCGATGCTGAAGCGGTCGTCGACCGTGATGATCTTTCCGTTGAACAGAATCGTGTCGGGCGCAATCGTCCCTGCCGCGCCGGGGCCTTGTGCGGAGGCGGGCTGCTGCGCGTGCACCACCGAGGCTCCCGCGATTACCAGCAGCGCGGTTAGCACGGTGCCGATCGACATCCTTTGTGGCATCGCGGCCTCCGGGCTCAGCGTGCTTCGTCAGCCTTGCAGGGCGTTGGATCCCAGCCTTGGCGATCGGGGATCTTCTTGAATGGAACCGTCGATGTGTACGGTTGCGTGAGGTAACGCGGATCGGTCACCACCGACGACACGAGGAGCCATGTGTCGCCGTTGGGCTCCGTGAACGTATCGAAGTACTCATCGAGGATGGCGCTCTCACTATAGGGGACGCCATTCCTCCGCAGATACCCGCCACTCATATTGGTCGTCCGCACACGCAGTTGACCGGTGCCCTTTGCCGGGGGACCACCGCGGCCGCGCGCGCCGAGAAACTCCCATGACGCCGCCGAGTAGCCATGCAGCTGCGGAGCCTGGCCTGCCGGCGCCGGTGCACCGAACTTGAACGTGCGAGTCTGCGTGCCGGAGTCAGTGTCGAGTTGCAGCGTGTTGTCGTCGGTCCAGTGGATGTTGAGACGACCCGGTACGCGCATTAGCGCGGGTGGACCGTACGCCTTGCACTGATCGGGCTCGGCCTTCGCCTTGGCGAGGTCCCACGAGTCAGCGATCTTGCGGCCCTCAGGATTGAGGGGAAGCATGCTGTAGTCACCCTTTGGTGGGACCAGCATTCGCAAGTGCCAATGCTCGGTGACGATCGACACCCAGTACCCAGTGAAATCCTTGGGCGCCGTCGACCGAGCCGTTGGCGGCGGGCCAGCTGGGGCGGCGCCTCGACCGCGTCCTTGTCCCTGTGCTTGTGCGAGCGCGTCGCCACCCGCGAAGAGGCCGATCACGAGGGCAATGGCCGCCGCGCGACGGGAAATGGTCTGTGGACTCGACCTCATTTCTTGGGGCTCAAATTGGCAAAGACTGCTTCGACAAACATGTCAGTGGTCCAGGAACCGGTCGTGCTTCCAAATCGCGAGTCCCAGTCCCGGGTGGGTTTCGCTGCCTTCACCTGAGCGAGCGTCATGCCCCTGGAGATCATGTCCTGGACACGATCCCGAATGATGTAGGTCATGTCGCGGTAGTAGGCGACCTCGGCGTGATCGGCGATGCGTCCGTGACCGGGAATGACCAGCGTGCCGCCGGCACCATGCGATTCGGGCACGCACAAGTCGATCAATTTGTTCAGGCTGGCTACAAGGGCCTGGATGCTGCCTCCAGCCTTGATGTCGATGAGCGGATACCGTGTCAGATCGATGAGGTCGCCCGTGCTGATGACATCGGACTTCCGGAAGAACACGATGGTGTTGCCATCGGTATTCCCCGGAAAATTCATCATGACCACCGGCTCGTCGTTGAAGTAGAACCGCTTCTGATCGATCGCGTACGTGTTGTCGGGCCATGCCTCAGGAGGTGTCGGAGATTTTTCGCCCGTAGGCGCCGACATTCGGTTGAGGACGTTCTGATGCGAGACCACAGAGGCTCGGTTGTAGTTGATAGTCCCCTGCGGACCGGCAGTGTAGTTGGCCTCGCGGAGCGGCACCGTCTGCCCTTTCGCCGCAATCACCGCATTCCCACCGGTGTGTTCGGGATTCTCGGTTGTATTGATCACGTAGCGAAGGACTTTGCGTGGCGGCGCGATCTTCTGGACGGCGGCCCACACCTTGTCGCTCATCGACGCGACCCCGGTGTCCACGAGCAGAATGCCCTGCTCTCCTGTCTGCACCGTGACGTTGCCACCGGCCCCCATGATGACGTGCACGTTGCCGCGGACGGGCAGGATCTCCACTTCGCCCGGTGCCGGCTCTTCTAGCTTGGGTGGCCACGCTGGCCGACGAGCGGCTGTTTGAGCGGCCTGTGAAAACACACGCTCCGGGACCAGGAGTGCCAGAGCGATGGCCACAGGTAGCCAGAGGAACACTAACTGTGGAGAGTCCGAGCGGACGCGATGACGTGGCTTCAATTTCCCCCGCCACCTCCGCGGCCCAGATCGCCGCGTTTCAGTCCCTCAGGTCGAGGGAACGTTTTCATCTTGGCGATGTACTCGGGAAACATCGTTTCCACGCCGCCGAGTCTCGCCTCGTACGGTGTGCCGAACCGATCGGTCAGCTTGGGATTCAAGCCAGGCAGGAGGCTCTGCCCGGGAAGGAAGTGCCGCACTTCGCCTCGCGGTACGGCGACCTCCGTCGCTTCTTCGCAGGGATACGGCGCCACGACGAGCGTGGGATCTTCGATCCACGTCATCGTGGTCCGAATGTACGGTTGCGCCATCAGGATCGGGTCGTACAGGATCGACGTGATCTGCAGGTAGTCGCCCATGCGGCGCCACCGTGAGCGCACGATCGATCGGTCGCTGCGCATGAGGCCGGAGCGACGGATATACGTTTCCTTGAGATGGGTCGTCGTCGTCACCAGGACGTCGCCTTCCCATTCCCCGGTCGTGAATCCGCTCCAGGTGTGCAGAGCGTTGGCGGGCGGATGGGGCCGACCGTCCATCCAGACGGTGGTCTCCTGCTCCTGTTGATTGAGATGCCCGTGGTAGGCGACGACTTTCTGCGTTGCCGGGTCCACGTCTGACCAGACTCGCATCTGTGACAATGGACCTTCGAGGGAGTAATCCCACGCGTGTGGACGGCACGCGTACTCCGCGAGATCATAGTCGTCCGGCGACCAGGTCTCGGCTCGCCACCGCCCAGCCTCGCTGATGGGAACGCCGGCGTAGTCGCCGATCATTCCGCTCCCGTCCTGATTGCGTGGCTGAGGACGCCAAAAGCCAGTGATATCGGACTGGGCGAGGATAGTGTGACCGGCCATGGTCACTGCCACGACCAGGAAGAGGAACAGCCGCAGGACGATGCGCGATGGATTCATTCGGCTGTCCTCTCGTCTCCTCGAGGCCCACGGCCGACCGGGGTCCCCACGGCGCACACTTGCGCCGTGGCGTTTAAAGCACGGGGCATCTTACGTTCGCGACCATAGCGCGTCAACGCCGGATCCTACTGCCCGCCTCGTCCGCGCCCGCCTGGCCGCTGCAACGCGAAGTTCACGACTGCGTCCGCCTTGGCCGTAGGTTTCGCATACGCCACCGTTCCGCGCGGAACGGCATCGCCAGCGGGAGTTCCCGAGAGCGTGATCGTGAAGTTCTGATGTTCATGCGCGGTCAGTTTGGGGAGGCGCCACACGGCCACGTCGGCGTTGGCTTTCTCGTCTCGCTTGGCGCCCTGGTATCCGGTTCCCGTCGCTGATACCGCCTTGGTGCCGGCTGGGAGGACAACCGAGATCGTGACGTCCTCCGCGGCGACGCCCTTGTCTTTGAGTCCCTCGTTCTCGACGTCGAGGTTGTAGGTGGTACCAGTCCCCGATGCTGCCCCGCCGGTGAGTCGCGCGACGATCGGCACAACCATTCCCAAATCGCTCATCCAGGTCCAGATTTCCTGGAGCTGCGATTCGGGCACGCGCTTCGGAGAGAAGTTTCCCATCCGCACCCGGCCGCGCGACGCTTCGCTATCGAGCTGTTTCCACTGTTCGGGCATCGTCGTCGCATGGCTGTAGACCTGCTTCTTGAACCATTCGAAGTCGGCGTTCATCCCAGCAGCGCCGTGACGCGGAGTGCTCATCGTGTTCCCGTGGCATTGACCGCAGCCAATGATGTTCACGGCAAGTTGCTGTGCACGCGGTCCGTCGGCGGGCGCCTCGTTCCTCCACTTTCCGATCGTCTGGGCGACCGGCAAGGTGTCCCAGTAGGCGACCATGTCGAGGATTTCCTTGTCGCTCAGCTGCGAGGGAACAAACGCGGGCATCCTCCACGTCGGATTCCGGATGGCCTTGATGGCCTGGTCGTACGTGATCTTCCTCCCGGCGAGATCCGGTCCCCAGCCTCCTTGCCCTTCGAGGCCGTGACAGTTCGTGCATGAGGTATTGCCGAAGGCGAATACTGCCTTGCCGTTGGCGGGATCACCGGCACCCTGCGGCGCCCCACCCTGAGCTGCGCCAGAGCCACTCGAAGCAATGGTTATCGCGAGCACGAGGATGGCGAAAAGAGATGTACGCATAGGTTGTCGCCTCAGCTTGTTTTGACGCGGATTGCGCGTTCGCGCACCGGAGCGTAAAGCACCCCGGCCGGGCTGTCAAACAGGCATGTCAACTCGCGGGAATCGGGGTTCGGGATTCGGGATTCGGGGTTCGGGATTCGGGGCTCGGGGTTCGGGGCTCGGGGTTCGGGGCTCGGAACGTGGGACTCGGACTCGCGACGGGGCGTGGTCCTGACGGCGTTTGCGGCGGCCGGCGGCCGGTGCGATTATGAGCCGCCGCCGTGAACGCACGCGGCGCCGGGGTCGCTATCGAGCGAATCGAACCCGCCTGAGTGCGAATGAAAGATCCGACATGGACCTGACGCGCGGGACGTTCGTCGGCTCCTACGAAATAACAGGCTTGCTCGGCGTGGGCGGCATGGGGCAAGTGTATCGCGCGCACGACACCAAACTCGGACGCGACGTCGCGATCAAGATCCTTCCGGCGCATTGGCTCGACGATCCCGAGCGCCGACTGCGGTTCGACCGGGAGGCAAGAACACTCGCCGCGCTCAATCATCCAAATGTCGCGGCAATCTATGGCGTCGAGGACAGCAATGGGATACCCGCGCTGGTGCTCGAGCTCGTTGATGGCGTCACGCTCGCCGAGCGAATCGCGCTGGGTCCGATCCCGCCCGGTGAGGCAATCACACTCGCCACCCAGATCGCCGACGCGCTCGACGCGGCACACGAGCGCGGGATCGTGCACCGCGATCTGAAACCAGCCAACGTCAAGGTCTCGAACGATGGTCGCGTGAAGGTCCTCGACTTTGGCCTGGCAAAAGTGGTCGAAGACAGCAAGACAAGTGCTGACCTGACTCAATCGCCGACGATTACCCAGGGGGGAACCGAACAGGGTGTGCTGCTGGGGACGGCTGCGTATATGAGCCCCGAGCAGGCGCGCGGCCTCTTCGTAGATAGGCGAACGGATCTGTGGGCGTTCGGCTGCGTCCTCTACGAGATGCTCACTGGCCGCGCGGCGTTCGCGCGTGGGACGATCACCGACACTCTTGCAGCCATCATCGAAGGCGAACCGGACTGGAGCATGCTGCCGGCACAGACGCCGTCCGCAGTGCGCCGGATCCTCGAACGATGCCTCCAGAAGGATTCGAAGCGGCGCATTCGGGACATCGGCGACGTTCGAACGGAACTGTCCGAACTGACGGCCGGACTGGCAGGACGATCGTCGCGAAGCCACGACAACGCGACGATGCGCTCACGTACGCTGATGGCTGCCTTTGTCGGCATCGCGCTAATTCTTGTAGGCGCGGCCGCATGGCTCCTTTTTTACAAGCTCCGATCCACGCCTTCGCTTCCGCCGCGAATCGAGCCGATCACGGCGTTCAGTGACTACGCTGTCCAGCCGTCCTTATCACCCGACGGCCGGATGTTGACATTCATCCGCGGACCCGAGAGCAATCTCGGGACAATCGGGCAGATTTATGTGAAGCTCCTCCCGGCTGGCGAACCGATTCAACTCACCAACGATTCCAGGTTGAAGATGATGCCGGTTTTCTCGCCGGACGGCTCGCGGATCGTCTACACCGTGATCACGGGCAACTTTTCCTGGGACACGTGGACGGTACCGGTTCTTGGCGGCGAGCCGAAGTTATGGTTGCCAAACGCGAGCGGCCTCCAGTGGACAGATTCGCGCCATCTGTTGTTCTCGGAAATCGAGAGCGGGATTCACATGAGGCTTGTCGAGACTACCGAGGGCCGGACCGATACCCGCATCGTCTACGTTCCCGAGTCGATCAGGGGGATGGCCCACCGCTCGTATCTCTCGCCAGACAGGAAGAACGTCCTGGTGACCGAGATGGACAACGCCGGAATGATCCCGTGCCGGCTCATTCCCTACGACGCGAGTACCAAGGGCCGGGTCGTGGGTCCCGACACTGGACAATGCACGCACGCCGCATGGTCTCCGGATGGTGAGTGGATGTACTTCACATCGAACGCCAGTGGAAGCTTTCAGATCTGGCGCCAGCGTTTTCCGAACGGTGCGCCGGAGCAACTAACAAGCGGCCCAACGCAAGCCGAAGGTCTTGCAGTAGCCCCCGACGGGAAGTCCCTCCTCAGCTCTGTCGGACTCGCTCAGCGATCGATTTGGATCAGTGAAAATGGCGAGGAGCGGCCGGTGTCGAACGAAGGCAATGCGCAGTTCCCCGCGTGGGGAGACGGCTTTCCAACGTCGGTCTTCTCCCCCGACGGGCAGAAGCTGTACTACCTCGTCGGGAATGGTCCGCGTCGCGGATTCGGAAGCGGCGAATTGTGGATAGCCGACTTGTCGCGCAGGTCGAACGAACGCGTGCTGCCTGGAGTAATCGTCACAAGCTACGACATCTCGCCGGATGGAGAGTCTGTCGTGTACGCATCGGTGGATGCCGCTGGCAAATCGCGGGCCTGGCTCGCTCGACTCGATCGGCGAACGCCGCCGACGCAGTTGCCCCCGCCCGAAGTGCTCGGCCCGGTGTTCGGGGGTGACGGCGACGTGTTCTTCCGCGGGCGAGAAGGCGCTCTTTGGTACATTTACCAGCTCAAACTCGAGTCAGGGCAGATACGCAAGTTCACAGAGGAAAGCGCCGTGAACTCCCCCGTGATTTCGCCTGACCGGCGCTGGATCGTTTCGTGGGTGCCGAATGCGGGCAAGGACACAACGACGGTCGTCAAAGCATTTCCGACTGACGGCGGGCCGCCGGTCACGATCTGTTCGAGTTGCTATCTCAAGTGGCCGCGCGATCAGAATGCGGTGTTCCTTTCGTTCGCCGGAAACGGCGACGAAGGAGGCACCACGTACGTATTACGCCTCGCACCGGGTAAGGCACTGCCGGATTTTCCGTCAGGTGGCGTTCGATCAGAGGACGAGTTGAAGCAGATGCCGATTCTGACCACTGTCAAACGACCGCTCGTGTTCCCGGGAGCGACGTCGTCCGTGTATGCATACGATCGCAGCTTCGTCCAAAGGAACCTGCACCGAATCCCGATAGCGGAGTGATCCAGGCTTCTCTGAGAAGCAGAGGTTAGGCTGTCGAACAGACATGTCACGCGTGTGGTACAGTCCGGCCTGTAACGGCCGCCTTCGCGTGATGGAGGAGCACATGACTGCCGGGACATCAAGGGCGTGCGCCCTGACTGGTTTCATTCTCGCGTTCGGCGCAATCACGGTGATCGCACAGGCACCGCAGCCGACGCCGCAGCAAGGCGCGCGTGCTCCGCAGCCACCGCGACTTCGTCTGACGAGTCCCGCCTTTCGCGATGGTACCAGCCTGCCGCTGCAGTTCACGTGCTACGCGGAAGGCAGCACGCCCGGGTCTCCGCCGCTTCAGTGGACGAACGTCCCCAAGGAGACGGCAAGCTTCACGTTGATGGTCAATGGTCCGGACAACCATCCGGCCAAAGGAATCACCGAGGAGATGTTCTGGGTGTTGTGGAACATCCCGCCGACGACGACAGAGATCAAGGCGACAGTACCCGCTGGTGCGAGCTTGCCCGACGGCAGCCATCAGGTTGCCGGTGGCCGTGGCATCGTCGGATATCGGCCGCCGTGCGCTCCTGCCGGCGTCGGCCCGCTCCACTATCAATTCAAGTTGTATGCCCTCGATCAGATGCTGATGCTTCCCGCGGACGCCACGCGTGCGGACGTGATGAAAGCGATCGACGGTCACATCGTTGGCACGAGTACCTACTATTCGTTCCTCGAACGGACGCAGTAACCATGACGCGGGGCTGAGTCCTTGAATTTGTCAGCCTCGAGTCTCGTCGGAGTACTTTTCGCGGGTACGCTTCTGGCGACATCCGTCTCGCCGACGCGCGTGACCGGACAGACGGCCTCGCCAGCCGGCGTGTACTCACCTCCGCGAACCGCATTCGGGCAACCGGACCTGCAGGGAGTGTGGCAGGTCGTCAACACCGCAGCATGGGATGTCCAGGACCATTCGGGACAGCGTTTCCCTGGACTACCTGCACGGTTCAGCGTGCCCGCTGGCCAGGGTGTCGTCGAAGGAAACGAGATTCCCTATCAGCCCTGGGCGCTCGCGCGTAAACAGGAGAACCACAATAGCCGGCTGACCGCCGATCCCGAAGCACGTTGCTACCTGCCAGGTGTGCCGCGCATCACGTACATGCCCTATCCGTTCCAGATCTTCCAGTTTCCCGATCGCGTGGTGATCCTGTACGAGTATCTGCATGCCACGCGCGAGATCTACACGGACGGGAGTCGACACCCGGACATCCCAGTCGAGTTCTGGCTGGGCGATTCTCGCGGTCGCTGGGAAGGCAACACCTTAGTCGTCGACGTGACGCTCTTCACAGGCGAGACGTGGTTCGACCGTGCGGGCAACTTCCACAGCACCGATCTGCACGTCGTCGAGCGATACACTCGTACCGGTCGCGACCACATGCTGTACGAGGTGACGATCGAGGACCCGAAAGTCTTCACACGACCGTGGAAGATCCGCATGCCGCTGTATCGTCGCCAGGAACAAAACGTTCAACTGCTCGAATTCGAGTGTTATGCCTACGCGCGGGAAGGGCCCGATGCGGACGCCAAGTGACAGCGACTCGGCGCTCGTAGGAAAAGGTCTGCACTGGCGCCGTGCGCTGTGGCTGCTCACTCTTGGTTCGCTGTTGATCGCTCCCTTCCTGCTGACGTCGGCAGCGCAGACGCAGACCGGCTGTCCCGGCGAGTCGGCACTGTTTCACCCATGTGCGGTGGCCAGGGCAAAAACATTTCGGCCGCCTCGAACAGTCGATGGTCGACCCAACATGCAGGGATTCTGGCGCGGGCCGGCCTCCGGCACCGAGAACGTCGAAGAACATCCCATGACCGACGATGACAACGGGGGCAAGAGCCTGATTGTCGACCCGGCCGACGGGAAGATCCCGTACCAGCCGTGGGCGGCGGCTCTGCAGAAGGAGAACCGCGCGAAGTACGTCGAACCGAACGTACCGTGCTTTCCGTCCGGCGTGCCTCGCTCGATGTACGTCCCGACGCAAATCGAGATTCTTCAGTCTCCTGTCAGCGTGCTGATCCTCTTCGAACGCGCGCACACCTATCGCATCATCCCGACATCCGTCCGTCCGCACGTGGGCGCAAACATCGGACTCTGGATGGGGGATTCACGTGGCCGCTGGGAAGGCAGCACCCTCGTCGTGGACGTGACGAATCACAGCGCGAAGACCTGGTTCGACCAGGTGGGTAACTTTCACTCAACGGACGCGCACATGGTCGAGCGCTTCACGCTCGTCGACTCCGACACCATCCACTACCAGGTCAACATCGTGGACCCGACCGTGTACACCAGGCCCTGGACGATGGCCTTTCCGTTGCGGCGGAACAAGGAAAAGGGATTTCGACTGCTCGAAGAAGCCTGTCATGAAGGCGAGCGAAACACGGATCCGCTCATTCGCGCGGGACAGCGCATTTATCCTGGCGTTGCCGAGAAAAAATGAAGCAGCAGAACAGTATCTGTGCCCAGGTCCTGGGCAATGAGGGCACGCTGTGGAAGCTTCAGAAGCTGCGGTTCGCGAGTTCATTGCACGGATCAACGGGCACGACGTCGACGGGATCGTCGCGCTCTCCACACCGGAACATCGTTTCGTCGACGGTCTGGGGCAGGTCCTGACAGGACACGATCCGCTGCGTGCAGCCTGGTCTGCGTATCTCAAAATCTTCCCGGATTACCGAATCGAAATCGAGTCGCTGGCCGTCGCGGGCGCGTTGGTTCTCGCCGCCGGCTCGGCATCAGGCAGCGTGGCGCCGGGAACACCACAAGAACAACATTGGCGAATCCCCGCCGCCTGGCGCGCACAGGTGAAAGGCGATCTGATTGACGCCTGGCAGGTCTACGCAGATAACACGCCGGTCTTCGAACTCTTGAAGCGGAACCAGAGTAACCAGCTCGATGGCCTTTGATGGGAGGCGGCGCCGTGAGAACGCCAAGACTACATCGCTCAATGAACTGCCTCTGGGTGGTTGCCTGGTGCGTGGTGTCTCATGGCGGCGATGTCGTAGCATAAAATGCCGCGCCGGCGCCCTTGCCCGTCGTTTGGGTGCTGTCCACTGGCGGAACGATAGCGGGTCGCGGCGAAGCGTCCACCAGTCTCTCGACTTACAAGCCCGGCTCGATTCTTGGAGAGGAACTCGTCAAGTCTGTTCCCGAGATCAAACAGCACGCGACCTCCTGAATGCTATCCGTACGGCCGCTGCGCCCGAGGCCCGCGGCAAGGGCGTTCTCGTCGTGATGAACGACGAGATCAACAGTGCACGCGATGTGACGAAGACCAGCACCTACCGCGTCGAGACGTTCCGCGCACCCGAGCTCGGATTCCTCGGGTATGTCGACGCGGACAGGGTCAGCTTCTATCGGGCTTCGACGAGGCGCCATACGTCGCAATCCGAGTTCGACATCGCGACGGCGAGGACCCTTCCCAAAGTGGACATCCTGTACTCGTACGTCGAGCCCGACATGTCGCTCGTCAAGACGTTGGTCGCCAACGGGACGAGGGGCATCGTGTTTGCCGGCGCCGGTGCTGGCGCTCTCTCCGCCGCGGAGCGCAGGACATTAAAAGAGTTGCTTTCGAGAAGCGGATGTTCGAAGAGTATTGAATTTGTGGGTAAGAAACTCGAGGCCGCGATCGCGCTATCCTCGTACGATGACCTCTCTCACCGATCGCACTCGAGTTTTTCGACAACTCCACGAGGCCGGCTGCTTCGTCATTCCAAATCCGTGGGACGCCGGAAGCGCGCGACTCCTTGCCCAGCTTGGTTTTCAGGCGCTTGCAACGACCAGTTCGGGAATTGCGTGGTCGATGGGGCGCGCCGACAACCAGGTGCCACTCGACGTGACGCTCGAACGGCTGCAGGTCATCAGCGCGGCGGTCGAGATCCCGGTCAACGCCGATTTCGAAGGAGGATTCGCGAAGGAGCCGGAAGGCGTTGGCGCCAACGTGACCTGGGCGGCGACGAACACGGGAATCGCGGGGCTCTCGATCGAGGACTCCACAGGAGATCCGTCACAACCGCTCTTTGACTATACGCTCGCGGTCGAACGTATCCGGGCCGCGCGACAGGCAATCGATGCGAGTGGAAGCGGCGTGCTGCTCACGGCCCGCTCCGAGGGATTTATCGTTGGACGCCCGGATCTCGACGAGACCATCCGCCGGCTCACCGCTTTTGCGGATGCGGGCGCCGAATGCCTGTACGCGCCCGGGCTCCGCTCCATGTCAGACATCAAGGCGGTGGTCGACGCCGTGGCGCCGAAACCCGTAAACGTGCTGGTCGGCAGCGACTTCGCTACAGTCGCCGAACTGGCGACGGCCGGCGTGCGGCGAATCAGCGTCGGCGGCGCACTGGCGCGCTCGGCATGGGCCGGCTTCCTGGCCGCGGCACGCGAGATCGCCGAACGCGGGACGTTCACATCGTTCACACAGGCAGTGCCGTTCCCTGAGATCAACGGAGCCTTCGGCTCGTTGTAGCGAGGAGAGTCGATGGCAGGCAGCGAGACCGAGGACCTTCCCCTGTCGACGGCAGTGACGCATCTCCTGGAAGAGTGCCGCATGATCCTGCCCGGACTCCAGGCGTTGCTGGGATTTCAATTGGTCGCGGTCTTCAGCGCGCAGTTCGAGACGCACCTGTCTCACACCGAGCAACGGATTCACCTGATCGCGCTGATCCTTCTCGCCATCGCTGGAGCACTCGTCATGACGCCCGCGGCGTACCATCGGCAAACGCGGCCGCGTCAGGTGAGCGCGCACTTCCTCCTGCTCAGCGGGCGATTACTGCTCACCGCGCTTGTCCCACTGATGTTCGGTATCGCGCTGGACGTTTACCTGATCGCGCGCGTCATCCTGGGAAACGTGCAGGTCAGCGCCGCCATCGCTGCTGGCCTGGTCGCGTGCGTTGGCGGGTTGTGGTTTGTGTTTCCGTGGTGGCATCAGCGCGCGAAGCGGCGTTGATCCGGCGGGTCCACCCCTCGACGTGCTCGGGGTGCCCTGAGCATTGTCGAAGGGCACAGTGCAGGACCTGCCCTACTTCTGCTCGGCGCGTGCGCCACCAAGGATGCCGCGCACGACGTGATGGTTCCCTTCGTGGCACGCGAACTCGATCATCCGCTCGTCGGTCGACTTCAATCGGATCAACGCCGTCCACGGCCGCGACCACGTCGCCGGATCGCTGACCGTCAACTCGTAGTCCATCGTGGTTGCGCTCGTTCGCGTGAAGCGCTCAGTCAGGTGTAGCTCGTCAGCCGATCCCATGAAGAAGCTCGTGGGTGAGAAGTTGGTCGTCTCCACGACAAGGGTGGTCCCTTCCCAATGTCCGCGCGAGTCTCCGTTGATTTGACGCAACCGCTCTGGGAGATGCGGGCGCCCGTCGATCGGGATCATGCGGGCTTCGTGGTTCACCTCGCTGAGGAGCACCACGTACCCCGGCCCCTGCACGATCTGCTGGTGGCTCGTGTAGTTGATGTTGCCCGCGATCTTGGGAACTCCCCAACTTATGCAACGCAGTACGTTGCTGAGATCCTCCGGACCGCGTGGAACGCGACGCGGTGCTTGAGACGCTCCGGAGGGCGTGGCGCCGAACTGCCACGGCGTTGTGAAATTCGACTGCAACCCCTCACTCTGCCGTCGCCGCCCTTCCGGTGTGACCGGTGGAAGACGACCGTCCGGCGGGTTGGTGATGAGCGATGTCCTGTTGTCGAATTCCCTTGGCACCATGTTGAGGACGCTGCCCGTCGCGTTCGGATTCTGCACGGCGTCAGCGTTGGCCCATAGCGCCAGGAACAGATTGTCGCCAGGAATGAAGTCGCTGTCGCGGTTGTTGAAGAGCCGCTCCGCCCGCTCTTTCAACTGCGCGACTTCGGCATCCGTGAGCGTCGTGCGGTCGCCCAGCACACGAGGCCGTTCGAGTGGCGTGATGCTGGCGTCGGACCAGACGCCCTGCAGATCGGGCTGACCATCGGGCGTGCGCGACGGTTTCCACTCCTGCGCGGAAGCCGGGACCGCGAGGACGATGACAATCGCGATGATTCGCAGGAGCGGAGCCCTCATCGCCGATAGTGTGCCATTTTCTCGAGCACGGCGCAGACCGCCGCCGTATCTTCCTGGCTTCGCGTCTTGACTGCTTCCGCGTAGATCGGTGCCGTGGTCGAGAACAACGGCGTGGTGACGCCGAGACGGCGCGCGAACGCCGCAATAATGGCCATGTCCTTCTGCCACGTCGCCAGCGTCATCGTCGCTTTCTGGTAGTTGCCCTTCACCATCATCGGCCCGCGAAGCTGGAGCACGCGCGAGCTGCCCGCGCCCTCGGCAACCAGCTTCAGGACCTTGGCCGGGTCGAGGCCCGCTTTCATCGCCAACACCATCGCCTCAGCAGCAGCCACGTTGTGAACGGCGACCAGCAGGTTCGCGACGAACTTGATTTTCGAGCCATCGCCAAACGGCCCGACGTAGTAGTGTGCACGCGTGAAGGCGTCCAACACCTTCAAGACGCGGCCATAGGCCGTGCGCGCGCCGCTGGCGTACAGGACGATGTCCTTGTTCCGCGCCTGCGCGCCAGTGCCGCTGATCGGACAGTCGAGCAACTCGATGCCTCGGGCCCGCAGCCGAGTGCGCGCACGTTGCTTGACCTCAATCGGCAATGTGCTCGTTTCAACGACGATCTGACTGCGATGGGCCACGCGGGTCAGCGCATCGACCGTGTCGACGAGAGCGTCCGTCGACGGAAGCGAAGTGATGATGATCGGGGATTGAGTCGCGACGTCGTTGGAATCTTTTGCAACAACTCCTCCGGCCGCCCGCAAATCACGTAGTCGTGGAGGCCGCACGTCGTAGCCAACGACCCGGTGACCGGCTCTGACCAAATGGCCCGCAATCGCGGAACCCATGATCCCCAATCCGACAATCCCAACCGGGGAGGGCGCACGCCCAATCTTTGACTTCATGATCTTTGATTGGTGATTCGTTGTTGATTGGTGATTGGTGATCTTTGATTTGGGGATTGATTCAGCAACCAATCAACAATCCACAATCAACAATCACCAACGATTCAACAATCAAAGATCACCAAAATCAAAAGTCGATTATCGAGGAGGTGCCGCCCCGCAGTTTCGAGTGCAGGCCGTCGGGGGGACGAACTTGTCCTTGATCGTCTTCCGGTACTCCGGATACAGCGTTTCGCGACGGCCTAGGACAACGTCTCTCGGGAGTCCGAACATCTTCGTGAGCTCATCGACGAACGGATTCTTCTCTGGCACGAAGTGCGGAACGCTCTCGCCCAGCGGACGTCCTTCGAACGTTGAGACGCATGGCGGGCCGATCGGCGAGATTGGAGCCGCTGAGAGCTGAAAGCTCTTCGAGATGATGTGGGGTTCGGCCAGGTAGATCGGATCCTCGATAACGCTGAGCACGGTCAGGATGTCGGCGTGCCTGTAGAATCGTGAGGTCATGACTGCTTGATCGCTGCTGGGCGGACCGTTTTTCCGCAAGAAGCCAGCTTTCATGTGGGTAGTGCGAGCGACCAGCGTATTGCCCTCCCACTTGCCGGTCGTGAACCCGCCGCGCGTGTGCTCGGCGTACTTCGACGGCTCAGGCCTGCCGTCCATCCAGATGGTCATGGCGGCACGATCCTCCCATGCGCCGATCGTGTACGAGATCGCCTGCCCTTTGATCGGGTCGTCGTCACTCCAGATCCGCAGGCCGAACGGACCCTGGACGAAGTAGAACTGTGGCCAGCCCTCGCACTGGCGTTCGATCATGGCGAGCTGCGATTCGTTGTAGGTGAGCGCTCGCGTGCGCCCTTCGTCGTTGAGCGGCAGGCCGACGTAGTCGACGGGATAGGAATCGCGCGAAATGTCTTCAGTATTCCGCGCCGCCCACGAGCCGACGATCTCGAACTGGGCAAAGGCTCGCGGGGCGAGCACCAGCACAAGGAGAGCTGCGAGCCGCGCGCGACGGAGCGTCACCATCGGGACGAACATGGCGTGGGATCCCATTTGGAACCGTCCGCTTCCTTTTTGAAATGCGAGCTGACGATGAACGCCTGCAGGAGATAGCGCGGGTCGTCGACCACCGTCGTGACAACCAGCATCTGTCCATCCGGCGAAGGCGACACATCGATGTACTCCGTGACCTTGGCATCGGCGCTGTAAGGAACACCGTTCTTGCGCAGGTATCCCGCGCGCATGTTCGTTGTGACGACGGTCAGCGATCCGCCAGCCGGTGGGCCGCCGCGCCCACCGCCCCGTTCCCACTGCGCGGCCGAATCGCCCTGCCAACTCGCAGCGCCTGCGGGCGCGGCCGCGGGTGCGAAGCGGAAGAGGCGCGTCTGAGTGCCGGCGTCGACATCCACCTGCATCGTGTTGTCATCCTGCCAGGTGATATGAAGTCGGGCCGGAAGCCGCATGACCGCCCCTGCGCCGTACGACTTGCACTGCTCGCCGGCCTTTTCGTCGGCGGCCGGGTCCCAGGCGTTGACGATCTGCAGGGCTTCCTTCGTGATTGGAACACCGCGGAAATCACCCTTCGGCGGCGTCACCATGCGATAGCGCCAGTCCTCGTTCACGACCGCAACCCAGTACCCGGTGAGATCGATCGGCGCCGATGCCCTCGCGGTAGGTGGCGCGGCACCGCCTCGCCCCTGCGAGTACGCCGGCATCGGCACGAGAGCGATAGCGAGAGCAAGGAATGAGAGCTTGCGAAAAAAGCTCTCCGGCGGTGAGATCCAACGCCCGCTCATGACTTCCCTTTCGGCAGGCTCTTGTAGATCGCTTCGATGAAGTTGCTCGTCGACCCCGGGCCAGAGTCCGATCCGTATCGCCGTGTGTACCCGCGCGCCGGCGAAGCAGCCTTGACCTGCTCGAGCGTCATGCCGGCATCTCTCGAATCGCGAACGCGATCCCGAATGATGCTGACCATGTCGCGGTACTCCACGACGTCGAGCTGATCGCACAAGTGACCATGTCCGGGGATCACGATCGTACCGGCTTCGCGCGAGACGATGGGGACTGAGGGAATCGCAAGCTCGATGATTCGATTGAGCGCAGCAAGTTCTCCCTCGATCGAGCCGCCTCTCGTGACATCGATCACAGGGAAGCGCGTCATGTCGAGAACGTCACCCGCGACGACGATGTCCGAGCGGCGGAAGAAGACGATGGCGTCGCCGTCGGTATGTGCCGCCGGCTGATGAAAAATTTCGATGCCTTCGCCGTTGAGGAACATGTACTTGCGGGCGTGATCGAACGTCTCGGTCGGCCACGCGCCGGCGGGAAATGGAGATGCCTGCCCCGTCGGCGCGCTCATTCGCGACAGCACTTTCTCGGCCGAGAGAATCGAAGCGACGCCTCCAAGAAAGTTTCCTGGCAGCGAGAACGATCCGGCAGCTGTGAACAGTGTCTGCCCAGCCTTCGACAGCGTCTCGTTGCCGCCGACGTGATCGGGATCGGCGCTTGTATCGATGATGTAGCGAATGGGGCGCGGCGAGAGCTTCTGAATGGCGGCCAGGACATCGCCGGCCGAGGCCGACGACCCCGCGTCGACCACCACGACGCCGTCGTCTCCGATCTGCACGCCGACGTTGCTGCCACCGCCGGCAATCAGGTAGAAGTTCGGCCGGAGCTGCAGAACCTCGAGACCGCCGCCTGCGGCAACACCGGTCTGTCCGCCCTGATCGGCCGCCGTGACGCTGACAGCTGAGCCGCCCGTCAGCAACACAACCGACGCGAGCGCGATGCCACCGCTCAAAACACGACCGAGGCATGCAAACACGGACGATAGAATATCTAAAATCTCTGTATTAGTGATTTCAGGATCTTTGATTATTGATTCGTTGATGATTGGCGATTGTTGAGGGTTGATTAATCAAGCGTCTTACGTAGAATCTCCCATAAATCACCAATCAACAATCACAAACGTTTCAACAATCAAAGATCATTAAATCAACAATGACATCATCCCGTCGCCGCTTTCTGAGAGATTCGGCGTTGATCGGCGCGGCGGCGGTGTCGGGCGGCGTCTGGCCGCCGACTGCGCGCGCGCGCGAGCAGGGCTCGCCGGCAACCGGCAGCCAGAAGCGCCCGATCCGCATCATCATGGGCGGCTACGGGCCCGCGAGCACGGGCTTCAGCCTGGCGCTCAAGACGATCGGCGATCGGCTGGCGTCGAAGTTCGGCGACCAGGTAGACATCAAGTACGTCTACAACATTCTCGACCTCGGCTACCGCGCCGACGACATCATCTGGCTGGTCGAGAGCGGCATCCTCACCTTGGGCTATCAGTCGAGCAGCTACCTGACGGATCGGATCCCCGCCATCGGCGTCGTCGATCTCCCGTTCCTGTTTTCAGATCAGTCCAAGGCGCGAGCCGCGATGGACGGCGCGCTCGGTCACGCGTTGACGACGAGAATCGAGGCGCAGACGAGCTTCCGCATCGTTGGCTACTTCGAGAATGGTTTTCGCCACATCTCGAATCGCGTGCGACCGATTCACGTGCCGTCCGATATGAAGGGGCTCAGCATTCGCGTGCTTCCCAGCAAGATTCAGGAACGCACGTTCCAGTTGCTCGGCGCCGAGCCCAGGATCATGGATCTCACTGAAGCGCTCGCCGCCATCAAGGCTGGAAAACTGGATGCGCAAGAGAATCCGTTCTCGAACACCGTGACCTACGGTGTGCACGCCTTCCATCGCTTTCACACGGAAACGAATCACTTCTACATCTCGCGGCCAATCTTCGTCCATCGCCCCTCGATGGACGGATGGCCGAAGCCAATCCAGGATGAATTGCGCGCGGCCGTTCGCGATGCGGTTGCCTTCCAGCGCGACCTGCACGTCAAAGAGGAAGAAGATGCCGCGGCGACGATCAAGAAAGAGGGAGGCGAGATCGTCGAGTTGACGGCGGACCAGCACAAGGCGTTCGTGTCGGCCGTCAGCCCCATCTACGACGAAGCGCGCAGCCAGTTCGGGGGCGAACTGCTGAAGTTGGTCAATCTTTGATTTTGTGATGGTTGATCGTTGATTTGTTGTTGATTGGAGATCCTTGATTGATGATTTGTTGCTGCTTCAACCATGCAATCAACAATCGCCAATCTCCAATCACCAACGAATCAATAATCAAAGATCAATACATCACCAATCACAAGGCCCGGCTAAAGCCGGACACTACGTCACGCCGGCAGCGATTTACCCCGCGTCTCCTCGCTCATCGGCACGAGGATCAGTCCGAAGATGAACGCAATCGCCGTAATGGCTACGGGCATGCCCAGGCTGCCGTACGACTGAATACCGGCGCCGACGAGAAACACCATCGCCACGCCAACGAAACGACCCACCGAGCTGATGAACGCGACAGCACTCGCCCGGCAATCGGTCGTGTACTGTTCGGGCAGCCACAGCGTGTACAGCGCGAAGTTGGCGCCTCCCAGCCCGAGCAGGAAGATGCACGGATAGAACAAGCTGAGCGCGCCCTCACCGAGGTAGAACACGTACCCAAACGCGAGGACGATGCTCACAGCCATGAAGACGAAGTACATCGCCATCGCCTTTCGACGGCCGAAGCGCTCGGCGAGGAACGGTGCAGCGATGCATCCGATGATTGTTCCGATGGCCAGCACCATCCCGCCGTAAGACGCCTGTCGCGCGGCTTCGACAGCCGTGGCACCAGACCTGACTGCGAGCTGTGAGGTCGCCGTCGGCACGTAGATCGATCCCGCCCACAACCCGATGATCGACGTCAGGAACAGTCCCGACATCACCATCGTCCGGCGCAGATACATCGGTGAGAACAGCTTCGCAAACGAGTCCTTCATCTTCGGACGGGCGTGCGCCTTGCCGTCACCGTACTTCTCCTTCCACTTCGTCGACTCCTTCACGCCAAACTGGATGAAGCCGATGAGCAGAGCCGGCAAGCCGCCGAAGACGAACATCCATCGCCACCCAAAGTTGGCGCCGATAAAGTAGTTGGCGACCGACGCGAAGAAGAAGCCGAAGTAGTAGCCGGTGTGCATCAGCCCGGCGCCGATCTTCCGCTGGCTCTCAGAGAGTTCCTCGGCGAGATATGCGGTGCCGACCGGCTGCTCACCGCCGATGCCGAGCCCCACGAATATCCGCAGGATCGCCAGCTGCCAGATGTTCGTCACCAGCCCGCACATGAATGTGAAGACCGAGTAGCAGAGGATAGTCAGCATCAACGCGCGCACGCGGCCGATGCGATCGCTAATGGGCCCCCAGATCATCGAGAGCCCCCAGCCCAGAAGGAACAACGCCTGCAGGATGCTCCCGTAATAGCCGACCGTGCCCTGTGACACGGCAATGCCCGATCTGGGCAACAGGTCGGCCAACGCCGGCGCGAGGACGAGCGCGTAGATCGACGCGTCCATGCCATCGAGGGCCCATCCGCCCCACGCGGCCATGAAGCCCCGCTTCTGATTGCGCGTCAGTCCGGTGGACGTTGCCGAAGCCGCACCCCTGGTCGCTACGCTCGCTGATGACATCGCTCCACCTTTGACCTTGACCTGGACCTGTGACCTTAACTTTTGACCTTTAACCTTTGACCCTACTTTTGACCTTTGGCCTGACTTATTTCCAACCCGGATTGACCTGCTTGCCAAGCAGGAACGCCGGGTTGGCTCCCTTTCGAGGCGTGAACTTCTGCGCGCCGCCGCTATCGACCGCGGCGGTGTAGACGTTGCCATCCTGATCGACGCTCATCCCATGAACGCCCCAGAAGGCGCCCGGGAACTCGCCCCATACACCCCATGAATACAGGAACTTGCCATCAAGGCTGTACTTCAGCAGCTTCGACGTCCCTCGGTCGGCGGCCCACAGGAAGCGATCGCTCGTGATGATGAACATGTGGATGTCCGAGATCCCGCGCGGCCCGAAGCTCCACTCGTCGAGAAACTTTCCGTTTTCGTCGAACACCTGCACGCGACCGTTGCCGCGATCGTTCACGAACACGCGACGCGTCATCGGATCGACTGCGATGCCGTGGACGTTGTTGAAGTAGCTGGGACGCTTTTCGGGAGGCGTTCCACGCTCTCCCCACGTCATCAGATACTTGCCGCTCTTGTCGAACTTCACAACGCGGGTGTTCTGGTAGCCGTCGGCGACGAAGAACGTGCCGTCCGGCAGCCAGGCCATGAACGTCGGCCGATAGAAGTGTTTGTCGTCGGTGCCCGGCACATTCGGCTCGCCGATCGTCTGCAGCAGCTTCTTCCCATCGTGCGAGAACCTGAAGATCGCGTGACGATAGTCGTCGACGATCCACACATTCTTTTCTGAATCGTACGGGCTGATGTATACCGCATGAGGCCGCCGGAACATCTTGTCCCACTGCGTCCAGTCTTCGATCAGGTTTCCCTGCGCGTCCCACACAGTGACGATGTGTTCCCAGCGGTAGTCGAGGCCCGGCTTTCCTGCATCGAGATCGTCGCCGGGTGTCTTGCCATCGGGACCGAAGAGTGCACCCGGAGGGCTGGCGGTCGTCGCATCACGCAGCGGCAAACGGAACATCGGGAACTCGATGCTGGGTCCGATTTGCGGCAGGCGCACGGGCTGCTGCGGTCGCTTGATGATCGGCAATTCACCGCGTTGCAAGACGAAGACACGGTTCGGGGTTTCCGCGAACACGTACTGCCCCGCGCCCCACGTCCACGTCTCATGGCCCGGCAGGGTCGACAGCGGCTTCGGCCACTGTGCCACATCGTACGCACCGAAGACGTCCTGTCCGCCCTTGTCGCCGGGCACCGCCGCCGTGGTCGCCGGCGCCTGGCCTTCAACGGGCGAATGCAGGTAGCCCCCGACGACGAACGCGACTGCGACGATGGCGATGGCAATTGGGTACTTATGCATAACTCCTCTGCCGGATTAGTTGACGTTCTTCTGCAGCCAGGCCGTAATGTACTTGATGATGTCGTCGCTGTTTTTCTCGAGCATCATCACGTGGCTGTTTCCTCTGATCCCAACGTCCTCGAAGCGCACGAACTCCGTCTTCACCCCCGCCTGGTTGAGAAACTTGGGAATGCAGGGGTCATACACGCGGTGATACGTCCCGCTCGCGCTGGCCGAGAACACTTTGATGTCCTTCCACCGCGCCAGCTTGCGTGCCGGCTCGACCTGCAGCCAGCACGGCGCCTCGTCAGGCCGATCTGATTTCTGTTCGAGGACGACATTCAGATCGCTGGGCGCGTTCGCGGGCGGATCATACTCATAACGCATGTTCGTCAAACCCCATGAGGCCGGATTGCGCGGTCCCGCGGTCACCTTGGCGGTGTCCACGTTGCCGAACTGCGGACCTCCTGGCTCGAGACTCACCATCGCTTTCACCAGTTGCGGCCGCGCCTCGGTGGTCTCGAACGCAATGCCGCCGCCCTGGGAATGCGCGAACAGGATGACCGGGCCTCCGATCGTATCGAGCAGTGCGATGGTGGCGTCGCGGGCGAGCGCCGTGCTCGCACCCGCGAATTGGACCTGCGACTTCATGAAGTTGTCGAAGGTCGGATCGCCGATCTTTCCCGCGCCCGGCCACTGCGTGTGATGCATCTTCAGCGGGAAGTCGCCGCGCTCGCGGGCATTGGTCCAGATGCGTTCGAGCTCGAGCGCCGTGCGGATATTCAGGTTTCCATCGATTGGCGTCTTGCCATCAGGTCCCGGCAGCGGAACATACGCCGAGCGTCCGCGCGCCGGGTAGTCCACCATGTAGACGACGTAGCCCTGCTCGACGAGGCGATACGCCCATCCGGGACGATTGTCCGGCGTTTGCTGCCACTGCACGCCCGTCTGCCCGTTCGCATGGAAGAAGATAACTGGATACGGTGAGCGGACCTGTCGCGGAACCCAGACCTCGGTGTACATCGCGCCGCGCATGACCTGCCGTCCCTGCTCGCCCCAATAGCTGCCGCCGGCAAAAAGAAATCCCTTGCGCGCGATGTTCTCGGTCGAGAACGTGGGTATGGCCTTGCCCGGCATCGCTCTCGACGTCGCCTCACTCGACCCGGGGCGGGCATTCTTCGTCAACCAATTACCGATGTACTTGGCGATGTCAGTACTGTTCTTCTCGAGCATCATCATGTGGCCGTTACCCGGCAGCCCGACCTTCTCCATCTCCACGTACTCGGTCTTCACGCCGGCCTGGTTGAGCCACCTGGCAAGACAGTGGTCGTAGATGCGGTGATAGCTCCCTTCACCAACCATGAAGAGCACCGGGATGCTCTGCAGGTTCTTCAGCTTTCGCGCCGGTTCCTGTTGCACGTAGCACGGCACCTTGTCTGGCGCGGGCGCTTTGTCTTCGAGAACGGTGCGCAGTTCCGCTGCGTCGCTAACCGTGGGCTCGTAGGTAATCGGGCTGTTCGAGACACCCCAACTCAGTCCACCCCCCGCAGCGTAGGCAACCTTCGCGTTGTCGACACCCTTGATTGGCGGCGCCGCCGGTTCGAGTGTGACGATTGCTTTCACGAGATTTGGTCGTGCGTCAGCAACGAGCCAGCCAAACGCGCCGCCCTGTGAGTGCGTCAGCAGGATGACGGGCGTGTTGATCATGTCGAGCAACGCCACGTTGGCATCACGCGTCAACGTCTCCTGACGGCCGCCGGCCAGGAACTGCACCTGCGTTTTGGCGAAATCATCGAACACCTTGTCGCCGATGCGACCGCTGCCCGGCCACTGCGTGTGCTTCTTGGCCTGCGGATAGTTGCCTCGCACGGCCATGGCCGTGAACGTCTCTTCCAGATTCGGCGCGGTCCTGATGTTCAGATTCAGTTGCCCGGCCGTGCCGTCGACGCCCGGCACGTACTGCGAACGCCCGCGCGTCGGGAAGTCCTGGAGGTAGACGACGTACCCCATTTCGAGGAAGTTGTAGGCCCAACCCGGCCGGCCATCCGGTGTCAGCAGCCAGTCCACACCTGTCTGCCCTGCGCCATGCAGAAAGACAACGGGGTATGGCGATCGAATCTGTCGCGGCACCATGACCTCGACATACATCGCCCCTCCCATCGTCGATTCCTTGCTCGCACCTAATTCGCCGACGTACTTGCCCCCGGCGAAGAAGAAGCCGTGGCGCGCCACCTGATCGAGCGCGACGGTGGGGATTGCCGACGGTACTGCACGTGACACATGACTTTGCGCATGTGCCTGAGACCAACCGGCCAGTCCGACGAAGGCAACGAGAAGCGCGAGGCGCGAGTTCATGTGCTGTCTCCAGGGCGGCGCACGCCGAGGCGTGCAGTCAGTGGATGTGAGGTCCCGTTTCTAGAACCCCGGCAGGCCCAATGTCAAGAACCATTACGCCGCGCTTGACTGCGGTGCTTCACTGCAGCAGAGTTCCCCGGTAAAAGGACTCCATTCAGGAGGCACAGATGACCAATCGACGGCACTTCCTCAGGACAGCGGCAGGAGCAGCAATCGGCGCGGTGGGCCTCAGTGGCGGCTTCGGCCGTTCCCGGGCGCAAACGCGCCGCGAGATCTCCGTTGGCGGTCGCCGCATCAAGGTCATCGACATCCATTGTCACTGCGTCATAGACGTAACGCCAATCATCAAAGACACGCCGCTCGCCAAAGCAGCGGGGGGCGGTGGAAACCAGGTGCTCGGGCCACAGCGCCTGCAGCTCATGGATCAGACCGGCGTCGACGTGCAGGCGCTCACGATCAATGGGTTCTGGTGGTACGGCGCCACGGACCGCGAGCTCGCCGGCCGTATCGTCCAGGCGCAAAACGAGGGGCTCGCGAAATGGGTCTCGAGCCATCCCGATCGTTTCGTCGCCATGGCATCGGTGGCGCTGCAGCACCCCGATCTGGCCGCTCAGCAACTTGAAGACGGCGTGAAGCGTCTCGGACTGCGCGGTGCGTCAATCGGCGGACACGTCAACGGCGAGGATCTGTCCCTTCCGAAGTACGACCCGTTCTGGGCGAAGGCGGCCGAGCTTGGCGTCCCAGTCGTCATGCATCCAGGTGGCGCTGACAACATCCTCAAGGACGGCGCGCTGCGCGGGCGTGGCGATCTCGGCAACATCATCGGCAACCCACTCGAGACGACCTACTTCCTCACGCGATTGATCTTCGACGGCACCTTCGACAAGTTCCCGGGCCTGCGTGTGTGCGGCGCACACGCCGGTGGCTACCTGCCATCGTATCTGGGCCGGACGGAAGCGGCCTGCGTCGTCCGCGCGAACGCAAATTGCGCGAACAAGAAGAAGCCGAGCGAGTACATGAAGAGCCAGATCATGGTCGACACGATGGTCTTCTCCGATGAGGGGCTGCGACACCTTGTCGCTGAAATGGGAGTAAGTCAGGTTGTTTATGGTACGGACGTACCGTTCAACTGGCCCGTGACCGTCGATCTCGTCCTGAACGCGAAGTTCCTCAGCGACGCAGAGAAGACGGCGATCCTGAGCGGCAATCTGATGAAGCTGCTCAAAATCAGCTAGGGGCTTTCCGATCCGACGGGTGTACAACCGCCTTCGCGCGAAGCGCTTCGGCGAGTCTCGCCGGGTGCGGCCCTCTGGGCCGCACAGACCAGCGCTGCGTCGGCGGCGGCGGAACCAGGACCCGCCCTACGCATGTTCGACGACTTTTGCCGCTCGCTCAAGGACCGCCTGCTGGGGCCCGTAGCGCGAGCTCTCGGCCCACGGCTTCCGCCGGATGCGATCACGTGGCTCGCGTTCGCGGCTGGTCTCTTGTGTGCCGGCGCCGTATTGAATGGCGATCTGCGAGCGGCCCTCGGCTTGTGGCTGCTGAACCGGCTGCTCGACGGTCTCGACGGCACGCATGCCCGCGTCCACGCGCGCGTCAGTGATTTCGGCGCGTACCTCGACATCGTCCTCGACTTCATCGTCTATGCGGCGATCCCGATTGCGTTCGTCCTTGCAGCACGCCAGTACGAACTCGCGCTGGCCGGCGTGTTCCTGCTGGCATCTTTTTACGTGAACGCCGCTTCGTGGATGTATCTCTCTGCGCTGCTCGAGGCGCGTCGCGAGGGCGCAGCGTCGCGAGGCGAGACGACGTCTGCAACGATGCCACCGGGCATCATTGCCGGGACTGAGACGATCGTCTTTTACGTACTGTTCTTCCTGATGCCTGCACGCCTGGCGACGCTTTTCACCCTTATGGCGATACTGGTGTTGGCCAACGTCGCGATGCGACTGTATTGGGCGAATCGTCGTCTTCGTCTTGATCCCCCGTCAGCTCATCATTAACGCGACGACCGTTACATCCCCGTAGAGTCCCTCACCTATTGCCGGTACGCCTGCCAGACAATGCACATTTCATATGATGTGAAACGCGATGACACCCACGCGACCGCGGATTGCCGCGATGCTGCTCCCGGCGCTGCTTGTCGTCATCGGCTTGTTTGGTCTCGGCATGTTCGAGGTGTTACAGCAAAGCGTGGGACTTGGCGTGCCGGTTCCGCGAGAGTCGACAGGCCCGACGCTGTCTTACTACGCCGCCGTGCTCGGTGATCGTGAGATCCACGCGTCGCTCGGGCTCACGCTGTGGGTGGCTTGCATCAGCACAGCGTTGTCGGTCGTGTGCGGAGTTGGACTGGCCCTGGGACTTCGCCATGGCCGCCGCGCGAAGCGCGGCGTCCACACGCTTCTACAGGCTCCCCTCGCGCTTCCACACCTCGTCGTCGCGCTTGCCACGATCACGGTGTTCGCACAGAGCGGGTTGCTGGCACGCGCGGCCTTTGCGCTTGGATTGATCGACGCGCCGGCCGGATTTCCGGTGCTGGTCAACGACAGCGCTGGAATCGGCATCATCCTCTCCTATGCGTTCAAAGAAATGCCATTCATCGCGCTCGTCGCCACGACGCTGCTGGCGAGGCGCGGCGACGGGCACGACGAAGTCGCGCGCACGCTCGGCGCGTCGCCCTGGCAGCGGTTCCGACATGTGACCTGGCCATTTCTTGCGCCCGGAGTCGGCGCTGCCGGCCTGATGATTTTTGCCTATGTCTTCTCAGCGTTCGAGACGCCGTTTCTGCTTGGCCAGCCATATCCAGCGATGCTACCCGTCGTGGCTCAGCAGCGGTTCATGAGCGTCGACCTCGCGGATCGTCCTGCCGCGATGGCGTGCGCACTGATACTGACGGCGATCGCAGCCGTTGTCGTCCGTTTATATCTCGCTGCCGCTGGTCCGGCTGCGGGGCGGGAACGACCCGTACTCTTCTGATGCCCGCCATACGCGCTGCGGCTCCGCGGGTGCTGGCGCTGGTGGCTGTGGCCACCTGTGCACTTATCCCGGTTGGGACCGTCCTGGTCGGCAGCGTTGCATCGCGCTGGTACTGGCCTGCGGTGATCCCAGCCGAGTGGACGCTTCGCGCCTGGAACTATGTCGTCTCTGGAAGTGGTGGGATCGGCGGCGCGCTTCTGACCAGCAGTGGCCTCGCGCTGGTGGTCGCCGCGCTGGCGGTGGCGCTCGCAGTGCCGGCGGCGCGAGTGCTGGCGCTGCACACATTTCGAGGAAAGCGTGTCGTCCTGTTCGCGTTGCTGCTGCCGATGCTGGCGCCTCCCCTTGCGGCAGCAATGGGACTGCATGCCGTGTTCTTGAAAGCGGGCCTGGCGGACTCTTTCACGGGCGTCGTGCTCGTGCACCTGATCCCAGCAGTGCCGTATGCGACGCTGGTGCTGACCGGGACGTTTTCGGGGTTCGATCCAGATTGGGAAGCGCAGGCCAGAACGCTCGGGGCCAGTCCATGGTCGGTGTGGACACGCATCACCCTCCCCGCGATCGCCCCCGGCGTTGCGCTGGCTGGGATCCTGGCCTTCGTGGTGTCATGGTCACAGTACGTGCTGACCTTGCTCGTCGGTGGTGGGCGCGTGCTCACGCTGCCGCTCGTACTGGTGGCGTTCCAGCGCGGCGGCGACGAGGCGGTTGCCGCGGCCTTGTCGATCGTCTTTGTCGCTCCGGTGCTCCTGCTTTTTGCACTCACGGCACCGCTGTTCGAGGACGCGTGATGTCGTCACGTCGCCTGATCGTCGTGCTCTCGGCAACGATCGCGGCTGCGTGTGGTTCGGCCGGGCCGTCCGAGATGTTTCCGGCAGCCGATCTCGCTCGCATGACATGGAGCGATGTCACCAACCGCGCGCGCGGTTCGACCGTGCGCTACGCGATGTGGGCCGGAGACGAAGCCCGCAACCGTTTTTACCAGGGCCCCGCGGCCGACGCACTACGCCGCGATCTCGAGATCACGCTGACCATCGTTCCTCTGGCGGATACTTCCGATCTCGTCAGCAAACTCGTGGCCGAGAAGGCCGCGGGACTGGATCGCGGCTCGGTCGATCTCGTGTGGATCAACGGCGCGAACTTCCGCACCGCAAAGCAGGCCGGCATCCTCTGGGGGCCGTTCGTCCAGGCGCTGCCTAACCTGCAGCATTTCGATCCCGTCGCGTTCCGGCACGACTTCGGCACGAGCACCGACGGTCTCGAGGCACCGTACGAGCAGGCGCAATTCGTTATCGCCTACGACATGGCACGAATCGCAACTCCCCCCGCGACCTTCGCCGAGTTGCGCTCGTGGATCCATGATCACCCCGGGCGCTTCACCTATCCGGCAATTCCAGACTTCACCGGCTCGTCGTTCGCACGTCATTTCCTTCTGCACAGCGGAGAAGCGCCGCCTGCGGCGTTCGCTGAGCACTTCGATGCTGCCCTTTACGCGCGCGCGTCGAGGCCCGTCATCCAGTCGCTGCACGCGATGAAGCCGTATCTCTGGAGGAAAGGCGAGACGTTCCCGGCAACGCTCGCCGAGCTGGACCGTCTGTTCGTCAACGGCGAGATCGATTTCTCGATGAACTACTCACCGACGTTCGCCTCGGACAAAATCGCCCGCGGCGAGTTTCCTGCCAGCGTCCGGACGTTCGTCCCGGACGACGGCACCATTTCCGATTACAGCTTCCTGGCCATTCCGTTCAATGCGCCCAACCCCGCTGGCGCACTCGCCGTGATTAACACCTTCATGTCGCCGTCTCACGCCATCATGCGGGCGCACGCGATGGGCGGCCTCTTTCCTCTGCGACTCGAGCATCTGAGCGAGCCCGATCGCGACGCCGTCGACGCCCTGCCCCGCGGTCCGGCGACGCTGCCACTCGCGACGCTTGCGACGCGACGGATTCAGGATGCGTACGCCGAGTATGTCGATCGCTTCGAGCGCGACTGGCGCACCGAGGTGCTCCAGCGATGAGCGTCGGCGTCCGCCTCGATCGCGTCTCAGCCGGATACGGCGGCAGATTCGTGTTAGGGGATCTGAGTCTTGCCGTCGCGCCGGGCAGCCTGATGGCGCTGGTGGGTCCCTCCGGGTGCGGCAAGACGACGGTGCTGAAAGTGATTGCGGGACTACTCGCGCCGACGACCGGAGACGTGTGGTTCGGGGAAGAACGGATGACGCCGATCGCCGCCGAGAAGCGCGGCATCGCGATGGTCTTCCAGAAGCCGTTGCTCTTTCCACATATGAGCGTCGCTGAGAACGTGGCGTTCGGCCTCGCGATGCGCCGCATGCCTCAGGCGCAGCGGCGCGCGGCGGCCGAAGACGCGCTGCGAATGGTGCAGCTCGACGGCTTTGCCGACCGCAGACCCAGGGAACTGTCGGGCGGACAAGAACAGCGCGTCACGCTGGCACGCGCGCTCATCACGCAGCCACGAGTGCTCCTGCTCGACGAGCCATTGTCAGCGCTCGACGAAAGCCTGCGGACCGAGATGCGCGGGCTCGTCCGCCAGCTGCAACGCCGGCTCGCCATCACGACAATCTTCGTGACCCATGACCAGCGCGAAGCCTGCGAAGTCGGCGATCAGGTCGCGATCCTCCTCGATCGCCGCATCGCACAAATCGGGCCGCCGCGCGCCTTCTACACCGATCCTGCCAGCGAAGCCGTCGCGCGATTCTTCGGATGGTGCGTCGTCGAATCGCCCACGCCAGCAGAGCGCGGCGCGGTAGTGGCATTTCACCCTTCGGTGGCGCGTCTCTGTTCGGATTTTCCGACGACAGAACAGGCTGACTCGTTTCCTGTCGTCATCGAGCACGTAATCGACCTCGGGACCGAACTGCGTCTGGCAGTTCGATTCGCATCGGGTTCTCGTCTCGACCTCGTTCAAAGCAGCGCGATGACGACGGCCGCCGTGGCAGCCGGTGCGCCCGCGCGCCTCGTTGTTCCGCAATCCGCGTTGAGGACTTTTCCACCAGGTA
>Ga0209382_10001771_pt1 | contig 33299 bp, 35 predicted proteins | sample SoiMetdeltSBSDD5_FD_187599 | JGI IMG/M metagenome (GOLD analysis project Ga0209382, IMG submission 187599) | Bulk soil microbial communities from a Populus tree surrounding site in Tennessee, USA - Soil MetaG P. deltoides SBSDD5 (SPAdes) (version 2) | ecosystem: Environmental > Terrestrial >... | reverse complement strand
GCCGCTCATGTCGGTGACCAACGCCATCTCCTCCGTCATCGTCGTGGGCGCGCTGCTCGCACTCGGCTCGAGCGGCTCGCCCGTCGCCATGGTGTTCGGCTTCCTCGCGCTGGTGCTCGCCTCGGTCAACATCTTCGGCGGCTTTCTCGTCACCCAGCGCATGCTCGGCATGTACAAGAAGAAGGGCAAATAGATGCCCGCCAATCTCGTCGCCCTCCTCTATCTCGCGGCGGGGGCGCTGTTCATCCAGGCGCTGCGCGGCCTTTCCAACCCGGAGATGGCGCGGCGCGGCAATCGGCTCGGCATGGCGGGGATGGCGCTCGCGGTCGGGACGACGCTTGCGGCCGCACCTCCCGATTCGGCGAAGGCGTGGGTTCTCATCATTGGCGGGCTCGCCATCGGCGGCAGCATTGGCGCCGTGACAGCGAGACGCATCGCCATGACGGCGATGCCTCAGCTCGTCGCCGCGTTTCATTCGCTCGTCGGGCTTGCGGCGGTGTTCGTGGCGGCGGCGGCACTCTATGAACCAGAAGCCTTCGGCATCGCGGAGGATGGACGCATCCATGCGGGCAGCCTCGTCGAGATGTCGATCGGCCTCGCCATCGGGGCCATCACCTTCACCGGCTCGATCGTGGCCTTCACCAAGCTGCAGGGGCTCGTGTCGGGTGCGCCCGTCGTGTTTCAGCGACAGCATTACGTCAATCTCGCGCTCGGGCTGCTGCTGCTGGTCCTGATCGTGTGGTTCTGCGCAACGGCAAGTGCGGTGCTGTTCTGGATGATCGTGCTCCTGTCCTTCGCGCTCGGCGTCTTGATCATCATCCCGATCGGCGGGGCGGACATGCCGGTCGTGGTATCGATGCTGAATTCCTACTCGGGCTGGGCGGCGGCCGGCATCGGCTTCACGCTCGGAAACATCGCGCTCATCATCACGGGCGCTCTCGTCGGCTCTTCGGGCGCGATCCTCTCCTACATCATGTGCAGGGGCATGAACCGCTCGTTCTTCAACGTGATCCTCGGCGGCTTCGGCGGCGAGGCGGTGGCTCCGCAGGGCGAAGCGGCGCAGGCCAAACCCGTCAAACAGGGCTCCGCCGAGGATGCTGCCTTCCTCATGAAGAATGCGGGCTCCGTCATCATCGTTCCGGGCTATGGCATGGCGGTGGCGCAGGCTCAGCATGCCGTGCGGGAGATGTCGGAGCTCCTGAAGAAGGGAGGGGTCGGCGTCAAATTTGCGATCCACCCGGTGGCGGGACGCATGCCCGGACACATGAACGTGCTGCTGGCGGAAGCGAATGTGCCTTACGATGAAGTGTTCGAGCTCGAGGACATCAATTCAAGCTTCACGCAAACGGACGTGGCTTTCGTCATCGGCGCCAACGACGTCACCAATCCCGCGGCGGAGGAAGACCCGAGCTCGCCCATCTATGGCATGCCGGTGCTCGAAGTCTGGAAGGCGAATACAGTGATGTTCCTCAAACGATCGCTGTCCTCGGGCTATGCGGGAATAGATAATTCGCTGTTCTATCGCGACAACACCATGATGCTGTTCGGCGACGCCAAAAAGATGGTCGAGGAGATCGTGAAGTCGTTTTAGGCAGCCTCGCTTCGTCATCCCGGCAAAGCCTCAGTTCGTCATCACCGGGCTTGACCCGGTGATCTCAGCGAGCGACGGGAGATGGCCGGATCAAGTCCGGCCATGACGCTTCCAACACCTGTCATGCGCGGGCAAAGACCCGCGCATCTAATATCGTCATTCCGGCGTAAGCCGGAATCCAGCTGCACTTTGCGGGTGCCCGAAGCTGGACCCCGGCTTCCGCCGGGGTGACGAGTGACAAATCAATGTGTGACGATCGAGGTGAGGAAGCGCCGTGCTAGCGCGCGGGGCGCTCGACCTTCTTGGGTGCAGGCAGAAGGCCTTCCCTCTGCAGCTTCTTGCGGGCGAGCTTGCGGGCACGGCGGATGGCCTCAGCCTTCTCGCGCGCCTTGCGCTCGGAGGGCTTCTCATAATGGCCACGCAGTTTCATTTCCCGGAAAATGCCCTCGCGCTGCATTTTTTTCTTGAGGGCCTTGAGCGCCTGATCGACGTTGTTGTCGCGAACAATTACCTGCACGAGCAAACCTTCGTGTTCGAGTTTCCTAATTATGTACGGCATGACGCCGGCTGCGCCCGTGGCACATGCCGACCTCATCGAGAGGGGACCGCCCTCCAAAACCGGGAGCGTGGATAACAGAGTTGAGGGAAACTGTCGAGAGGGACGCGCCAAGCAATTGGAAACTAGCCCATTTTCCGGAGCTTCAACCGGTTCACATGGCCCATCTTGCGACCGGGCCGGCTTTCCTTTTTCCCATAGAGATGGAGGGCCGTTTGCGGCTCGCCGGCAAAGTCTCGCCAGGCTTCAACCTCGGGGCCCAAGATATTGGTCATTTCCACATCGAAGTAACGCTGCGGCTCGGGCAGGGGCCAGCCGGCAATGGCGCGGATGTGAAGCTCGAACTGGGAGAAGAGGCAGGCATCCTCAGTCCAGTGGCCGGAGTTGTGAACCCTGGGGGCGATCTCGTTGACGAGCAAGTGCTCACGGCCCTCCTTCTCGACGAGGAAAAGCTCAACGGCCATCACCCCCACAAGCCCAAGCGCGTTCGCCAGGGCGGAGCCAAGCTCGCGGGCGGAAGCGGCGGCCTCCTCGCCGATGCCGGCGGGAACGATGGATGAGCGCAAGATGTGATTCTCATGGCGGTTTTCCGAGATATCGAAGATGCGGACGGTGCTGTCGCGCCCTCTCGCCAGGATCACCGAGATTTCCTTCTGGAAGGGAATATGGGCTTCGAGAATGGCGGGCCTTGCGCCCATTGCCGACCATGCGGGCGCGATTGCCGATGAGTTAGAAATCAGCGCCTGGCCCTTGCCATCGTATCCGAAGCGGCGGGTCTTGAGGACCGCGGGATAGCCGATGCGGGAAACAGCCACGGCGATCTCCTGCGGGGTCGACACCGCTTCGAAGGGAGCAACGTTCAAGCCCTGGCTCCTGACGAAAGATTTCTCCGTGTAGCGATCCTGGGTGATGTCCAGCACCGAGGGCTGAGGCTCGACCGGAACATGGCGCGTGAGAGCCGCCGCCGTATCGGCCGGCACGTTCTCGAATTCATAGGTCACGAGGTCGAGGGATCTGGCAAAGGCTTCGAGAGCCACGTGATCCTCATAGGCGGCCACGGTGCGCCGGTCGGAGACCTGAAAAGCGGGGCTGTCGGGATCGGGACAGTAGATGTGGGTGCGAAGGCCGAGCTTTGTCGCGGCAAGCGCCAGCATGCGGCCAAGCTGACCGCCGCCCAGAATGCCGATCACCGACCCAGGTGGCAGAGGCGAAAAACGCGCTTCAGGCATCGGAGCGCGGATGGGCTGCGACCGAGGCCGTCTGTTCCTCGCGCCAGGTGCGAAGCGAACTGGCAATCGAGTGATCGCTCAGAGCCAGCACCTGGGCGGCGAGGAGAGCGGCGTTCACCGCTCCCGGCTTGCCGATGGCGAGGGTGCCGACGGGAACGCCGGCCGGCATCTGAACGATGGAGAGAAGGCTGTCGTGGCCCTTGAGCGCCGGCGTCTCGATGGGCACGCCGAAGACGGGCAGGAGCGTCATGGCGGCAGTCATGCCCGGGAGATGGGCGGCGCCGCCGGCACCGGCGATGATGACCTTGAAGTCGTTGGCTTGCGCGGTTCTCGCGAATTCATAGAGGCGCTCGGGGGTGCGGTGGGCGGAGATGATCCGCGTCTCGTGGGCGATGCCAAGTGCCTTCAGCGTTTCGGCGGCATGCTGCATGATCTGCCAGTCGGACTGGCTACCCATGATGATGGCGACCTTTGGCTTCTGCTCTTGAGGCATGGGCCGTCATTGGCCTGAGGAGATGGCGTCAAGTCAAGCGATGATCGGCGGTATCAGCCGGTCCATGATCTTCTGGATCTGGTCCTTCAGCAGCAGTTTCTGCTTTTTTAGGCGTGTGAGATGAAGTTGGTCACGGGAGGCGCTGCTCTCAAGAGAGGCAATAGCTGCGTCGAGATCGCGATGCTGCTGCTTCAATTCAGCAAGCCGCGCGCGAAGCTCGTCCTCAGCTTCTGCTTCCATGCTCACCTCGGGGACAACCATTTTTGCGTCGTTTCGGTTCCAGTGCAAGTCAAGGATTGCGAGTTGTCCAGAATTAAACTTTGACGAGCGGGGCGTTCGACAGGAAGGGCAAAATGTGCCATTATAGACGCGTTGTACCATCATAACGGTGGAGGCCTGGATGACGCTTCAGACGCATCTGAGTGAATTGACGGCGAAGCATAAGGCTTTAGACATGCAGATCGAGGAAGAGCTTGCTCATCCGAGCTCCAACGATCTGGCCATCGCCGAACTGAAACGAAAGAAGCTGAAGCTGAAGGACGAGATTGCCCGGCTCGAATCCCGGATGCGGGGTTAGGAACAGACGAGCCGCTTCGATTGCCGAGTGCGACCGCCGGCCTCGTGGGCCGGCAGCCGGGGGTTTTTGCGTTTAATTGTTAACCAATGAATCGTCCGAGATGGCCGGGTCGAGCCCGGCCATGATGCTTTTCGCCATTCATATTGCGGACCCCGAAAGCTGGACCCCGACTTTCGTCGGGGTGACGAAGGCCAACTGGAGATGGCCGGGTCGAGCCCGGCCATGACGCTTTTTCGGACCGTCATGCGCGGACTTGATTACGCCGTCTTGGCCATTTCGCGCAGCTTGAATTTCTGGATCTTGCCCGTCGAAGTCTTGGGAATCTCCGCGAAGATCACGTGGCGCGGACATTTGTAATGGGCGAGACCGCCACGGCACCATTGAATCAGCTCCTCGGCTGCAACATGGGAGCCAGGCTTAAGCTCGACGAAAGCGCAAGGCGTCTCTCCCCATTTGTCGTCGGGTCGGGCGACCACCGCCGCCAGCTGGACGGCTGGATGTTTGTAGAGGCGATCCTCGACCTCGATCGATGAGATGTTCTCGCCGCCCGAGATGATGATGTCCTTGGAGCGGTCTTTCAGCTGCACGTAGCCGTCCTTGTGCATGACGCCGAGATCGCCCGAATGAAACCAGCCGCCGCGAAAGGCTTCTTCCGTCGCCTTGTTGTTCTTGAGATAGCCTTTCATGACGACGTTGCCGCGAAACATGACCTCGCCCATGCTCTCGCCGTCGCGCGGCACGGGTGCCATGCTTTCGGGATCGAGAATGTCGAGCTCCTCGAGCGGAAGGTAGCGCACGCCCTGGCGGGCCTTGAGGCGCGCCCGCGGAGATGAGGGGAGATCGTCCCAGGCGGCGTTCCAATCATTGACGACGGCGGGACCATAGGTCTCGGTCAGGCCGTAGAGATGAGTGACGTTGAAGCCCGCTTCCGCCATGGCGGCGAGCACGGCCTCAGGAGGAGGTGCCGCGGCGGTGAAAAACTCGACACGCTGGGTGAGGCTGCGCTTTTCCTCGGCGGGAGCGTTGAGGATCGTCGACATGACGATGGGAGCGCCGCAGAGGTGGGTTACGCGGTGCTCCTCGAGTGCCTGCCAGATCGCCTTGGACCTGACCCAGCGCAGGCAGACATGAGTTCCGCCGACGACGGAGATCGTCCATGGGAAGCACCAGCCATTGCAATGGAACATGGGAAGGGTCCACAGATACACCGGATGCTTCGGCATCGATGCGGTCAGAACGTTGCCCTGGGCCAGGAGATAGGCGCCGCGGTGATGGTAAACGACGCCCTTGGGATTGCCGGTCGTTCCCGAGGTGTAGTTCAGCGAGATCGCATCCCATTCATCCTGCGGCCCGAACCAAAGGAACTCCGGATCGCCGCGGGCAATGAACTGCTCGTAGCCAAGTTCCGATAGTGGCTCTCCCTCGAACTCCCCATCCTCATAGTCGATGAGCAGGGGTCTTGCGGACTTGGTGAGTTTCAGCGCTTCCTTCACCGTTTGCGAGAATTCACGGTCGACGATGAGCACCTTGGCGTCGGCATGATCGAGGGAGAAGGCGATGACCGGCGCATCGAGCCTGGTATTGAGCGTATTGAGCACGGCGCCCGTCATAGGCACGCCGTAGTGCGCCTCGAGCATGGCCGGCGTGTTGGCGAGCATGACGGACACGGTGTCGCCGCGTGAGACGCCGTGCTGCTTGAGGCTCGAGGCGAGGCGCCGGCTGCGCGCGTAAAAGTCGCGGTAGGAGAAGCGCCTTGCTCCATGAATGATTGCGGTGTGATCGGGATAGACGGCGGCCGAGCGTTCGAGGAAGCCAAGCGGGGTCAGAGGCTGATAATTGGCGGGAGTCCGGGGCAGCTCATCGTAAGGATTCATCATGGGTCACACGGGCGATGGCACTGGTCGATGAGACCATAGGCGAAACCGTTCGATATTTGTATCGTCATTGCGGTGAAGGCGCCCCACAGTCGTCATCGCCGGGCTTGACCCGGTGATCTCGCTGTGTTGGGCAGGAGATGCGCGGATCAAGTCCGCGCATGACGAAACGGGAAAGCTGGACCCCGACTTTCGTCGGGGTGACGAGTGCAGTGGTGAATGAGATGGCCGGGTCAAGCCCCGCCATGACGCTGATCTCAACCGTCATGCGCGGACTTGATCCGCGCATCTGGCGCGATTGACCTTGATGCAAGCCCTGCGCCAATATCGCCACGCTCCAACGAAGCGAGAGTGCGATGAGCCGATACCGAGAGGTCTATCAACGCTGGACGAAGGATCCTGAAGGCTTCTGGGCCGAGGCGGCGCAGGACATCGACTGGACCCGGCCGTGGCAGCGCGTGTTTGAGAGGATCGACGGGCTCGACCGCTGGTTCGTGGGCGCCCGATGCAACACATGCTTCAACTGCCTCGACCGGCATGTGGAGCGCGGCCGCGGCGGGCAGAAGGCGCTCATCTACGACAGTCCCGTCACGTCCATGAAGGTGAGCTTCACATACAGGCAACTCCTAAGCGAGGTCGAGACATTCGCTGGCGTGCTCAAGGACCGCGGCGTCGGCAAGGGTGACCGCGTGATTCTCTACATGCCCATGGTGCCGGAAGCGGTGATCGGCATGCTCGCTGCAGCCCGCATCGGGGCCGTTCACTCCGTGGTGTTCGGCGGTTTCGCGGCCCATGAGCTTGCCACGCGCATCAATGACGCGAAACCGAGGCTCATCCTCTCGGCGAGCTGCGGGCTCGAGGGACAGCGCGTCGTTTCTTACAAACCGCTTCTCGACAAGGCCATCGAGATCGCCCAGCACAAGCCGGAAGGCACGATCATCCTCAACCGGCCACAGGCCCTAGCTGAGCTTGGCCCCCGCGATGAGGACTGGGAGGAGGTCGTGGGTGCGGCACGCGCGCGAGGCCGGCGCGAGAACGCCGTGAGCGTCGCCGCCACCGATCCGCTCTACATTCTCTACACGTCCGGAACGACGGGACGACCCAAGGGCATCGTGCGCGACAGTGGCGGGCACATGGTTGCCCTCAAATGGTCGATGTCCAACATCTATGGCATCGAACCCGGCGAAGTATTCTGGGCGGCTTCCGACGTGGGCTGGGTCGTCGGTCATTCTTATATCGTCTATGGACCGTTGCTCCATGGCGCGACGACGATCCTCTATGAGGGAAAGCCCGTCGGCACGCCCGATGCCGGCGCTTTCTGGCGGGTCATCGAGGAGCATGATGTCGAGGCGCTGTTCACCGCGCCCACGGCCTTCCGCGCCATCAAGCGCGATGACCCGGAGGGACGCCTCATCGGCGCATACAGGATGAGCGCGTTTCGGGCGCTGTTTCTCGCCGGTGAGCGCGCCGATCCCGACACGGTCAAATGGGCGGAGCAGAAGCTCAAGGTGCCGGTGATCGATCACTGGTGGCAGACGGAGACGGGCTGGGCCATCGCCGCCAATCCTCTTGGCCTTGGCCTCCTGCCCGTGAAACACGGCTCGCCCACGGTCGCCATGCCCGGCTATGACGTGCGCGTGCTCGACGAAGGGGGCCATGAGGTCGAACGCGGCAAGCTCGGCGCGATCTGCGTCAAGCTGCCCCTGCCGCCATCCTGCCTGCCGACGCTGTGGCAGAACGATGAAGGTTTCCGCGAGAGTTATCTCTCCGCCTTTCCCGGCTATTACCAAACGGCGGATGCCGGCTACATGGATGAGGACGACTATCTCTACGTCATGGCGCGCACCGACGACATCATCAATGTAGCAGGACATCGGTTGTCGACGGGAGCGATGGAGGAAGTACTGGCGTCCCATCCCGAGGTCGCCGAATGCGCAGTGCTCGGCGTCAAGGACAGCATCAAGGGGCAAATTCCCGTCGGTCTCATCGTGCTGAAGGCCGGCGTCGAGCGGCCACATGGGCTCATCGAGCAGGAATGCGTGCAGATGGTGCGCGACAGGATCGGTGCGGTCTCTTCCTTCCGCGCCGCACTCGTGGTGCAGCGGCTGCCCAAGACACGTTCGGGGAAAATCCTGCGCGGCACCATGCGCAAGATCGCCGACGGCGATGCCTGGAACATGCCGGCAACCATCGACGATCCCGCCATACTGGAGGAGATCAAGACAGCGCTCGCAGCGAAAGGGCTTGCAGCCTAGAGAATTCCACTCATGACCGCTGCAACGATCCCCAGAGCGCGGGCCGCCATCGCTCTCATCTTTCTCATGCACGGCTTCATCACCGGGGCGTGGGTTCCGCATATTCCGCTCGCGCAGCAGCGACTGGACCTCGATCTGGCGAGCATCGGACTGGCACTCCTCGCGCTCGCGGCGGGCGCGGTGGCGGCCATGCCCGTCTCGGCCATGCTCGCCAATCGATACGGGAGCGCGCGGGTGACGTTCATCACGGGGCTCCTCTACGGCCTCGCTCTCGTGCTGCCGGCGAGCGCTCCAGAACCCGTCACCTTCGTCGCCGGCCTTGCGCTTTTCGGTAGCGCGATGGGGGCGATGGACGTGGCGATGAACGCGCAGGGGCTCGCCATCGAGAAGGCCATGGGCAGGCCTCTCATGTCGCTGTTCCATGGCATGTACAGTGTCGGGGCGATGAGCGGAGCGGGGGCGAGCGCGCTGATCCTCGCCAGCCTGCCTGCGGCTGCGCATCTGGCCTTGAGCGTTCTTCTGGCGGTGAGCCTCATTCTGATCGCTGGCCCGCGCCTGCTTCCGGCCGACGCCGACCGCGGCCTCGAGGGCGAGCAGTTCTTCGCCCTGCCTTCGCGGGCGACGATCGGCCTTGGAGCCCTTTGCTTCATGGCGCTGATGTCGGAAGGGGCGGTGCTCGACTGGAGCGCCATACAGCTCAAGCAGGCCTTCGATCTTCCCGCCCATCGCGCGGTCCTCGGCTATGCGCTGTTCGCCGGCGGCATGGCGCTGGCCAGATTTGCCGGCGATCACTTGAGGAGCCGGTTCGGCTCGGTCAGCGTCGTGCGGGTCAGTGCGCTGTCGCTGACAATCGCCATGATCGTGGCGCTGACGGCGCCTCATCCGGTGATCTCGATCCTCGCCTACGGGATTGCAGGGACGGGCATCGGCAATCTCGCGCCCATCCTGTTCGGCGGCGGCGGGCGGCTCGAACCCTCAGCCCCCGGCCGCGGCATCGCCGCCGTGGTCGCGCTCGGCTATGCGGGTTTCGTGGCCGGGCCTCCCTTCATTGGATTCCTGGGCGAGGCGATAGGCTTGAGCGCAGCTCTGGGTGTGGTGGTTGCGGGCGCAGTCATCATCGCACTGTCGGCAAGGCTTGCGGCGGCTGCGGATTCCTAAGCGTCGGCAACGATGATCTGGCCGTTGAGCGCGCCCTCGACGCTCTTGACATAGGCGAGGCCGGCGCGGGCGGAGCTCACCGGCAGATGACCCGGGAAGGCACCCTTGTATCTCTCGACCGAGGCTTCGAGCAGCGCCGGGCTCACCGCATTGATGCGGATGCCGCGCGGCATTTCGAGGCTCGCGCTTCTGACGAAGGCCGAAATGGCGCCGTTGACGGCCGCCGCATTGGCGCCGCCGCGCACGGGATCGCGGTCGAGTACGCCTGTGGTGAGCGTGATCGAGCCGCCGTCATTGACGTGATCGAGGCCCGCGAGCACGAGATTGATCTGCCCCATGAGTTTGTCGTCGAGGCCTTTGCGAAAATCCTTTTCCGTCATCTTGACGAGCGGACCGAAATGCGAATGTCCGGCAGTGGCGACGATGGCGTCAACCCTGCCGAGCTTGGCGAACATGGCGCGGATGGAGGCGGGATCCATCAGATCGACCTTGACGTCGCCCGAGTTGCGGCCGGCGGCGATGATCTCATGGCGTGTCTCGAGCGCCTGGCGCGCGGCGGTGCCGACATCACCCGAAGCGCCGACGATCAAAATGCGCATCAGCTGTCTTCGTCGCGGTCGAGCTTCAACCCCTTCAGCTTGGCGAAGACGGAATCGGCGTCATATTCCTTTTCCGTCTCACGGGCGGCGGGCTCGGGCTCAGGGGCGGGAGCCTGAGGCGAAGGCTCGGTTCTCGCCACGGTCTCGCTGGCGGGGAGCAGGGTGGCGCCGCGCGCGGCGGGCTCGGCGCCGTCTTTCTTGAGCTTGCGTGCCGCGCGCTGGACGGCCAGATCGAGTTCGAGCTGCGTGCACAGGCCCAGCGTCACCGGATCGACGGGCTTGATGTTGGGTGCGTTCCAGTGCGTGCGGTCTCTGATCGACTGAATGGTCGTCTTGGTGGTGCCGACGAGCTTCATGATCTGTGCATCGGTGAGCTCGGAATGATAGCGCAGGAGCCAGGCAATGGCGTCGGGCCTGTCCTGACGCCTTGAGACGGGCGTATAGCGCGGGCCCTTCCGGGCTTTGGCCGGCGGCAGGACGACTTTCGTTTCCTGCACCTTCATGCGGTAGTTGGGATCGGTCTCGGCCTTTTCGAGCTCCTCGCGGGCAAGCTGACCCGACGCCACGGGATCGAGCCCCTTGATGCCCTGCGCGACATCGCCGTCGGCGATGCCCTTCACCTCGAGCTCATGGAGCTGGCAGAAATCGGCGATCTGATGGAACGTCAGGCCGGTGTTCTCGACCAGCCAGACGGCAGTTGCCTTGGGCATCAGCGGTGCTTGGGACATAGAAGGCTTCCTTCAGAACCTGGCGTTCTGACGTATCCGTTCAATGATTTCCAGGATGGGGCGCTATATAGGCGTTCGATACCGGTTTGGGAAGTGAAAAAGGACCGAGGTCGACGGTCACTATCGTCATTCCGGCGAAAGCCGGAATCCAGCTTCACTTTGCAGATGCCCAAAGCTGGACCCCGGCCTTCGCCGGGGTGACGAGTCGTATGAGATGGCCGGGTCAAGCCCGGCCATGACTCTGTCCGGAGGGATTGTCAATTCGTCATGCGCGGGCTCGACCCGCGCATCTGCCTGCGACGAAGAGAGATGGCCGGGTCAAGCCCGGCCATGACTCTGCCCGGAGGGATTGTCAATTCGTCATGCGCGGGCTCGACCCGCGCATCTGCCTGCGACGAAGAGAGATGGCCGGGTCAAGCCCGCGCACGACGTTTCCCATGGTCACGGAATCAGAACGATCTTGCCAATGTGCTCGCTCGATTCCATGAGGGCGTGAGCGCTCGCCGCTTCGCCAAGGGGGAAGGTCCTGAAGACCTGCGGTTTGACCTTGCCTTCAGCGATGAGCGGCCAGACATGGTTCTCGAGGGCGCGGCAAATCGAGGCTTTTTCATCCACCGTGCGGGGGCGCAAGGTCGAACCCGTGAGGGTCAGGCGCTTCAGCATCATGGGCAGGAGATCGATCTCGACCCTGGAGCCCTGAAGGAAGGCGATGGACACGATGCGCCCGTCCCTGGCGGCGCAACGAATGTTCTTCTCGACATAGCTGCCCCCCACCATGTCGAGGATGACGTCGACGCCGCGGCCCTCGGTCGCGCGCAGGAGCTCCTCGGCGAAATCAGCCTTGCGGTAATTGATGGCGCGCCTTGCGCCCAGGCTTTCGCAGCGCCTGCATTTCTCGTCGCTGCCGGCGGTGACGAAGACTTCCGCGCCGAAGGCGCTCGCCAGCATGATGGCCGTCGTGCCGATACCGGAAGAGCCGCCATGGACGAGAAAGGTTTCACCGCGCTTGAGGCGGGCCCGCTCGAAAACATTGGTCCAGACGGTCATGAAGGTTTCAGGCACGGCTCCCGCCTCGATGAGGCTCAGACCGCGGGGCACCGGCATGGCGTTCGCCTCGGCGACGACGCAATATTCGGCATAGCCGCCACCTGCAACGAGGGCTGCAACTTCATCGCCGATCTTGAATCGATGGGTGCGGTTGCCCTTGGCGCGAACGACGCCGGCGATCTCGAGCCCGGGTGTTGAAGGTGCGCCAGGCGGGGGAGGATAACCGCCCTTGCGCTGGAGAACGTCCGGGCGGTTCACGCCTGCGGCCTTGACCTCGACGAGGAGCTCGCCGTCGGCGGGCTCAGGCCGCGGCAAGGTCGTGAGCCTCAGAACCTCAGGCCCGCCGGGTGCCGCGATCTCGATCGCCTTCATGCTTTGCTGCAAGGCTTCCGGCACTGCCAATGCTATCCTCTTGTGTGCAAACGCGGTGATGGCGACAGTGGTATCACAAGGGCGGAAGGAGGAGCAAACCGATGGATACGGAAGAGGACAGACCCAAGAAACGGCGGGAGATCGCGATCGGGGAAGATCTGGCGACGCTGTCGGTCGAGGAACTCAAGCGGCGCATCGAAACGCTGGAGCAGGAGATCTCACGCTACAAGGCCGCGATCGCCGAGAAGCAGAAAAGTAAGGACGCCGCAAATTCCGTGTTCAAACTCTAGGAGAGAAGCATTGGTGAAGAATCATCGTAAAGGATGGGGTCCGTTAACCTTTCGGTAACGACTCTCGTTGTAATCTCATTAATGTAATCCTCCTGGATTACTTCGAGTGGCTCCTGTCCACTCTGTTTGACGCCTCCCTGTTAGACTTGGAGAGCCGCTCGAAACAGCGGCTCCTTTTTTCTTGAGTCATATCAATGGTTGGCGCGTAAATTGCTGCGAATATCCCGGCATGCAGAGACTGCACCATATTGACCGGGCCTCAACCCCGTACGATGATTTGACCACGCGAGCTTTTTGGACGGCGTCAGTCAATCGCAGGGGAGTTTCATAATGAGCGGGAAGGGCGCAAGTCGCCAAGGCGAACCGGCAATCGATTTCGCCGCGCATTTTGCTACGTCCGATCAGTTCAAGGCGGTGTTCAAGGAGGGGATGGGTCTCGTCGAGGAGACGGCAAATTATCTCGACGGGCAGGGACGGCGCGAGGCGCGCGGACTCGACCGGCATGGATCGATCGCCTATGCGACGGAGAGCATGCGGCTGACGACGCGGCTCATGCAGCTTGCCTCATGGCTGCTTCTGCAGCGGGCGCTGCATGCGGGCGAGCTCACGCAGGAAGAGGCGCAGTCGGAGAAACACCGCATCAATCTCACCGACGTCGGCGCCGGCCATTCGCTCCAGGGAATGGACGCCTTGCCAGAGCAGCTCAAGGATCTCATCCAGAGGAGCCTCAGGCTGCATCAGCGAATCCAGAAGCTCGATCAGGTGCTGAACGAGAGCCAGCCGGCGGAGGTGGAATCGGAGAATCCGGTGAACAGCCAGATGAACCGGCTTGCCGCAGCCTTCGGCGGGCGCATGGAAGGCAGTTAGAGCCGATCTGATTCAGGCGCCACTCCTGTCGTTTCGTCATGGCCGGACTTGATCCGGCCATCTCGCAGGTGAGTGTCAGATCACCGGGTCAAGCCCGGTGATGACGCCCTGTAGATTTCGCCGGAATGACGATGAGAGAGGAGATGACGCACTCTGGAGGCGTGTAAAAGGCTACTTATTCAAAAAGCCGAATTTCTGCTTGAAGCGCGAGACGCGGCCGCCGCGGTCGACGATCTGCTGCTGCCCGCCCGTCCAGGCCGGGTGAGACTTGGGATCGATGTCGAGATGCAGCGTGTCGCCGGGCTTGCCGTAGGTCGAGCGCGTCTCAAAGGTCGTCCCATCCGTCATCACGACCGTGATCATGTGATAGTCGGGGTGAATTTGTTTCTTCATGACGATATCTGTAGGTCCGTGGGGTCGGCCGGTCCTATACCGGAGCCAAGGAAGAGAGGCAAGTTCATTGCAGAGACGACCGCTGCCCGGGGTTTCCATCGAGGAGCAGGCACGACGGCGGCCCAAGGGCCGCGACTTGAGGCCGCTTTTGCGGCTCATGCCCTATTTCCGGCGCTATCGCGGGCGGGTGGGGCTGGCCCTGGTCTGTCTTCTCGCCGCAGCGGCAGCGACGCTCGCCGTTCCCCTGGCGGTCCGCAGCATCATCGATAAGGGCTTCGGTGATCCCCAACTGATCAACCGCTATTTCGGCACGATGCTCGCCATCGTGGCGGTGCTGGCGGTGGCAAGTGCGGCACGCTTCTACATGGTGAACTGGCTTAGCGAGCGGGTGGTGGCCGATCTGCGCAGGGACTTGTTTGCGCATCTGCTCGAGCTTTCGCCCCAGTTCTACGAGGAGGTGCGCACCGGCGAGGTGGTGTCGCGTCTTACCGCGGACACAACGCAGATCAAGTCGACCTTCGGCTTTGCCGCATCCGTCGCGCTTCGCAACCTCGTCATGCTCGCCGGCGGCATCGTGATGATGGTGCTGACGAGCGCAAGGCTCTCGGCCTATGCGCTGCTCGCCATTCCGCTCATCATCGCGCCGCTCGTCATCTTCGGCCGCAAGGTGAGGCGGCTATCGCGGGTGGCGCAGGACAGGCTCGCGGGAAGTGCGGCAACGGCACAGGAGACGCTCGGGGCGATCACGCTAGTGCAGGCCTTCGGCCAGGAGATGCCACTCGGCCAGGTCTTCGCCAAGGAGACGGAGGATGGCTTTGGCGCATCGCTCAGGCGCAGCAAGGCGCGCGCCGTTCTCACCGCCTCGATCATCTTCCTGTCGCTCGGCGCCATCATCGCCATTCTGTGGCTTGGCGCGCGCGACGTGATTGCGGGCACGCTCACGGCTGGAACGCTCGGACAGTTCGTGCTCTATGCGGCGCTGGCGGCGAGCGCCATGGGCGAACTCAGCCAAGTGTGGGGCGAAATCCAGCTCGCCGCCGGTGCGGCGGAAAGGACGGCGGAGCTTCTCGATACCGAGCCCGTCATCAAGGCGCCCAGGCAGCCGCTGCCATTGCCGGCACCCCAGGGACGGATCGCCTTCAAGTCGGTATCCTTCCGCTATCCCTCGCGGCCAGAAATCGGCGCGCTCAAAAATCTCACCTTCTCGGCAAGACGCGGCGAGACCGTCGCCATCGTCGGGCCGTCAGGGGCGGGCAAGACGACCATCTTCAATCTGCTCCTGCGCCACTATGAGGTGGAGGAGGGCCGAATCGAACTCGACGGTGTCGACATCGCGCGCGCAGCACCCAAGGAGGTCAGGCGGCGCTTCGCCGTCGTGCCGCAGGAGGGGATCGTGTTTTCCGCCTCGATCCTCGACAATATCCGCTTCGGCCGGCCCGGGGCAGGCGATGCGGAGGTTAAGACGGCGGCGCGCATCGCGCATGTGGAGGAGTTCGTGGCGAAGCTTCCCAAGGGCTATGCGACGCTGACGGGCGAGCGCGGCATCACGCTCTCGGGCGGGCAGCGGCAGCGCATCGCGCTTGCCCGGGCCATTCTCAAGGACGCGCCGATCCTGCTTCTCGACGAGGCGACAAGCGCGCTCGATTCGGAGAGCGAGAGGGCGGTTCAGGACGCGCTCACGACGCTCAAGGGCGGGCGCACGACGCTCATCGTGGCGCACAGGCTGGCGACGGTGCGCTCGGCCGACCGGATCATCGTGCTCGAAGGCGGGGAGATGGTTGCCGAGGGTACGCATGAAACGCTGCTCAACGGGGGCGGTCTCTATGCGCGGCTCGCCGGGCTTCAGTTCAGCGAGGCGGGGTGAGGCGCAATGAGAGAACGTCATCACCGGGCTTGACCCGGTGATCTTGCGCATGCGGCAGGAGATGGCCGGATCAAGTCCGGCCATGACGACCTTCCAGCATCACCGTCTTGGCGTCCTCGGTGTTGGAGCCGTTCAGCGAGGCGGGGTGAGCTCGGCGCCGTCCCTCCCGTCATGGCCGGACTTGATCCGGCCATCTCTGCTGACTGGAATGAGATCACCGGGTCAAGCCCGGTGATGACGCTATTTTTGATGAACATCACCGCTCGGTGAGCTTGAGCTCGATGCGGCGGTTGCGGCTCTTGGCGTCCTCGGTGTTGGAGCCGTCGATGGGCTGAAACTCGCCGAAGCCCGCGGCGACGAGGTGCTGGGGTTCAACACCGTTCTCGATCAGCACGTTGACGACGGCAATGGCGCGGGCGGAGGAGAGCTCCCAGTTGGAGCGGAATGCAGCATTGACGATGGGATCGATATCGGTGTGGCCGTCAACGCGCAGCACCCAGGGAAGGTCCGGCGGGATCTGCTGCTCAAGCTCGCGCAGCGCGATCGCCAGCTTCTGCATCTCCTTCTGGCCCTCCACGTTGATGTCGGCTGAACCTTTCGGGAAAAGAACCTCGGACTGGAAGACGAAACGGTCGCCGACGACGCGAATATCGGAGCGCTGAGAGAGAATCTGGCGCAGCCGGCCAAAGAATTCGGAGCGATAGCGGGCAAGCTCCTGGACCTTCTGGGCGAGAGCCGAATTCAGGCGCTTGCCGAGATCGGCGATCTGCGTCTGGCTCTCGCGGTCCTTGGTCTCGGCTGCTTCAAGCGCGGTGTTGAGCGCGGCGAGCTGACGCCTCAGCGCGGCAAGCTGCTGGTTCAGGATCTCGATCTGGGAGAGAGCCTCAGAGGAGATCTGCTTTTCCTTCTCCAGCGCCGTCTGGAGACCCGAGACGGCGCTCGAGGCCTGGGCGCCGGCCTGAGTCTGGGTGGCGAGAAGGTTCGAAAGCCTCGAGTTCTCCTCCTTGGCGGAGGTGAAATCATCGGTAAGGGTGCCGAGCGCCAGCTCGAGATCGGCGCGCGTCGATTTCTCGAGTGCCAGGAGATCGGTGAGCTCGGCGATCTGCGAGCGGAGCTTGGCGAGTGCCGTATCCTGGCCGGCCATCTGCCTTGCGACGAGAAACTGGGCGATGATGAAGACGGAGAGCAGGAAGGTGATGACGAGCAGGAGCTGCGCCATGGCGTCGACGAAGCCCGGCCAATAATAGGCCTGCTCGCCGTAGCGGCTGCGGCGGGTGGCAAGCGAGGCCACGGGCTAGTCTTCCCGCACCCTGGCGCGGGAACCGCGCACGTCCGGCGCTGGCGCCGAGCGGTAGATACGGTTCATCAGATCCTTGATTTCCTCCTGCTGGAGGGTCTGGGTCTGGGCCCATTGGCGGACGATCTTCTGCTCCTCGCGCATCTGCTGGACGAGGCCCTGGACGGCGCCCGCCAGCCGGTCGAGCGCCTCGGGATCGGTCGCCTCATGGGTGACCTGGGCTTGGGCGGATGCGTCCGTCAAGGCGTCGGTCAAGGTCTTGTTGATGCGCTCGATGCCGCTCTGCAGATCGCGGAGATCGAGCCTCAGATAATGCGGCACCGACATGGCGCCCTGACCTTCGCCCGCCTCGATGTCGGTGATGGAGGAGAGCCAGTTCTCGAGATCATTGTAGAAGCGGTTCTGGGCCTGGTTGGTCTGGAGGTCGAGGAAGCCCAGAACGAGCGAGGCGGCGAGGCCGAAGAGGGATGATGAGAAGGAGGTGCCCATGCCGGCCAAGGGCGCGGCAAGGCCGGCTTTCAGCTCGTCGAAAATGGAGCCTTGTTCGGTGGCGGTGACGTCGAGCGCCTGAATGGCGGTACCGACGGAGGACACGGTGTCGAGCAGACCCCAGAAGGTGCCGAGAAGGCCCAAAAAGATCAGTAGGCCGATCAAATAGCGCAGAAGGTCACGCCCCTCGTCGAGCCTCGAGGCCAAGGAGTCGAGGAGCGAGCGCAGCGTTAGGGGCGAGAGGACGGTGATGCCCTGACGATCGCGCAGGAGTGCCGCCATGGGGGCCAGGAGCTTCGGCCGATGGGGGATGTCGAGGGCCGGGTCGGCGATGCGGAAGCTGTTGATCCAGTTCACTTCCGGGAACAGGCGGACGACCTGGCGGAAGGCGTGGGCGATGCCGAAGAGGAGAACGAGACCGATGAAGCCGTTGAGCCCCGGATTGTGCATGAAGGAGGAGCGGATGGTGGGGAAGAGCACGGCGACAAGCATGGCCACGACGAGGATGAACACCATCATGCGGATCAGATAGACCCGCGGCAGGTCGACCGAGACCTGCTCCGAACTTTCCGCCATGGCCGGCACCAGCATGCCTTCACCCCTCTTCCATCACATTAGGGCCAAACTCTTAGAGGCGAAAGATGTGGCAAACCGATGTCACAGGAAAAAGAACGGCTCAGAAGCGTCAGTTTCTTTAGCGGGGGCGGGACTTGGCTTCGAGCATGTTCAGCAGTTTGGCGATATCGCCGATCAAGCGGGTCTTGGCCTCGAATTCATCCATCTTCGCGCTCCATTCCTCATCGGTGAGGGGGCGACGGGGTGCCGGAGAGGAGCAGGACCTCAGTTTTCGCACCTGGCATGCGCCGGTGCGCCGGCAATCGCGGTGGCGGCAAAGCCTGGGGGATGACGTTTGGTTGTCGGCCGGTGTCGAAGATGTTTGAAGCATGGTCGTCCTTTCGGTCACAAGTTCTCGTTCGGCGGCTCTGAAAGAGCCCCCGCATGAAGGAGGGTGGAGCGCGCTGTCTCCCGCGAGGGAAACAGCTGTTTCAAGAAACGCGCAGGAGCAGTCGCTCCACGCGGCGATTTCTGTCCGACGGTCCGCAACATTCCCGAAAACACCGGATAGGCTCGGCGATTTTCGGTAATCACCCCAATGGGCGGCATGGCTCGAGGCCACGTCGGGCTTACCGTCGGCCTCTCGAGTGAGCGATCGGCAAATCGCCTTCTCGAGCGCCGCTCCCGCTCCCCGCAAGATCCGCTGCCATGGTTCCAGCGCCTCCTTCATCGGAGCAAGATGAGGATGTTCCTAGCGCTAGGTGCTCTGGCCGGTCAAGGAAATTATGCTTTGAGCTGAGAAAAAGTTTAGTGCGATATGATCCGTGGGCGGAGGAAAAGTTGAGTCGAGGAGCGGGGAAGTATAGCGGCGCCGCGGCGAGGAATTATCAAGTAGAAGATAGAATTGTTGTCGTAGTGATCAGTATTCGACCGAGCCCGTGTAAATATGGTGGCGGAGACAGTGTTCGAGTTGCTTTTCGGGGAAATGGCGAACAACAATGCAAGACTTCTTCTGCTGGAAGCCGAAGCGGCTCGTCATTTGGTAAGGGCGTGCTAAAGTTTTCCTGAACCTTGCCCTAGCGGACTTGCGAAGCGTCATGAGCGGCTTGCTGCGCATCTAATTGTTGCACTGATTTTGATCGGGGCATGCTGGCCGGGTTGATCGGATTGGTCATTATCTCCTTTATTGCCGAGCCAGCCATCCTCTTAGGCTTTTTTTGATCACTTTGTTGGTTCTCGTCTTGAGGCGAGATTTTGTCATCCTCATATCATCCGCGTTGCATCGGGTTCATTCCATCCGCGGCGTTTGAGCTCCTCCAGCTTTACTTCGCGCGCGCCATAAGCTGGACCCCGGCTTCCGCCGCGGTGACGAGAGGAACCAGGAGAGGGCTCCTCATAAGCATGCCCGCGAGCGTGAAATTAATCCCGAGATTTTCCGGTTCTTAGGCGGCCCTTAGGCGTGGTCAGCTTTGATTTTCGAGATTTCTTGAGGAGCTCGTGCGGCTTGTGAGGCATCTTTGCTATCGGTCCCATGATCCGGCGAGTTTCCAGTTTTGCTTTGGAGATTTTAGGCATGAGTGAACCTTGGGGCGTCCCCACCGCCGCGCTCAGCCCGCGGGTATGGCCGGGCCAAGCCCGGCCATGACGGATCCTGGAAACGTTACTGTGTCTGGCGCGGATCGTCCTTCGGGTTCACGTAGGTGAGGCCCCAAGGTCCAACGGTGCTGATCTGGACCACCGTTTCCTCATCGGCTCCTGCGAAATGCGGCGTGCCTGGAGGAAAGGCAAAGAAGCTGCCCGCCGGCAGCGCCTCAAGCTTGGCCGGATCGGCGGTAGCGCCCATGCCCAGCTTGAAGGTTCCGGATATCACCGTTACCGCCTCGATGGTGGGATGGGTGTGCGGGGCGACCCTGTAGCCAGCCGGAAGCTTCAGCCGAAACGCAAACAATCCTTCCTTGCGCGGATCGCCGTAGAGGACGGCGGCTTGAGCGCCCTTGGGGAGAATGTCGGGTGCCGGACCCCATTTGATCTGATCGGGCGCGATCATGGCGTGATCATTTTGCGCCAGCGCATTGCCGGTGCCAGCCAGCAGAACAAGAGCAACAAGAGCAGAAGCGCATCTCATGGCCAACCTCCTTTTGATAGGAGCCGTTCAGCCGAGCGGCATCGCAGCTCGCTCAGGGAAGACTACACCCAAGGAGCCCCTGAACCAAGACAGTGGAATTGCTCGCTTGCGAAGTGAGCCTCACCCTGCGGCGCGCAGGCGCTTCGAGAGCTCATCGAACAGCTCGGCGTTGGCGGCGAGGACATTGCCGGTCACGACCGGGTCGGGCTTGCCGTCGAGATCGAGGAGACGGCCGCCCGCCTCGCGCACGAGGAGCGAGCCCGCGGCCACATCCCAGGGCTTCAAGCCGCGCTCCCAATAGCCATCGAAGCGGCCGGCGGCGACAAAGGCAAGATCGAGACAGGCGGAACCGGTGCGGCGGAAGCCGCCGGAGCGGCCCTGGAGAGCCGCGAGCTCGCGGTTGAAGCGATCAGGATCGTCGGCCGCATCGTGCGGCAGGCCGCAGCCCAAGAGCGCATCGGCGAGATCGCGGCGGGCGGAAACGCGCAGGCGACGGCGCTCGTTGAGGAAGGCACCGCGGCCGCGCTCGGCGGTGAAGAGCTCGTCCATCATGGGATTGTAGGTGAGAGCGGCGATGATCTCGCCCTTGCGCTCGAGCGCGATCGAAATGGCGATGAAGGGGACGCCGTGGATGAAATTGGTGGTGCCGTCGATCGGATCGACGAGCCAGCGATGATCGGGGTCGGAGCCCTTCACGAGCCCGCCCTCCTCGCCCAGCAAGCCATAGGCGGGACGCGCTTTGCCAAGCTCCTCGCGCAAAATCTTCTCGGTGCGCTTGTCGGCGTTGGTGACGAAATCGCCCGGACCTTTTCGCGACACCTGCAAGTTCTCGATCTCGCCGAAGTCGCGCCGCAAGCCGCGGGAGGCCTTGCGGGCGGCGTTGATCATCACGGTCATGAGGGGCGAGGAAGACATGGGCGTTCTTAGCGTCGAGGGAGGGAGGAGCAGCTCCCGCATTTGCGGCATGGCGAAGGGCGGGTCAAGACTTAGGCCAACCAAATCGTCATCACCGGGCTTGACCCGGTGATCTAATGAGAGATGCGCGGATCAAGTCCGCGTATGACGAACAAGGGTGACAAATGGGCGGCGTTTGAGGCAGATTGGCGCCTTCGTGGAGATCATCATGAGCGCTATCGATTCCCAGACGGTCGGCAACAGCGAGACATTCCGGTCACTTGATGATCTCAAGGCATCGCTTGCGCAGCTTAAGCGGCCCAAGGATCGCGGCCAGGTGAGGCTGCTCATGATCCGTGGCGAAGGCGGCCGGCGCGTGGCCCTCGAGGAGGCAAGGCTCGATCCCGATCTCGGCATGGCCGGCGATGCCTGGGGACGGGCTAAGGATCGGCGTCCCGACATGCAGATCGCCGTCATGGAAGCGGGCGTGGCGCGGCTCATCGCCAATGGCCAGCCGCTCGAGCTTTTCGGCGACTGCCTGATGCTCGATCTCGATCTTTCCCGGGAGAACCTGCCGCCCGGGAGCCTTGTGCGGGTAGGGCAGGCGCTGCTCGAAGTCACGCCCATGCCGCACAATGGCTGTTCAAAATTTCAGGCGCGGTTCGGCAAGGAGGCCTTGCGCTTCGTCGTCATGAAGGAGCTCCGCCACAACAATTTGCGCGGGACCTACATGCGGGTCATCGAAGGCGGCAGTGTGCGCTTGGGTGATCGGGCCGACGTCGTGGCGCGGCCCTCGGCAGCGGCGGGCACCGAGCCTTTGGCATCGGCGGCGGGGTGAACCCGTCGCATGCAGATGGCCTTTGTCTTCGCCCGGCCATGACGAATCCGGCCATGACGAATAAGGCGCGGGTCAGCCCCCTGACTTCGCCGCCTTCTCATTGGCGAAGGCGCGCTCGGCGGCGTGGAGCGAGGTCCAGGTGTCGGCGCGTTTCCGTGCCTCGGCGAGATCGGTTTCGCCCAGGTGCGAGACGAATTCCTCGAGCCAGGCATCGGTGCGCCCGCCCTTGGCGGCGAGAAGGTGCCATTTGGCCGCCTCGATCGGATCGGGCTTGAGGCCGCGGCCCGCCGCCAACACGCGAGCGACGCGATTCTGGGCGATGGCATTGCCGCGCTGAGCCGCAACGAGAAGCCACTGGGCGCCGATTTCTTCGTTCTTCTCGACCCCGTCGCCGCGAAACACCATGACGCCATATTCGAGCGCGGCGTCGGGCATGCCCTGCATGGCGGCCTTCAGGAAATATTCGGCGGCGGTTACGGGATTCTTCTCCACACCGCGGCCCTCGGCGTAGAGGACCGCTAGATTGTACTGGGCCTCGGCGAAGCCTTTGTCGGCCGCCTTCTCGAACCAGGTCTTGGCGCGCGGCCAGTCGGGCTCGCCCGAGCCTGCGCCGGCGGCGAGGAGGCCCATATTGTGCTCGGCTGGAACGCTGCCGTTGTTGGCGGCGCGCTCCATCCATTTCTTCGCCTCGATCATATTGGGCTTGCCGGATGTCTCATCCAGATAATGAACGGCGAGGGCGAACTGGGCGCCGGCATTGTTCTGCTCGGCCGCCTGCGTCAGCCATTTGACCGCCGCGTTCACATCCTTCTTCACGCCCAAGCCGTTCAGATAGATCGTGCCGAGCATGGCCATGGCGCGGACGTCGCCCGTTTCGGCCAGAGGCTTCGCCACTTGAAGAGCCGCCTTGTAGTCCTTGTCGCTGTAGAGAGCGACGGCTTCCTCGAAAGTTTCCGCCTGGGCGGGCGCCGCAAAAAGAAAAGCGGCAAGGAGTGCAAGAGACAATGGCTTCATCATTTCAATTTCCCAATATCTTATTGTAGGACCTAATGGCGGCGGCGGCGGATTCCTCGTCCTGCCACATGTCGTCGAGGGGGCGAATGAAATCGGCGCCTTCCGAGCTGTAGCGAAGGGCATCCTCCTCAGAGCAGGGATCGAGCGCGACGCAGGGCAGTTCGAAAAGCTCCGCCCACCAGGCGATGATCGATTGGCCTTGGCGGTCGAACCCGGAGAAGCCGACGTAATCGGCGCCGAGCTCGCCCAGGCTCATCGCCAGATGTCGCGAGGCGCCGCAATCGACGCCCACCATCGTATCCTCGCCGAGGACGGCGCGGGCCGATGCATAGGCCGAGGCATCGGCCGGCAAGTGGACGGCGTCGGCCCCAAGCTTCTTCGCCGATCGAACGTCGTCCTCGAGAATGAGGACGGCATCATGAGCGTGACACAGAGGTTTCGCCAATTCAGACGTGCGCAATTGCAGAGGCCCCGCTGGTATCAAAAGACTAGCCACATCGCCGGCCCCCATTGCCGAAGCGATGCGTTTTCTTCCCGACTCGGGCTCGCACCCGGACGGGAGCCTTAAGAAAAGCCGGCAGTTGGGCAATCTTGTGTCCTTGTCGGGCATTGGCGCTTTGTTCTTTCCACAGAAATAATGGCCGAACTTCGCGTCAGAAGCTCAGAAAATGTGGAAAACCTCTCCGGCCGCAAGCCGCTTACAGCGCGCGAGCCGATTTGGCGGAGAAGTTACCGAAACAGTCGCGGTAAAAGGTAAAGGTGCGCGGCCGGCGGCAGCGGCGGCAGATGCGCGGATCAAAGCGGGAGGACACCGGTGGTGGTCAGGCTGCCTTCTCCAGGTCCTTCGACCATTTGCCCAGCGTCGCCAAGCCGTTCATGCGGGCGCGGTGGGCGAAGGCGCGCTGGCCGGCGGCGACATTCGCGCTCTTGCCGCCCCAGGCCTTGAGGGCTGCGGCCTGAAGGGCGCGGCCATAGGAGAAGGTCAGCCTCCAGGGAAGATCACCCATGGAATTGAGAAGGGAGAGATGATGGGTTGCCTGCTCATCGCTCTGGCCGCCGGACAGGAAGGCGATGCCGGGAACGGCGGCGGGCACGGTTCTCTTCAGCACACGGAGCGTTTTTTCTACCACTTCCTCGGGCGAGGCCGGTTTTTTGGCGTTCTTGCCGGCGATGACCATGTTCGGCTTGAGCACGATCGCTTCGAGCCTGACGCGGGCCAAGTGCAGCTCGCGGAAGACTTCGTCCAGCACCCATTCCGTCACCTCCGCACAGCGGTCGACGTCATGGGCGGCAACGGGACCGTCCATCAAAACTTCGGGCTCGACGATCGGCACCACATTCTGCTCCTGGCACAGGGCGGCATAGCGGGCGAGCGCATGGGCATTGGCGTTGATGCAGTTCCTCGTCGGGAGGCCATCGGCGATGTCGATGACGGCGCGCCATTTGGCGAAGCGGGCGCCGAGCTCATGATATTCCTTGAGCCGGTCGCGCAGACCGTCGAGCCCCTCCGTCACCTGCTCGCCCGGCGAGAAGGGCAGGGGCTTGGCGCCGGTGTCGACCTTGATGCCCGGCACGGCGCCGGATTTGGCGATGATCTCGACCAAGGCGAGGCCGTTCTTCGCCTTCTGGCGCAGCGTCTCCTCAAAGAGGATGACGCCCGAAACATATTTGCTCATCGCCTCGCTCGCGGTGAACAGCATCTCGCGATAATCGCGACGGTTCTCCTCGGTCGAGGGGGTGTCAATCGAATCGAAGCGCTTCTTGATCGTGCCCGAACTCTCATCCGCCGCCAGTATGCCCTTACCGCGGGCGACCATGGCTTGAGCAACATCTTCCAGTCTGGCATTCATCGTCTGACCCGTCTCATTTCTATGTCTTCACTTCAAACCACCATAGCATCCTAAATGCTATCCAAAGTCTTCTGCCTGGTCGAGCGTCGTGCAAGCCTACACTAATTTCCCGGAAAGAGCCCTGGCATCCAGCGCGAGGCCAGATGTGCGGGAAAAGCGAGTTGCAGCGGAGCGCGTGTACTCTCAGTCATCAGCGCGCCGTTTTCGAGGAGCGCCGAGACAACGCGGCGCGCCTGGCGTTCGCCCGTGCCCACGATGGAAGCGACTTCGCCACGTGCCAGTTCGCCGCGATAGAGCAGAGCGTCCAGCACCGCACTCGACTTCGCGGGCAGTTTGCCAAGTCTGACTTGCTCTTCGGCCCACAATAGGATTCGTGTGCGCAACTGCTGAGGTTGCATCAGTCCTTCCATGAACAGAACCTGATCGATGCACATGTTGAGAAAAAACTTTGTGAACTCCGCCAAACTTTCTTCACTCAGGTTTCCTCGTCCGTCCAGATCGTTGCGTCGCGGCAGATCGCAGGCGGACAGATGACTCTTGTAGATATCAATGCTGCGGGCAAGACCGCGCGCAACGGACCAGATCGCGCCAGTGTCAAGAGTTTCGAGAAGCGTTGCATGCGAGACCAGCCGCGCCACGCGCCCATTTCCATCCAAGAAGGGATGAATCCACAGAAGCCGGTGATGCGCTGCTGCGGTCGAAAGAATGGTGTCGGTCTTACCCAATCTCGCATAGACTTCGCCGTAACGAGCCAGGAAGCGCGGCACCGCCCCCGGGCTAATTGGAATGTGTCGCCCAACAGCGACGTTGCGGTGGCGGAATTCGCTGGGCAGAACCCTGAACCTTTCCTTCGTCGAGGTGTCTTCCACAAAGCGTAAGGTCTCAGGCAGCTCGGCGTAAAAGCGACGATGAATTTCCCTGATCGATTCAGGAGTGACTGCCCGGTCTTTCAGCCCGCCGATATCGATCCATTGCTGGACGGCGATGTGAGCCTTGGCCTCGAGCTGAAGGTCACGTTTCTTGGGATCATTGCTGTAGTCGCCGTTGATTGCACGCTCGATTTCAATGGGATGCGTATCGTGGCCTTCGATCAAATTGCTGTAGTAACAGTTCATCGCCCTTACGAGCTGGGCGAGGGAGACCAGCATACTTGCGGGCAGCGAACGTCGAAAACCTGCGCTTTTCTGCGCAAGATCGATCGCGAGATCGGTCAGCCCGGCCCGGCGCCTGGACTCTTCGCTCAAAAGCGTGGGTTCCATCAGGCTTACCGACTCGCCGAGATCCGTTGCCGCTTTCAGGTCCAGTTCCATGTCCGGTTTTGGTTTTCCTATAGCACATTAAAAACAATATGTTATGTGAATAAATAGATCGTAAAGACCACTTCAAAGTCCGGTTTACAAGCACTTTGCTCGCTTGCTCAATTGCTTAGAACGAGCCGGAGATCGCCAGCGCTCCAGCAATCATGCATGCCAAACTGCATGCAGGTGAGGTTATGTCTTCACTTGCAAAACTTTCACGCCCGGGAGGGTCTTGCCCTCGAGCCATTCGAGAAAGGCGCCGCCGGCCGTCGACACATAGGTGAGGTCGTCGGCGACATCCGCCTTGTTGAGCGCGGCGACAGTATCGCCCCCACCGGCGACCGAAACAAGCTCACCCTTGCGGGTGCGGCGGGCAACATGACGGGCGACGGCGAGCGTCGCCTGGTCGAAGGGCTCGGTCTCGAAGGCGCCCAGAGGTCCGTTCCAGACGAGGGTCCTTGCGCGATCGAGCGCTGAATTGATGGCGGCGACGGTCTCAGGTCCGAGGTCGAGGATCATCTCCTTAGCCTTCACCCCATCGAGACTCGTCACGCGCGAGGGGGCGCCGGGCTTGAGCGCGCTCGCGACGACGACATCGAGGGGCAGCAGGATTTCGGCCTTCCCTGCCGAGGCGCGCTCAAGAATGTCGCGCGCCGTCCCGAGACGGTCGGGCTCGATGAGGGACTTGCCGACGTTGTGTCCCTGAGCGGCGAGAAAGGTGTTGGCCATGGCGCCGCCAATGACGAGCGTGTCGACTTTGGCGATGAGATTGGACAGGAGGTCGAGCTTGGTCGAAATCTTGGCGCCGCCGACGATGGCCGCGAGGGGGCGCTCCGGGTGCTCGAGCGCGCGGGTCAGAGCGGCAATCTCGGCCTCCATGGCGCGGCCCGCGGCAGAAGGGCGCTCATGGGCGATGCCCTCGGTCGAGGCATGGGCGCGGTGGGCGGCGGAGAAGGCGTCGTTGACGTAGACATCGCCGAGAGCGGCGAGCACCTGCGCGAAGACTGGGTCATTGTCCTCCTCGCCCGGATGGAAGCGCGTGTTGTCGGGAAGAAGGATCTGACCCTTGTGGAGCGCCTCGGCGGCGCGGTGGGCGGCATCATCGCGCCAGTCGGTGGCGATGAAGATCACGGGGCGGCCGATGGCGCGGGCGAGTGCCGGGCCTACGGGGCGCAAGGACATCTCCGGCACGAGCCTGCCCTCGGGCCGTCCGAAATGGCTCAGAACGACGAGGCTTGCGCCCTTCTCCAGAAGCTCGCGCAATGTGGGGATGCTGCGCTCGATGCGCGTGGCATCGGTCACGGCGCCGTTCTTCACCGGCACATTGAGGTCGAGCCTGACGATGACGCGGCGGCCGTTGACGTCGAGGTCGTCAATGGTGCGAATGCGGGGCATTACAAATTCACGTCATTCGCGGGCGTGACCCGCGAATCTCTACATCGAGATGGCCGGGTCAAGCCCGGCCATGACGACTTGTTTTCTGGCTTCGTCATAATTGTCATTCGCGGGCTTGACCCGCGAAGCTGCGGCTCGCGATGACATTGCCGGGTTGATCCTCGGGTCAAGCCCGAGGACGGCCATGACAAAACACTGAACATACGCCTCATCGCAGCCGCTTCTTCACCGCCTTGAGAACGGCCTCAGGCGTGATGCCGAAATGGCGATAGAGATCCTCATAAGGGGCGCTGGCGCCGAAACCGTGCATGCCGATGAAGATGCCGTCCAAACCGATGAAGGGATCCCAGCCCACGCGGACGGCGGCTTCGATTCCGATGCGGATCTTCTCCTCGCCGAGAATGGCGCGCCTGTAGGCCTGAGGCTGCTCGAAGAAAAGCTCCATCGAGGGAACGGAGACGACACGGGCATGGATGCCGTTCCTGTCGAGGAGCTCCTTGGCGCCAACGGCGATCTCCACCTCCGAGCCCGAAGCGAAGATCACGGCCTTCGGCTTCCTGGCGGCGGCAGCGATCTCATAGGCGCCGCGCGCCGAGGAGTTCTTGCCATCGAAGCCTGAACGCAGCGCTTTCAGCTTCTGCCGCGTGAGCGCAAGCACGCAGGGACGATCGGCAGATTTCAGCGCGATCTCCCAGCATTCGGCGGTCTCCATGGCATCGCAAGGACGCAGGACGAGCAAATGGGGGATGGCACGGAGTGCCGCCAATTGTTCGACCGGCTGATGGGTTGGACCATCCTCGCCCAGACCAATTGAGTCATGCGTCATCACATAGACAACACGTTGGCGCATAAGGGCGCAGAGACGCAGAGCGGGACGGCAATAGTCGGTGAAAGTCAGGAAGCTGCCGCCATAGGGGATGACGCCCCGGTGGAGCGCCATGCCGTTCATGGCGGCGGCCATGGCATGCTCGCGGATGCCATAATAAATGTAGCGGCCTTTCGGATTGTCGGCCGTGAAGGGCTCGAGCGACTTGGTCTTGGTATTGTTGGAGCCGGTGAGATCGGCGGAGCCGCCAATGAGTTCGGGAAGAGCGGGGTTGATGACCTCAAGCGCGTTCTGGGAGGCAGCGCGCGTCGCAAGGCTCGGTTTGGACTTCGCCAGCTCCTGCTTGTAAGCCTGCAACAGTCTGGAAAAATTTTCAGGCAGTTGGCCCTTGAGCCGGCGTTCGAATTCGGCACGCTTGCCGGCATCGGCCGCTTTCAGCCGCGACTGCCATTGCTGGCGCGCGGAAGCGCCGCGGCGGCCGGTCTCGCGCCAGCGCCCCAGAATGTCGGCGGGTATGACGAAGGCCTCATATGGCCAGCCCAATTGCTTGCGGGCGGCGGCGACTTCGGCGGCACCCAGTGGAGAGCCGTGGGTCGCCGCGGTCCCCTGCTTGGTCGGCGCGCCGAAACCAATGATGGTCTTGCAAGCAATAAAGGACGGCCTGTCCTGCGCTTGCGCCCCCTCAATGGCGCCTGCAACAGCTTCGGGATCGTGACCATCGACCTTGGCCACTGCCCAGCCCGCCGCATCGAAGCGCTTCAGCTGGTCGGTTGAGTCCGCAAGGCTCAGCTTGCCGTCGATGGTGATGCCGTTGTTGTCCCACAGAAGGGTCAGTTTCGAAAGCTTCAGATGACCGGCCAGCGTGATCGCTTCCTGGGAAATGCCCTCCATGAGGCAGCCGTCGCCGGCGATGACGTAAGTGCGGTGATCGACGATTTCAGGGCCGAATTCTGCCGCAAGATGGTGCTCGGCGATGGCCATGCCGACGGAATTGCCCACGCCTTGGCCCAAGGGGCCGGTCGTCGTCTCGATCCCCGCGGCATGGCCATGCTCTGGATGTCCGGCCGTCTTCGAGCCGAGCTGGCGGAAGCGCTTCAGCTCGTCGAGCGTCATGTCCTCATAACCGTTGAGATAAAGCAGGGAATAAAGGAGCATGGAGCCGTGACCGGCGGAGAGGACGAGCCGGTCACGATCCGGCCAGTGCGGGTCGCTTGCGTCGAATTTGAGGAAACGGGTGAAGAGGACGGTCGCTACATCGGCGAAGCCCATGGGCAGGCCCGGATGGCCGGAGGCCGCCTTCTCGACCGAATCCATGGCCAGTGCGCGAATCGCATTGGCCATGTCATTATGGGTCTTGGTGTCGGCCGACATGTGCGGGAGATCGCTCGCGGAGCTTTAGCCTTTTCGAGGCGGTTTGAAGGAGGCGCACACATAGCATTGGCGGGAGCCCAGTCAAACCCCGCCCTTTCCGGACGCCCGGACGGCGATGTTGACGTTTGCTTCAGCGCACTGTTATCACGCTTGGCGGCGGCATCACGGGGGCACTTGGCATCGATGGCGGAGGTTTCCAAGATAGACGAAGCGCTCGACCGGTTCGAAGCCGCGCTCAAGCGACTCGAGGCCGCCGTGCGACGCGCGCATGAGGGCGGCTCGTTTCTGCCGCCCGAAACGCAAGAGCTCCTCAGGGAGCGCGAGCAGCTGGTCGAGGAGATGAGCGCCGTGCGCGTCAGGGCCAATGAGTTCGCCGAGCGCAACCGCAATGCGGCGAGCAAGATTGATTCGGCAATGGCCCGAATAAAGTCAGTTCTCGGCTGAAGCGTCGGTTGCAAAAGTTCACGCTAAGGATGAAAGCGGAGGGGCCAGATGGCGCAGGTGGTCGTGCAGGTCAACGATCGTCCGTATACGATGCAATGCGCCGATGGCGAGGAAGGACATCTGCGGGAACTGGCGCATGTACTCGACCTTGAGGTAGCGCGCATCAAGGACAGCGTCGGGGCGGTCGGCGACATGAGAGTGCTGCTCATGGCGGGCCTGATGGTGGCGGACCAGCTGGCCGAAGCGCGCCGGCGCATCGGGGAACTTGAATCCCAGGTCGAGGGCTTAAGAGAGCTGAGGACGCGGGCGGTCAACCATGGGCGAAGCGTCGAGGACCAGGTGGCCGAGCGCCTTAGCGAAGCGGCCAAAAGGCTCGAGATGCTGGCCCGGGGCATGGAAGAGCTGGTCTAACCCCTCAAACTTTGGTCGGTTTTTGAACGAAGCCGGCAACACTTAAGGAACTGTATTCTAAACTGGAGGTTGCAGCACCTGTGCGATATCTCTATGGGTTGCACCCGGAAATTGCGTATTGGAGGGTGAGCCCATGAGGAAAATCTTGGTCATCGCGGGTGTGCTGGCGGCTTCAACGTTCATCGGCGGGTCGTCCAAGGCTGAAAACTGGGTGCCGGGGCAGGGGCAGGAACCGGCCGCGGCGGAAGCGGTGTTGTGGGAAGGGGTGAGCGCGCTCTATCACTTCGCGGCCGACCCGCATAACCCTTTCCGGGAAGAACTGGCCGGCGATTATTTCGACGACGTGCTTGAGTTTGAGAACCGACTCAAGCTTCTCAAGGCAAGTGCTGCGGCGGCGGCGCGGGACTTCGCCCAAATCGACACGCTGTGGGAAGAGTTCAAGGCAGCAGGGGCAGAGGTGATCGGCTCGGGGATCGAAGGCGTCTGCTGCACGAGCCTGCAGCTTGCCCGCGTGCGCGAGAGAGCGGAAGAGGTCGAGGCTGCGCTCGATCGAATGTCACGGGACGTGGCTTTGGTGCAGTGAAGTCTTCGATTTGCCATGCACCGATTCGACCCACGCATCTGCAGGCTTGTGAGGAGATGGCCGGGTCTTTCGCCCGGCCATGACGCAATCTGAAGTCCTCCTTAGTCATGCGCGGACTTGATCCGCGCATCTGCGGGCGAGGAAAGAGATGGCCGGGTCTTCGCCCGGCCATGACGCAATCTGAAGTTCTCCTTGGTCATGCGCGGGCTTGACCCGCGCACTGCCACTTGAAGGAGATGGCCGGGTCTTTCGCCCGGCCATGACGCTCATTTATGCGTCGGAGATCACCGCACGATGACCTTGGTGCCGATGGCGATGCGACCGTAGAGGTCGACGATGTCCTCGTTGAGAAGGCGGATGCAGCCCGAGGAGACGTTGCGACCGATGGAGCGGGGCTCGTTGGTGCCGTGGATGCGGTAGAGCGTGTCGCGGCCACCTTCATAGAGATAAAGTGCACGCGCACCCAAGGGATTGAGCTCGCCGCCGTCGATACGATAGGGAACAAACTGGTTGTGGGCCGCGGCGCGTTCGATCATCTCCCGCGGGGGATACCAGGCTGGCCATTCGGCGCGCCTTGCGACATGGGCGGTGCCCGACCAGGCGAAACCCTCCCTTCCGACCCCCACGGCATAACGAATGGCCTTGCCGCCTTGCAGCACGAGATAGAGCGAATGGCGCTTGGTTTCGACGACAACGGTGCCGGGTGATTCGGCCGTGCGATAGGAAACGACCTCGCGGCCGAGTGAAAGCTCGGGTTTGGCCGGCTTCGACCAGAGCCAAAAGGAGGAGCGCTGCGTATTCGCGCCAGCCTCAGCGGGCGGCCCCAAAACGAGCGGCAACAGCAAGAGGGCTGCCGCGAAAATCCGCCAAAACTTCATGATCCACTCCCACCAACAGACGCCCCATCTTCGCTCACACAGAGCTAAGGAATGGTTGCCAAACCGAAGCCACATCAGGACTTCATGCAGGCCACGCGTGAATTTTCGACGACGATATGGCATGGTATGGCGTTGATGATTCGCGACTCGGAGGGACGCATATGGAGATCTTTTCCCATACCAAGTCAGTGATAGCGCAGCTTATCGATATCGGCATGAGTCTCGTGGCACTCGCCATCGTGCTGTCGATCCTTATCGGTGGCAGTTTGCCGTTCTTCGGCTCGGTTGTGTCGAACCTCACCGGTCTCGTTACTGCTCTCGGCAGCAACGGCCTCGTGGGACTGATTGTGGTCGGAATGATCCTGTGGCTGTTCTCCAGCCGCATGGCGGTCGTTGCCCGCAAATAACGAAGGGGTGCTGAGAGGAAGCTTCCGGCTTCCTCTCGGCGCTTGACCCAAATGGAAAAAGTCAGCGACATTCTGTGGACGTCAATCACGGTCCTGTTCCAGCTCGTGCTGGTGGGGCTGCTTGCCGGCCTGCTTCTTGGAGAGGCAGGGGGGCCTGTTGTCGGATCGGTGCTCGTCAACACCAAATCGCTTTTGGCCGCGCTCAACCCGGCCGCGGCGGCCGTGGTGTTCGTGCTCTATCTGATCTATCGGCAGTACAGGGGCAAAGAGGCTTAGGGCCTCTGGCGCGGTGCCTTCCTCGGCCCGTCATGGCCGGGCAAGGAACCCGGCTATCTTGTGCGCTTGTCCGGTTGCAGATGCGCGGGTCAAGCCCGCGCATGACGGTTCAGTATCGTCATGGCCGGACTTGATCCGGCCATCTGAAGCAGGATTTCCGGCTTTCGCCGGAATGACGATAAGAGGAGCGGCCCGAGTGCCGCTGCGGATCGCCCGGCTATGACGCGCTCCTGACGTCTTCCCCGACGTCATGGCCGAGCGAGGACCCGGCTATCTGGTGGGCTTGTCCGGTTGCAGATGCGCAGGTCAAGCCCGCGCATGACGGTTCAGTATCGTCATGGCCGGACTTGATCCGGCCATCTGAAGCTTGCGAGGAGATGGCCGGGTCTTCGCCCGGCCATCACGCGAGGGGGCGAAGGGAATTATGGCTCCCGGCGGGGGTAGATTTTAACCTC
>Ga0209382_10001769_pt1 | contig 33342 bp, 36 predicted proteins | sample SoiMetdeltSBSDD5_FD_187599 | JGI IMG/M metagenome (GOLD analysis project Ga0209382, IMG submission 187599) | Bulk soil microbial communities from a Populus tree surrounding site in Tennessee, USA - Soil MetaG P. deltoides SBSDD5 (SPAdes) (version 2) | ecosystem: Environmental > Terrestrial >... | reverse complement strand
CCTCGCCAACGCGAGGCCGGGCCGCGATCCGAATCAGCCGCTCGACGAGGAATACACGAAGAAGATCAAGGAATACACGACCGAAACCTTCTTCCTCTCTCCACTCGTCGACTACCTGCCCGCCTCGAAGACCGTGCCCACGCCGAAGGCCGTGCTCGGCGACATCGCCGGTGCACCCGGGAAACTGCCGTATTCGAAAGAGGTCTACGACTACATGCGGCTGCTGGCGAAGTCCACGCCGCGCGTGAAGGTTCACACCATCGGCACCACCGAAGAAGGGCGCGAGATGATCGCCGTCGCGGTCGCCTCCGAGGCGTTGATGGCGAGGCTCGATCAGAACAAGGCCGATCTCGCCCGGCTCGCGGATCCGCGGACGATCAAGATGGACGACCAGCTGGCTGACGCGATCGCGCGGCAGGCAGCGCCGGTCTACTACATCACCGGCACGATTCATTCGACCGAAGCCGGGGCCCCGACGGCCCTGATGGAGCTCGCCTACCGGCTCGCGGTCGACGACAGCCCCTACATCCAGAACATCCGCGAGCATGTGATCACGCTGATTACCCCCGTCGTGGAGCCGGACGGCCGGGACCGCGTGGTCGACGTGTACGAATGGCGGAAAAAGCACCCCGGGGACACGCCAATGAGCCCGGTGTACTGGGGACACTACGTCGCGCATGACAACAATCGCGACGCGATGGCGCTCACGCTCAAGCTGTCGCAGAACGTGCTGGATACCTACCTGGGATGGAAGGCGCAGGTCCTGCACGATCTGCACGAGTCGGGCTCGTTCCTCTACGACAACACGATCGGCAACGGACCGTACAACGCCTGGCTCGATCCGATTCTCACCAACGAGTGGCACCTGATCGGGTGGAACAACGTCAACGAGATGACGCGGATGGGGATGCCGGGCGTGTACGCGTGGGGCACGTTCGATACGTGGTCTCCCGGCTACCTGATGTTCATGGCCGCCACCCACAACGGCATCAGCCGGCTCTACGAGACCTTCGGCAACAGCGGCAGCGCCGATACCGAGGAGCGGACCCTGTCGCCGGCCGAGACGTCTCGCACCTGGTTCCGACAGAATCCGCCGATCTCACGCGTCCGCTGGTCGCTCCGGAACAACAACAACTATGAGATCACCGGGTTGCTGATCTCGCTCAATCAGATTGCCAGCAACCGCGTGTATTTCCTCCGTAACTTCTACGAGAAGAGCAAGCGCTCGATCACGAAGGCCAAGGTCGAAGGGCCGGCGGCCTATGTGTTCCCGGCCGACGATCCCCGGCCGGGAGCGCAGGCCGAGTTGCTGCGCGTGCTGCAGAAGCAGGCCGTCGAGATCTCCAGGGCCACCGCCGCCTTCACCGTTACCCTTCCCGTTCGGCCGGCTCCACGAAGCGGGCGCGGCGGCCGGGGCGGGCGGGGAAATGCTACCGAAGCGAGTGACAGCGAGGAAGCGAGCGACAACGCGTCGGCTCCGGCGGTGCCGCCGGTGAAACCGCCGCCAGTGCCCCGCGAGTTCCCTGCCGGCAGCTACATCGTCCGGATGGATCAGCCGTACTCGCGCATTGCCGATGCCCTCCTCGACTATCAGTACTGGGCACCGAACGAGGCGCAGGCGCGGCCCTACGACGACACTGGCTGGACGTTCCCGGAAGGCTTTGCCGTGCAGGCCGTCCGGATCACGGACACGAAGGTGCTCGACGTGGCGATGGAGCCGGTCAAGTCCGAAATCTCACCACCATGCGGCGTGGTTGGCACCGGTACGACATTCGCGGTGAATCACAACGCGGACAACGCGCTCGTCTCGCTGCGGTATGTGCTGAAGGACGCCGACATTCAGATCGCCGAGGAACCGTTCGAGTCGAACGGCATGAAGTTCGCCCGCGGATCGTTCGTCATCACCAGGGTCCCACAGGACGAGCTCGATCGCGTGGTGAAGGAACTGGGGCTCAAGGCCTACGCGATCGCGGCAGCCCCCTCCGTGAAGCTGCACGCCGCACGGGCGGCCAAAGTGGCGATCCTGCACGGCTGGACGAACACCCAGACGGAAGGGTGGTGGCGCCAGGCGTTCGACGTTTACAAGATTCCCTACGACTACATCGATCCGCGGGCGATCCGCGACACACCGAACCTGCGCGCCAAGTACGACGTCATCGTCTTCGGCCCGGGCGGCAATCAGTCGGCAGTGCAGGGGCTGCCGTTGTGGCGCACGCCGATTCCGTACCGGCACTCGACCGAGACGCCGAACATCGGCACGTGGGCCCAGACGGATGACACGCGGATCGGCATGGGCCTGCAAGGACTGATGCACCTTCGCGCGTTCATCGATGCGGGTGGCGTGTTCATCGGTTCGAACAGCAGCGCCGAGTTCGCGATCGCCCACTTCACCTACGGCGTCAGCCTGAATCGACCCGGCACGAACTCGCGCGTCGTCGGATCGCTCCTGCGGACGAAGCTCGTCGATCAGGCCAGCCCGATCGTTTACGGCATGCCGGACAATCTCGCGATGTACAGCGACAGCGGCGAGAGCTTCAGCGTCAGCGCGAACGCTGGCGGCGGTCGCGGGGCAGGGGGCGGGGCCCAGGGCGCGGCCGGCGGAGGCAGAGGCGGCGGACCGGATGGACGGCCGACAGGACGTGGAACACCCGACGACCCGGATGTTGTGCAGGGACGACCTGCAGTCGAGGGATCGAACCTGTCGCCGCTCGCGCCGCCGGTCACCGTGCAGCCGTGGCAATATGCGCTGCCCACCGAGGAGCAGGTGAAACGCAATCCCGTGACACTGATTCCGCCGCAGTTCCGGCCCCGGGTGGCCCTGCGGTTCGACGCGCAGCGCAGCCTTCTCGTATCGGGACTTCTGGACGGCGGGACCGACATCGCCGAGCGGCCCGTCGTGGTCGATGTCCCGGTCGGCAAGGGACACGTCGTGCTGCTCGCGAACAACCCGATCTGGCGCGGAGGAACGATCGGCAGTTACTTTCTGGTGTTCAACACGATTCTCAACTACGACAGTCTCGATGCAGGGCGGACGTTGGATCCGAGGTGAATGAATGCAGTTTCCAGCTGCCAGTTCCCAGTTTCCAGTTCTCACTCAATGGCGGCGCTTTCTGGAAACTGGCAACTGGAGACTGGGAACCGGGAACTGACAACCCACACGACTCATGGATAGACGATCTTTCCTCATGTCCCTCGGCGCCGCTCCGCTGGCGTCCGCCTCGATCGCCGCGCAGTCAAAGTCCGCGTCAACCGGCGACCGAGCCATCTGGGTCGGCCACATGCAGAAGCTCGCCGATCCGGTGCTCAACAATCTCTCGGCGGAGATGCTGAAGGCCCGGATGCCGGTCGAGCAGGCCGCGGGCGCGAAGCGCGAGAGCGTGACGCATCTCGAAGCGCTGGGACGGCTGATCGCGGGAATCGCACCGTGGCTCGAGCTGGCGCCCGACAGCACGGATGAAGGGCGCCTCCGCGCGCGCTATGCCGAGCTCTCGCGGCGTGCCATCGATCGCGCGGTCGATCCGGCCTCGAAGGATTTCCTGAACTTCACGCGCGACCGGCAGCCGCTGGTCGATGCCGCCTTTCTCGCCCAGGGCGTGCTGCGCGCGCCGCGAGCCCTCCGCGACGAGCTCGGCGCCACCACCCGCCGCAACCTCATCACCGCGCTGGAGTCGTCGCGAATCACTCTGCCGGGATTCAACAACTGGCTGCTGTTCTCTGCGACAGTCGAAGCCGCCCTGGCGAAGCTCGGCGCCAGCTGGGATCGGATGCGGGTGGATTACGCGCTCCGTCAGCACGACCAGTGGTACAAGGGCGACGGCGCCTACGGCGATGGTCCCGAGTTCCATTTCGACTACTACAACAGCTTCGTCATTCATCCGATGCTGCTGGACGTGCTCGACGCATTCACCGACCAGAACCCGGGGTGGAAAGACCTCGCGACGCGCGAACTGCAGCGGGCGCGCCGATACGCGGCCGTGCTCGAGCGGCTGATTGCCCCCGACGGATCCTTCCCGCCGATCGGCCGCTCGCTGGCGTATCGATGCGGCGCCATGCAGCTCCTGGCGCAGGCCGCGCTGCGCCAGATGCTGCCCGAGGGCATCACACCGGCTCAGGTCCGGGGCGCGCTGACCGCCGTCATCCGCCGCACGCTCGAAGCGCCAGGCACATTCGATCAGGCCGGCTGGCTCCAGATAGGGTTCTGCGGGCATCAGCCCGGGGCGGGGGAGCGCTACATTTCCACCGGAAGCCTGTATCTGTGTTCTGTCGGGCTGCTGCCACTCGGACTGCCGCCGTCCGATGAGTTCTGGTCGGCCGCGCCGCAGCCCTGGACGTCAGTACGCGCGTGGAGGGGGGAGGAGTTCCCGATCGATCACGCGCTGTAGGGTGTAAGATCGGAAAACAGCCTGCCAACACTGGAGGTATTGACATGCGTGAGCGGGCCGAAACGTCGATCGAGGATCCCGAGGCCAGCCTCGAACGGGCCTTCATCGAAGAATACCTGCAAGAACGTGGCTGCAGCCTCTCCACGATTGGCACGAAACCCGCCGCTGAGCAGCGTCTCCTTCTCACCCAGGCGTCACAGTACGCGCTCGGACGTCTCGCCGAAATCGACGCCCGAGCCTCATACGTCCACCAGATTCACGACGCGAATCAGCCAAAGCCCAGAAAACACTAACGCTGCGACGACGTCGACGTCTTGCGGGTGTTCATCTGCCCCTTCAGCACTTCGACTGCCTTTTCGATCTGCGCATCGCGTCCCTTGAGGAAGTCGCTCGGCGTGTTGTCGACAAGTACATCCGGCGGCACCCCGTAGTTCTCCATGTTCTCGCCGTCGACGGTCCACACGCCGCTGCCCGGCGTGCGGATCGCTGATCCGTCGAGCAGCGTGTACGAGCCCGTCCCGATCACGGCACCCATCGTCGGCACGCCGACCACCTTGCCGAGACCGAGTGCCTTGAAGCCGGCGGGGAACATCTCCGCGTCGGAAGCGGAGCGCTCGTTCTGCATGACCACCATCGGGCCATAGAAGTTCTGCGGCCGTGGCTGCTGGAAGCCCGCGTCGCGCCCGACCGTGTACTGATACTGGCGGCCGGCGAGGATGGCGAGCAGTTCCTGATCGATGCCGCCGCCGCCGTTGAAGCGCTGATCGATCACGAGCGCTTTCTTCGTGCGGTTCGCCGCGAGATCGAGCTGGAACTGCCGCAGTGACGGCGCGTCCATGGCGCGGATGTGGAGGTAGCCGATCTCGCCGCCGCCCAGCTTCGTGACCATTTCCCGGCGCTCGTTCACCCACCGCGCGTACTGCAGATCGCCCCACGCGGTGCCCGCCACCGGCTCGATCGTCACGTCCCAGGCACCCTCGCGCGCCGGTTTGTCGTTGAGGCGGAAGTGGAACTTGCTTCCGGCCGCGAGAGTCAGGTACTGCCAGTAGTTCTCGGCAGTCTTCAGCTCGTGATCGTCAACGGCGATCACGAAGTTGCCGGTCGCGATCTTGAGGTGATCGCGATCCGCTGGGCCGTCCTTGTAGATGTGCCCCACCTTGTAATAGCCGGAAGGATCGGCGGCGAGATCGAACCCCGGATAGCGGGTCTGCACCTGCCGCGTATTCGCTGGGCCGCCGCCGCTCACGCCGGTGTGCGAGGCGTTGAGGTGACCGATCATCATCATCATGACGCTCTGCAGTTCCTCGGTGTCGACGAGATGGTCCAGGAGCGGCTCGTACATTTTGCGCGCCGCGTTCCAGTCGGCACCGTGCATCTTCGCGTCGTAGAAGCGGTTCTTCATGATCCGCCAGCCCTCGTTGAAGACCTGCGAGCGCAGCGCCCGGCGATCCACTTCGAGATTGGCGGTGTAGGTCACCTGTCTCGCGGTGGAGCCGCCCGCCGGCTCGGTTCCGGCCGCACCACTCGCCGGCGCGCCGCGCCCGCCGCCGCGGCCGGCGCCTCCGGCAGCCCCAGCCTGCGCGCTCTGCGGCACGGCCGTGGCGAACAGGCCCGTGCCCGAACGGAAATAGAGCGTGCGGCCGTCCCTGGCAAACACGATCGCGCCGCCGCCGAATCCCTGACCGCCGCCCCCGCCCCGGCCGCCTCGTCCCGCCCCCGGGGTCTGCGGAGCCGACGGCATCCGTGTGAGCTGTCCGCTCTCGACATTGACGATGTAGATGGCGGAGGAGGGGTCGGCCGCCTCGCCGCCTCGTCCGGCAGCGACGCTCGGCATGGTCACGGTGAGCGCGATCGAGTGCCCCTCGGGCGCGGCCGTGAGATTGGTCAGCGCAGTGCCCGGGACGGTGAGCTGGCGGGCCCGGCGCGCCATCCCGGTCCAGTCGATGCGCACGTCCACAGGCTGCGTGCTGCGGCCCGCCGTCTGCCGGGCGGCCGCTTCAGCGGCCAGACCTTGCGCTTCGTTGTCGATGTCGCGATCGCTCGGATCGCGATCCTGATCGCGCAGCGACAGCGCCCAGAGCGCCATGGTCGTGTTGATGCCACCCTGGGTCGCGATGCCGTTGCTGAAGCCTTCGGCCGACGTGAAAACCAGGTACTGCCCGTCTGCTGTCCAGACCGCGTTGCTCTCGGAGTAGAGCGTGCTGTCGTCGGAGATGTGGCGCTCTTCGCCACCGGCGATCGGGGCGATGTAGATGTGCGACCGCAGGGTGCGGTCCTGTTTCGAGAAGGCCACCCACTTGCTGTCGGGCGATACCGAAACCGAACCGATCCGCGCGACGTCGCTCGAGCTCACGACGCCGGTCTTTCCGTCAGCGACGCTGTAGCTGTACAGCTTCTTGTCCGCGGCGGTGTAGAGGAGAGCCTTCGAGTCCGGCGTCCAGAGCGGCGTTCCCTTCTCGTTGTCGAGATCGGTGATCTTCTTGAGATCCCGGCCGTCGGGATCGCTGAGCCAGATTTCGTCACGCCCGGATCGATCCGATTGGAACGCGATGAACTTGCCGTCGGGCGACCATTTCGGGAACTGGTTCCGCGACGCCATGTCGTCGGGCGCCACCCTGGTGATGTCGCCACGCTCGGTCGCAATCGTGAGAATCTGCCCCTTCGCCGAGATCACGGCGCGGCGGGCCGAAGGCGAGATGTCGTACGAGTCCACCTCGTTGGTCACCGTCTCGACATCCACCTGGTTCTCCTTTTCGTCGCTCGCAAGATCGAGCGTGACCTCGGTGGATTTGCCGGTGGCGACGTCGAGTTTCCAGATTCCGAAGTTCTCCTCGTAGACGATCACCTTCCCGTCGCTCGATATCGACGGCCAGAACAGCGCGCCATCGGTGTGGCGGGTGACCTGGACCGGCGTTCCGCCGCTTGCCGGGACCTTGTAGATGTTGTTCACACTGCGGCGGACGTCGGGGCTTCCCGGCTTCACGGCCTTGTCGTTCGGGACCGGATCGCCGACGAAGTAAATCGCACCGTCGGCGCCCCACATCGGCCAGAAGCGGTTGTAGCGCTCGTCGGCGAGCAGCTGCGTGTAGCGATTGCCGGCCAGGTCGGCGATCCACAAGTCGGCGGCATAGCTGCCGCGGTAATGCCGGCGCGACCACGACGAAGGATGGCGGTTGAAGACGAGCGACTTGCCGTCGGGAGAGAAACTGCCCGAATACCCCCAGTCGACCGGCAACCGCTGCTCCTGTCCTCCGGCCACCGCAACCTGATACATCGTCGCGACGGTTGGAAACGCGCCGTCGCCGCGGGCGGACCGGAAGATCACGTTCTGCGAATCGCGGGTCCAGCCCACGACGTCGTCGGTGCCGGTATGAAAAGTCAGTCGCTTCGGCGTTCCGCCGGTGGCGGGCACCACGAAGACGTCGTAGTTGCCGTACCGGTTCGACGAGAAGGCAATCAGGCGCCCGTCGGGCGAGAAGCGTGGATACACTTCACGCGCGCGGTGGTCGGTGAGCCGTTTCGTTCGGGTCCCATCCTCGCTCGCCGTCCAGATGTCGCCAAGGTAGCTGAAGGCGATCGTGCCGGCGTGATAGTCGGGATGGCGCGCCAGGCGCACCGCCGAGGCGGTCGGTGTGACGGCCGCAAACGCGACCAGCAGGAAGGCAGCCGCCAGGGTTACGGACGCCAGTCGTCTTTGCATCGGGATCCTCCAGACCGACAGCAGTCGTGCAAATAGGCCCCGAAGTATACGCAGGTATAGAATGCCGCGCTATGCGCAAACTGCATTGGCTCGCGCTGGTGTTCGCGCTCGCGATTGCCTCCCTCTCGGCCGGCCAGCGGGCTGCGACGCCCGCCAGAACGGAAGCCGGGATCGCCACGGATCGGCTCGGACGGATCGACAAGCTGCTCCAGCAGTACGTGGACGACAACCGCATTTCCGGCGCCGTGGGACTCGTGCTCCGGGACGGGCATCCGATCTACGACGGTGCGGTCGGCTGGAGCGACAAGGAGTCCTCCAGGAAGATGACCGCCGAGACGATCTTCCGGATCGCGTCGCAGTCGAAGGCGCTGACCAGCGCCGCCATTCTGATCCTGATGGAAGAAGGGGCATTGACCCTGACCACTCCGCTGAGCGAGTTCATTCCGACGTTTGCCAAGACGACCGTGATGACCAAGGTGGAGACCGGGATGGCGGCGGTACCGGCGCGCCGGGCGATCAACCTCAAGGATCTGCTCACCCACACGGCGGGAATCTCGTACGGCACCGACGCTTCCGTTTCCGCGCTCTACGAGGCCAAGGGCCTGGGACCCGCGGCCGGCTATGGCTGGTACACGGCCGACAAGGATGAACCCATCTGCGACACGATGGAGCGCCTCGGCACGCTTCCGATCGTTGCGCAGCCTGGTGAGTCGTACGTCTACGGCTACAACACCGACATCCTCGGCTGCGTGGTCGAGCGGGCGTCGAAGATGCCGCTGGATCAGTTCATCGCCACGCGCATCACCACCCCGCTCGGCATGAAGGACACGCGCTTCTACCTTCCACCGGACCAGCGTGCGCGCCTTGCCACGGTCTACTCGAGCGGACCGGATGGCAAGATCGTGCGCGCGCCGGAAGGTGCGAAGGGGCAGGGACACTATGTCGACGGTCCGCGGAAGAGCTTCTCGGGCGGGGCCGGACTGCTGTCGACGGCTCGCGATTACGCCCGGTTCCTCGAGATGATTCGCAACGGCGGCGCGCTCGACGGTGTGCGCATCCTGTCGCCCCGCAGCGTCGCGCTGATGACGACGAATCAGAGCGGCACGCTGCATTCGCAGACCGGTCTCGGTTTCGGCCTCGGATTCGAAACCGTCGACCGCTACGGCGCCAGTGGTATGAGCTCGGTCGGCACATTCAGCTGGGGGGGCGCGTACGGCTCGCAGTATCGCGTCGACCCGGAGGCCAGGCTGACCATCGTGTTCATGATGCAGCTGATACCGAGCCGCACCGACGTTGCGCAGAAGTTTCCGAATGTCGTCTACCAGGCCCTGACCGACGCTCCGCGCGTCGGCACTTCACACTAACGATGTCAACTCCCAACTCCCAACTTTTCACAAGAGGATAGGAGTTCAGGAGAAACATGGTTTCTCCTTGCCTCTTATCCTCCTGCAAAAAGTTGGTAGTTGGGCGTTGACGATGAGGCTCCCATGAATCGTCGCGATTTCGTCCGCGTTGCCGGTGCTGGGCTGACTGCCGGAGCGCTTGCTGAAGCAACCGTGGCCGCCCAGGTCGCATCGCGACCGGTGGCAGGTCCCGCGTCGTCCAGGGTCCGCATGAAGGCCGGCACTCAGCACGGCGACTCGGACCCGATCCTTCGCGTGCTCGCCGGCTTCGGCGTGAATCACCTCTGCAGCCGGCTGCCCTCGGCGCAGATGGGACCGGAGTGGTCCGTCGACGCGCTCACGAAGCGCCGGGAGCACGTCGAATCATTCGGGCTGACGCTCGACATGGTGCCGCTGCCGATGAGCTCCTCTGAAATCAGCCGCAGTGAGAGTCCGGCGATCATGCTCGGCAAGGAGCCCGACCGTCAGAAGCAGATCGATGACATCTGCCAGATGATCCGGAACGTGTCGCGTGCGGGGATCCCGTCGGTCAAGTACAACCTGACCTTCATCGGCGTGCCGCGCACGGCGCCGACCCGCGGCCGCGGCGGCGCGCGTTACAGCACTTTCGTCTACGCGGGCGCCGCGCAGGACCCGCCACTGACCGAAGCGGGCGCCGTCGATGCCGATCTCTACTGGGAGCGGATCACGCACTTCCTCGAGCGCGTGGTCCCGGTCGCCGCGGAGCACAAGGTCAAGCTCGCGTGTCATCCGCAGGATCCCGGGATGCCGAAGGGCAAGGGCTGGCGCGGCATCGAGACCGTTCTTGGATCCGTCGACGGGCTCAAGCGGTTCGTCTCGATCGCTGAGAATCCCTATCACGGCCTCAATTTCTGCCAGGGCACGGTGTCCGAGATGCTCGAGAAACCGGGCGAGCAGATCTTCGACGTCATCCGCTATTTCGGGACCCGCAAGAAGATCTTCAACGTTCACTTCCGCAACATCGCCGGCGGATTCCTCAACTTCCGCGAGACGTTCATCGACGACGGGGATGTGGACATGTTGAAGGCGATGCGGGTCTACCGGGACGTGGGCTACGACGGGATGATGATGCCGGATCACGTCCCGACCATCGAGGGCGACACCGGCAACCTGCAGGGATTTGCCTTTGCGTTCGGCTACATCAAGGCCCTGATCGCTGCGGTCGCCGCTGAATCGTGAACCGTCCCTTCGTGCTGGTCGTCATCGTCGCGGCTGCGATCACCGCGGCCGCGCAGGAGGCCGGCTGGCAGGCCAACCCCGAGCTGGTTCAGCAGCTCTCAGCCAAACAACCCGGCGTCAACTACGACGAGCGGCGCGTTGGCAACCTTGAGTTGCCGGATGTGCTCGCGTCGGCGAAGGGAACGGCGCGAAATCCCGCTGGATGGGCGGCGCGCCGCGCCGAAATCCTGGATCTGTTCCGCGAACACGTGTACGGCCGGTCGCCGGGGAAGCCCGATCGTCTGCAGTTCGAGACGATCGAGCGAAACGAGAAGGCAATGGAGGGCACGGCGACGCTCGAGCGGATCGCGGTGCTCAGCAGCCGGCAGGATCGTCAGCACCGCTTCGAGCTGGCGGTCTTCCTTCCGAACAGGAGGCGTGGCCGCGTGCCGCTGTTCCTGCTGCTCAACAACCGGCCCGCCACCAACACCGATCCAACCCGTCGCGAGAAATCAGGGTTCTGGCCGGCGGAGCAGATGATCGCGCGTGGATATGGCATCGCCGCGCTCCAGGTGGGCGACCTTGCCCCAGACAACAACGGCAAGTTCCGTGAGGGAGCGATCCGGCTGTTCGAGGGGTCGTCCGAAGGACCTCGCCCGACCGACGCGTGGGCCGGGCTGGCAGCCTGGGCCTGGGGCGCCAGCCGGGCGCTCGATTACTTCGAGACAGATACGCGGGTGGATGCCAGGCGGGTTGCGGTCGTCGGCCATTCGCGGGGTGGGAAGGCTGCGCTGTGGGCCGGCGCCGAGGACGAGCGCTTCGCCCTGGTGATCTCGAACGAATCCGGAGAGGGCGGCGCCGCGCTGACCCGCCGCACTTTCGGCGAGACACTGTCGCGGATCACTGAGACATTTCCATTCTGGTTCGCCGCGAACTACCGATCGTTTGTGGGCCGGGAAGCCTCCCTGCCGATAGATCAGCACATGCTCCTGTCGCTGATGGCGCCGCGCGCCCTTTACGTCGCCAGCGCGGACGAGGATCTCTGGTCGGATCCACGCGGCGAGTTCCTGAGTCTCGCCCGCACCTCGCCGGTGTTCGCGTTATGGGGCGACCGCGCGATCGACCCGGGCGCCATGCCGGCGCTCGAGCAGCCGATGATTTCCGGCCGGCGCGGGTACCACATTCGTCGTGGCCCACACAATCTGACGCCGTACGACTGGGATCGCTTCGCGGACTTCGCCGACACGCTCTGGAAATAGCATGCGCTACCTCTTGACCCTCATCCTGGCGCTCGGAACCGTGACCGGCGCCGGGCAGGCGCCGCAGCCTTCGCCGGCACCGCCGAACATCCTGCTGATTCAGGCCGACGATCTCGGTTACGGCGATCTCAGCGCCTACGGTCAGACGAAGTTTCAAACGCCGTCGCTCGACAAGCTCGCGCGTGAGGGGATCCGCTTCACGCAGTACTACAGCGGCAGCACCGTGTGTGCGCCGTCACGCGCGGCGCTCCTGACCGGCAAGCACACGGGGCACGCGTGGATTCGCGGGAACGGCGGCCTGCCCGAGGGGGATGTGCCGCTCCGCCCCGAGGAAGTGACGATCGCCGAGGTGCTGCGCGAGCGCGGCTATCGGACCGGGCTCGTCGGCAAGTGGGGCCAGGGCCAGCCGGGCACTCCGGGGATGCCCGACAAGCAGGGATTCGAGTACGCCTTCGGGTTTCTCGATCAGCGTCACGCGCACCGCCAGTTCACTGATCACTTCTACCGCAACGGCGAGCGGGTCGCGGTCGATCTCGAGCGCGATTATGCCGGCGACGTCTTCACCAGGGAGGCGGCGGCGTTCATCGAGAAAAACGACCCGCGCCCGTTCTTCCTGTATTTGAATTACACCGTGCCGCACGCCGAGCTGCGCGCGCCCGAAGACGCGATGGCGCTCTATCGCGACAAGTTCCCGGAGAAGCCGTTCGTGAATGCGAAGGCCGACGCCGTTCCGAGCGGGTCGCGGCCCGACACGCCGTCGCTCGGCTACCGATCGCAGCCCACGCCGCACGCCGCGTTCGCGGCAATGATCTCGCGGATGGATCGCGACATCGGCCGGCTCGTGGACTTGCTCGCCGCACGCGGCCTCGACCGGCGCACGCTGATTCTCTTCACCAGCGACAACGGTCCCCATCAGGAGGGGGGCGCCGAGCCGCAGTTTTTCAACAGCTCGGGCGGCCTGCGGGGGATCAAGCGCGACATGTACGAAGGCGGTATCCGCGTCCCGATGATCGCGCGCTGGACCGGTACCGTTCCGGCCGGCAAGGTCAGCGATCACGCCTGGGCCCACTGGGATCTGCTGCCCACGTTCGCCGAACTCGCGGGCGCGAAAACGCCGGACGGTATCGACGGCCTCTCGATGGTCCGCGCACTCCGGGGTCAGACCCAGCCCACGCATCAGTTCTTCTACTGGGAGTTCCACGAGCGGGGCTTCCAGCAGGCGGTCAGGATGGGGAAGTGGAAGGCGGTCCGGTTGAAGCCGGGCGAGCCGCTGGAACTCTATGACCTCGATGCCGATGGTCGCGAGACCCGCAACCTCGCGGCATCCAACCCCGAGATTGTCGCGAAGATCGAGACCTATCTGAAAACCGCGCGCAGCGACTCGGCGCGCTGGCCGGCGAAGTAGGATGCTCCGCATCACGGCGACTGAGATCCTGAACGCGCCGGCTGATGTCGTTTACCGCGTGCTCGCCGACTATCGCGAACACCACCCGCGGATCCTGCCAGCCGTGTTCCGCAATTTCGTCGTGCACGAGCGCGGTGTCGGCGCCGGCACGCGGATCGGTTTCGACCTGAAGGTGATGGGGATGACCAGGCACTACGAGGGGGTCGTGTCGGAGCCCGAGCCGGGACGCCGGCTCGTCGAGTCGTATCCGTCCGAAAACAGCGAGACATGGTTCCTGATCGAGCCCGCCGGGGAAGGCTGCTCCGTGACGATAGGCACCGACTTCAGCGGACACGGCGGGTTCATGGGCAAGGTGGAGCGCTGGCTCTCCAGCCGGATCCTGCACCCAATCTACGTCGAGGAACTTGGCCGTCTCGACCGGTACGCCCAGGAAATCGGCCGCCGTGAAGAGTAACGGCTTTTGATGATGCAACCACAACAGCTCGTTGCTGCTCAAAGCAGCATGTCTTTCGGAGGACGAATGCCACGCCTTTACGTTGCGCTGTTCACCATACTGTCGTCGATCCTGCTGACACCCATGACTACCGCCGCCCAGAAATCAGCCCCTGTTCGCCACGTCGTCGTCTTCAAGTACAAGAAGGATGCGGCACCTGACAAAATCGCGCAGGTCACCAGGGCGTTCCGCGACCTGAAGGGGAAGATTCCCGGCATCACCGCGTTCGAGGACGGCATCAACAACAGCCCGGAGGGGAAGAACCTCGGCTTCACTCACGTCTATCAGTTGACGTTCGAGAGCGTGGCGGCCCGCGACGCCTACCTGCCGCACCCGGAACACAAGAAATTCGGCGAGCTCCTGGGCAAGCTCGGGGTGGTCGAGGATGTGTTCGTCGTCGACTACGTCGCGGGCAGTTGATGGCTCACCTCTCCCGCGACACGTCTCCGGGCCTGCGGAAGCTTTCTTCGATCGGTCCGGCTCATACCGGACTGCCGGTTCCGCAAGCCTTGCTGTTCGGCACGCTCGCGGTGGGCACCCTGGACATCCTGGATGCGTTCATCTTCTTCGGCCTGCGCGGCGCGCGGCCGATCCGCATCCTTCAAAGTATCGCGGCAGGGTTGCTTGGCAGGGAGGCGTTCAACGGCGGATGGGGGACCGCGGCGCTCGGCCTCGCCTTGCACTTCTTCATCGCCTTCGTGATCGTGCTGGTTTTCCTGGCCGCCAGCCAGCGCATGGCGATGCTGACTCGGCAACCCGTCCTCGTGGGACTGATCTACGGAATCGCCGTCTACCTCGTCATGACCCTTGTGGTGGTGCCGGCGTCGGCGGCCGGTGGGGGCGGGCTGCCGCCGTGGCCGGTCGCACTGAACGGCGTGCTCATTCACATGTTCGGGGTTGGTGTGCCGGCGAGCCTGGCGGCGAGTGCGGCGAGGGCGCGTTGACCGTCGGTTCCGCTTAGGGCGGCAACGAGCCTGCTCGAGGCGTTGGTTTACCAGGAGGCCAGGAGATCAGGAGAAGTGCGTTTCCTCCTGATCTCCTGGCCCTCTTGTAGGACCTTACGAGTAACCGGCCCTGCGAATGACTCGGGCGCAGCTATAGCAGTTTGATCGCGACATTCCGGATCTCGAGCTTCATCGGCGGTCCGGCATGCAGCTGGAATCCGATCAGCCCCGCCATCGCCCGTCCCTTTACGTCATCGTCCATGCACACGGCCGTGACGTGGCCGTTCACGATGTGAATCAGCGTGTTGCCGCGAGCGATGAGGTGGAACTGATTCCATTCTCCGGGCTTGAAGAGCGCCTTCAACACGTCGGCGTTCTCGAGGCTGCCGATCTGCCCCTTGGTTCCGTCGCGTGAAATGTAGGTGATCGTTCCGCGCTCGGCGAGGAAGCCGCGGCCGGCCTCCTCGTAGAGCTGCCCCGGATACCGGTTGTCGAAATCCAGATCCATCTGGTAGCCGCCGAGGCGCCAGGCGTGACCGGGGTTGCCGTCGGGTTGCCCGTCATTGGGCGGCAGCATCTTGCTGCGGTACTGGATGCCGCTGTTGGTGGAGCTCATCTTGATCTCGACCTTCAACTCGAAGTCGCCGGGGGTTCCGCCCTTCCAGATCAGGAACGTGTTCGGGCCGACGGTCTTATCGGGTGTGCTTTCGCCGACCATCACGCCGTTCTCGACGCGCCAGAATTTCGGATCGCCATCCCAGTCCTGGAACACGGACGGCTGAGGCCCGCCGCCGAACCCGCCGCGGCCTCGGCCGCCCGCCGCCGGCTGCCCTGAGGCTGCCGCCGCCTTGGCTTCTTCGGCCGCTTTCGCCGCCGCCGCCCTGCGCGCCTCGGCGCGTGCCGTCGCACCCGGCGCGAGACTCTTGCCGTCGAACATGCTTTCGAAGCCGGTGCGATCCTCGAAGGCGACCGGCGGCACGATCGGACCGCCGCGGCCACCGCCACCGCCCCGGCCTTGTCCGGCGCCCGGTCCGGCGGGCGGCTGCTGACCCGCGGGGGCGGCGCCGGCCGGCTGCTGGGCGGTCGCGAGCGCCGACGCCGAGCCTGCCGCCGCAATCGTCAGTATGAAAGCCACAATCCTTTTCATCAGTTCTCCAAGCCGCGTCATGCGAGCGTCATCGAAGGTTGTTCCCAGACCCGCGCCTTTTTACTACGTCGCCAGATCTTTTGTTTCGTGCTGTCTGAGACCGGACTACCATTTCGATGCGTGAAACGCTGGTTCGATCGCACCTTCATCTTCGAAGTGCCGGTGACCGAGGCTCCCGGGCTGCTGGATCGGCTGGCCCGGACACCGAATCGTGCCGAGGCCATCCTCGCCCGGGTGCCGGCCTACGTTCGTGTGCACCGGCCCGACGGCCGCTGGTCGATTCAGGAGCATGCCGGCCATCTGTTCGACCTCGAGGCGCTCTGGGATCAGCGTCTCGACGATTTCGACGGTGGTGCGCCGGCGCTTCATGCGGCAGACCCTGCCAACCGCCGGACGCACGAGGCGGCGCACAACGATCGCGTCCCCGGCGATTTGATCGCTGCATTTCGCAGTGCGAGAACCGCGATCCTCGCGCGGCTCGCGAAGATGTCGCCAGAAGATCTCGCGCGGGTTGCGCGCCATCCACGGCTCGATCAGCCGATGTCGGTGGTCGATCTCTCCTACTTCGTTGCGGAACACGACGATCACCACCTCGCAGCGATGACCGAGATCGCCGCCCGTTTCGGGGCATGGCCCGAGTGCGCGGTGAAGCTCCTCGCCGACGTCCATGATGCGCATTCCTGGCTGCTGACACTGGACCATCACCGTACGACCGAGAGGCCGGCTCCGGGGAAGTGGTCGACGCGCGAGATCCTCGGGCATTTGATCGATTCGGCGTCGAACAATCACCAGCGGTTCGTTCGCGCCTTGTGGCAAGAGGATCTGATTTTCGACGGCTACGACCAGGACGCCTGGGTGGAGGCACAGCGCTACCAGGAAACGGCGTGGCCGCACCTCGTATCGCTGTGGGCCGACTACAACCGGCATCTCGCGCGGGTGATGGCTTCGGTGCCGGTCGATGTCCGTCACACGCCGCGGCGCCACAACTTCGACCGCCTCGCGTATCGCCCGGTCGCGGCGGATCAGCCATCGACGCTCGAATACTTCATGGACGACTACGTCCTGCACCTCGAGCACCACCTTCGCCAGATCCGCGAGTTGAGTCGGGCGGGGACTGAAGATCGGGAAAACTAACCTGTGGATAGTCGATCGCTAAGGGTGCTCGGAGTGGTAAGCGGGTTGTACTCACGCTGGTTCTTGAACAGGAGGGCAGGAGACCAGGAGGAAACCCGTTGTTTTCTCTCCTGATCTTCTGTCCTCCTGTTCAGAGTCCCAGCGCCGCGATCAGCCCAATTGCGACTGAAAGCAGCCGGAAGCCACACCATTCTTCTCACGCTCAGCCAAAGGAGCCACCACCATTGCGGTCATCCCAAGTGCATCAGCCCGTGCCCGTTCCTGCCGAGTCGAAGATCTGGCAGGTGATCACCGCGTCGGCCGTCGGCACCATGATCGAGTGGTACGACTTCTACATCTTTGGAAGCCTGGCCAGCGTCATCTCGCCACTCTTCTATCCGTCCGGGAACGACACGCTCGCGTTGATCGCCTACCTGTCGACGTTCGCCGTGGGCTTTGTCGTCCGGCCATTCGGTGCCCTGTTTTTCGGCCGGATCGGCGATCTGGTCGGCCGGAAGTACGCCTTCCTGGTCACCCTGATCATCATGGGCGGTGCGACGGCGGTCATCGGGGTGCTCCCCACGTATGCGTCCATCGGGTTGGCGGCGCCAGCGGCCCTGCTCCTGATCCGCATCCTGCAGGGGCTGGCGCTCGGGGGTGAGTACGGCGGGGCTGCGGTCTATGTCGCCGAGCACGTGCCGGACGGCCGGCGGGGGTTCTACACCAGCTTCATTCAGATCACCGCCACGCTGGGGCTGTTCGTGTCGCTGGCAGTCATCCTGATCGTGCAGAACATGATGACGCCGGCCGCATTCCGTTCGTGGGGCTGGCGCGTCCCGTTCCTGATTTCAATTCTGCTCGTGGCCGTGTCGCTCTACATCCGGCTCCGCATGAAGGAGTCGCCGATCTTTCAGCACATCAAGGGGACTGGCGCCACTTCCACGAAGCCGCTCCGCGAGGCGTTTGCGCAGTGGGACAACCTGAAGCGGGTGCTCGTGTCGCTGTTCGGTGCGACGGCTGGTCAGGGCGTCGTCTGGTACACCGGCCAGTTCTATGCGCTCTTCTATCTGCAGACCGTTCTGAAAGTGAACAACACTTCTGCGAACTACATCGTCGCTATCGCGCTGCTCCTCGGGATGCCGCTGTTCGTGGTGTTCGGCGCACTTTCCGATCGGATCGGACGAAAGCGCCTGATGATGGCCGGCTGCCTACTGGCCGCCGTGTCGTATCTGCCGATATACAAGGCGATGCAGGCCGTGTCCGGATCTCAGGTCGTCACCGCGGTGTCGCAGCGAAACCCGGTGACGGGTGCCGTCAGCCTCACTCCTCAAACGATGGTGGAGGGCGTTCTGCGGCCAGCGCCGGAAGTACTGCCGTTCGTCGGTGTCGCGACGCTGGTGTCGAGCGGCATCGCCTGGCAGCTGATTCTGCTGGTGTTCATCCAGGTCGTGTTCGTGACCATGGTTTACGGCCCCATCGCGGCGTATCTGGTCGAAGCATTTCCGGCCAAGATCCGCTACACGGCGCTGTCGCTCCCGTATCACATCGGGAACGGCGTGTTCGGCGGGCTGCTGCCGGTCATCGGGCTGTCCGTGGTCGCCAGGACTGGCGATATCTATGCCGGCTTGTATTACCCAATCGTGGTGGCGAGCCTGACCTTCGTCGTTGGATCGCTTCTGCTCAAGGAAACCCACAGCGTTCTCATCTGGCGCGAGGTACAGGAAGGCCCCCGTCCCCCTACGGCTGAACCCTGACTCGGTCCGCCGATCAAAATTTTCCAAAAAACTCGAACTGGACTCTCTCCGGTCAACCGACCAATAGTGTAGGATTTGCGGTCTAACACCCGAACCGAATGGCGATCACATTCAGAGAAGCTGTCGCGGAAGTCGAGCTCGGACTTGTTTCCGGCGATCATCTGACGGATATCGCAACTGCCGGTCTCCTCGAGGGCTACGAATCGCCCGCGCTGGCGACGCTCGCAGGTCAATTTGGAGAGCCCTACGATCCGGTTCAGGCCGAGCGACTCTGGACCGCCGCCCTCGACGAGCTCCACATTCCGTTCGAAGGCACGACCGCCGCGGCGAAGCTTCTCGTTCGGGCGTATGCCCGGCTCGTCGCTGACGGTGAGGTGCCGCCACAACTCGGTGCCAGCAAGATGGCCGGCCTGCATCGCGTCGTCGCCCATCCCGGCTGCGACTCGCAGCGGCTCGGCGACTGCATCGGTGCCGGCCGCGTCCTCGCGCTGTTCTTCGCGCACGATGGCCGTGGCTATCTCAATGCAACTGAACGCGACCGCCTGAACGCGGCCATCGTCGAAGAGTGCCAGCGCCTCGCCTCGTCGCGTCATTTCTGATCAAGATCGGCCGGACCTGAAGGCCCGGCCTACAATCGGCGACGCAGCGGCCGGGCCTGAAGGCCCGGCCCCAGAATCAGGAGACGCACCGGGCGGGTCCATGAACGCAGGCCGGCAATTCAGGAGCTGTAGGGCAGGGCCTTCAGGCCCTGCCGCTTTGTTGACGGGCCGCGCTGTTCAATCAGCAACAAGGAGTTTTCGTGAGTTCCACTGCACCACAGCAAACACGCATTGGCTGGATCGGGACCGGTGTGATGGGCAAGTCGATGTGCGGGCACCTGACTGCCGCGGGATTTCGCACCACCGTCTACAGCCGGACCAAGGAGAAGGCTGAGGCGCTGCTCGCCGCCGGGGCTTCATGGGCGGCGACGCCGGCCGACGTGGCCGCACAGTCGGACGTCGTCTTCACCATGGTGGGGTTTCCCCAGGACGTTCGCGACGTGTACTTCTCGGACTCGGGCGTGTTGAAAGGCGCGCATCCGGGCGCGCTCTTCGTCGATATGACGACGACGGAGCCGACGCTGGCCCTGCAGGTTTACGCGCGCGCCGTCGAGCGCGGGTGCAGTGCCGTCGACGCACCCGTGTCCGGCGGAGACGTCGGTGCCCGCAACCAGACGCTGTCCATCATGATCGGCGGTGACAACGAAGCGGTGGGCAGGGTCATGCCCCTGTTCGAGATCCTCGGCAAGAACATCGTTCATCAGGGCGGTCCGGGAGCCGGCCAGCACACCAAGATGTGCAACCAGATCGTGATCGCCGGCACCATGATCGGCGTCTGCGAAAGCCTGGTCTATGCGTTTCGCGCGAACCTCAATCCGGAGTCGATGCTGCAGTCGATCCGGAGCGGCGCGGCGGGATGCTGGACGCTGGAGAACCTCGCGCCACGAATCCTGAAGGGCAATTTCGAACCCGGCTTCATCGTCGAACACTTCATCAAGGACATGGGGATTGCGCTGTCCGAGGCGCAGCGGATGGGACTGGCGATGCCCGGTCTCGCGCTCGTCCACCAGCTGTACCTGGCACTGAAGGCTCAGGGGCACGGCCGCCGCGGCACCCAGGCGCTCGTGCTCGCCCTCGAGCACATCTCGAATCTCGACCGGCCGGCGGTTGTCGCGTAGATCGGTCGATCAATCGAAGTAGAGTATCGAAAGGGGAATCGCCGTGGCCGTGATGAAGAAGAAGACCCGCAGGAAGATCTCGAAGCAGCTGAACAAGCTGATCAAGCTGCACGGCGCCGAGATGGCGCTGGCGCTCGTAACGGGCATTGTCAGCGCGCTCGCCGCCGACCGGAAGAGCAAGGCGGACAAGAAGCAGAAGAGCGCGGGATCCGGCACCGCGAAGGCTGAGAAAGCTGCGAAGGCCGGGAAACCAGCAAAGGCCGAGAAAACCGCGAAGGCGCCGGTCAAGGTGGTCGCCGTCCGCAAGCGCGCGTGATCCCGGCCGCTCGGGCGCCAGCCGATGCCGCGCGCTCCCGATCATGATGGCTGCAAAAAAGAAGCGCACCGTTCGACGACGGAAGAAGACCGAATCGGCATCGGTCGGGTTGACACCCGCCGAGACCCGTGACGTGCGCGATCGCGACGCGCAACAGCTCGCCGAGGCCGTCGAGGAAGATGGCGGCGCCGTGCTGGCGAGCTACCGCGAGCCCTTCGGCGGCACGCCGGTGCTGTTCACGGCTCTTCCAGTCGATCGGGTCGAGCCGACTCCTTTTCAGCGCGATCCGTCACAGCCCCACGTCAAGCGCCTGATGGACGTCGTCGAAACGCTCGGCCGGTTCCTGGATCCGATCGTCGTGATCCGTCAGGACAATGGCTATTGGACCCCGAACGGGAACCATCGTCTGCAGGCGCTTCGGAAACTCGGGGCGAGGACGATCACGGCGCTCCTCGTGCCCGATCCCGCCGTTGCATTCAAGATCCTCGCGCTCAATACCGAGAAAGCGCACAACCTCAAGGAAAAATCGCTCGAGACGATCAGGATGGAACGTGCGCTCGCGGACTCATCCGCCAGCCGTCAGGAGCGCGAGTTCGCGTTCGAGTTCGATCAGCCCTCGTTCCTGACCCTCGGTGCGGCGTATGAAAAGCGGCCACGCCTGAGCGGCGGCGCGTATCACTCGATGCTGCGGCGGATTGAGGACTTTCTCGACGAACCTGTGAAAAGTGCGGTCCGCGAACGCGAACGCCGGGCCGGCCTGCTCCTGGCCGCGGATGATGACGTGTCGGCCATCATCGAGAAGCTCAAGGCCCGCGGTCTGACCAGCCCGTACCTCCGGCCGTTCGTGGTGGCCCGGGTGAATCCCATCCGCTTCTCGACTTCGACGGAGTTCGATTTCGACGACGTCCTGGATCGGATGCGGCGCGCGGCCGGCAAATTCAAGATCGATCGGGTGAAGCAGGAGGATGTGGTGCGCGCCGGCGGCGCGCCAGAAGAAGATGCCTGAGGAGGTGCCGCCCCATGGCTGGTCGTGACTTCTGGATATCGCTCGCCGAAAACGCCGACACCGACGACCTTCGAGACCGGATCCTGGCGGGATACAAAGACGGCAAGCCGTTTACCCCCTACGTGCCGACGATCCCGATGCCCGAACCGCTCGACAACGTGCTCGACTTCGGCTGCGGGCTGGGGCGGAACTTCCCTTATCTGTCAGGCATTGCCCGGTCGGTCGCAGGCTTCGACCTCCCGCCGATGATCGAGCGGTGCCACGATGTTGCGGGCGGGATGGTCGATCTCCTGAGCCCGGACTGGAATCAGGTGCGCCAGCTCCGGTTCGACCTGATTTTCACGACCCTCGTCCTTCAGCACATCGAGCCCGAGCCGGCCCGCGCGTTTCTGCGCGATTTCTCCAGCATGGCGCCATCGGTCTACCTGTTGACGCGCACCGACACGGATTTTGGCGAGAACCTGCTGCAGATGGTCGCAGACCTCGGCATTTTCGACGTCGCCGGTGACTGCATCGAGGTGGATCACGACCCTGGGACGCATCAGCTGAAGGTCGTCGGCCGGATGCCATTCGACGACGCCCGGAAACTTCCTGGCGGGCGACACGTCGAGCTCATGCTGAGAGTCTGACGGGTCCGGGGTTCGGGGTCCGCCCACCAGGTCGCCCCGGACCGCGGACCGCGGACCCCGGACCCCGGCAACGCAACCGCTGTGTTACCGCTTCTTGCTGCAGATTGGTGCGGAGGTACGCACTAATGACGAATCGTGACGAGCTGAACGGCAAGAAGGAACAGGTCAAGGGCAAGGTGAAGCAGGCCTGGGGCGACCTTACTGATAATGAACGGCTGCGCGATGAAGGCGCGGCCGACGAGGCGGCCGGAGAGGTCCAGGAGGGGTTCGGACGAGCCCGGCGGAAGATCGGCGAGGTGATCGAGGATATCGGCGACGACATCAAACGGTAGGCAACCGGGAAGGCGTTTGCACACGCCTGTGACCCTGAAGACTCACGGCGCACGGTCGAGTTTGGCCCCGACGGGCAACCCGAGCTGTGCGCCTTTTTCATTTGCTTGCATCCCAGAATCAGCTTTTGTTATATTTGCAAGGTTCTGGTCGGCCCTGGGACACCCTATCTAGGGCACAACATCCAGAGAAGCGACGCCGCTAGACCCGCCCGGGCTCCGCAATGAGCCCCGAAGTGAGTAACGCCGCGGGTCGTTGCGCGCTGCATCGACAGTGTCCCCAGTGAAGAATCTGGCGGGGCACGAGTTCATCAACTTTATAGGGTAAGTCAGTTCCGGGTGCCGGGTCGCGTCAGGCGGCTCCCTAGGCCCGGGACACCATGTTTTCGGCGCGCCAGGGTAGTGGCGCGTGTGGAGCTATCGTGCCGACGATCAGCCAGCTGGTACGCAAGGGACGCGCTGAGGTTCTGACCAAGACCAAGAGCCCGGCGCTGCAGGAGAGCCCGCAGAAGCGGGGCGTCTGCGTCCGGGTGTTCACCCAGACGCCGAAGAAGCCGAATTCGGCGCTTCGCAAGGTTGCCCGTGTGCGGCTCACCAACGGCATCGAGGTCACCACGTACATTCCCGGCGTCGGCCATAACCTGCAGGAGCACTCGCTCGTGCTGATCCGCGGCGGCCGTGTGAAGGACCTGCCGGGCGTTCGCTACCACGTCGTCCGCGGCACGCTCGACGCGGTGGGCGTGCAGGGCCGGAAGCAGGGCCGGTCGAAGTACGGGGCGAAGAGGCCGAAACAGTAGAAGCCCGCGCGCGGATGTTCACCGCGCGCACCGGCCCGTAGCGGCGGGTCTTCAGACCCGCCGTGGAGAGCTGGAAGAACACTGAAGACGGAAAAACGATGCCAAGACGTCGAGAGATTCCCAAGCGCGAAGTTCCCCTCGATCCGCTCTACAGCAGCGCGCTCGTCACCAAGTTCATCAGCACGCTGATGCGGGACGGGAAGCGGAGCACCGCGGAACAGATCATGTACGGCAGCCTGTCCTCGATTCAGGAGAAGACCGGCGACGATCCGCTCAAGGTGTTCAAGAAGGCGGTGGAGAACGTGAAGCCGGCGCTCGAGGTGAAGTCGCGCCGGGTCGGCGGGTCGAACTACCAGGTTCCGGTCGAAGTGAACCCGAACCGCCGGCTCTCGCTCAGCATCCGCTGGCTGGTCGGCTACGCCCGTTCGCGCGGCGACGGCAAGACCATGCAGGAGAAGCTGGCGAACGAGCTGATGGACGCGGCGAACCTGCGCGGTGGCGCGGTGAAGAAGCGGGAAGACACGCACCGGATGGCGGAAGCCAACAAGGCGTTCGCGCACTATCGGTGGTAATCGAAAGCGGCAGGGCCTGAAGGCCCTGCCCTGCGGAAGATTGTTCGGTCGGAAAGAACGTCAGTAGGGCAGGGCCTTCAGGCCCTGCCAACCGTTACGGCAATGCCAAGACAAACACCGCTCGCTCGGACACGCAACATCGGCATCATGGCGCACATCGATGCCGGCAAGACCACTACGACAGAACGGATCCTGTTCTACACCGGACGTACGTACAAAATCGGCGAAGTGCACGAAGGCACGGCGACGATGGACTGGATGGAGCAGGAGCAGGAGCGCGGGATCACCATCACCTCCGCGGCGACGACCTGTTTCTGGCGGGATATCCGGGTCAACATCATCGATACGCCCGGCCACGTGGACTTCACCGCCGAAGTCGAGCGCTCCCTGCGTGTTCTGGATGGTGCCGTTGCCGTGTTCGATTCGGTGGCAGGCGTCGAGCCGCAGTCCGAAACCGTGTGGCGCCAGGCCGACAAGTACCGCGTGCCGCGCATCTGCTTCGTCAACAAGATGGACCGCATCGGCGCGAACTTCAAGCGGACCTTCGAACAGATCGTCACGAAGCTCGGAGGCAACCCGGTCGCGATTCAGCTCCCGATCGGCGCGGAGGACAAGTTCGTCGGCGTGATCGACCTCGTCAAGATGAAGGCGATCACCTACAAGGACGAGACGATGGGCGCCGAGTACGTCGTCGGCGACATCCCCGCCGACATGCTGGACGAGGCGAAGCACTATCGCGAGCAGCTGGTCGAGAAGGTCAGCGAGGCCGACGACAAGCTCCTCGAGAAGTACTTACACGGCGAGGAGCTCACCGAGGACGAGATCACGGCGGCGCTGCGCAAGCGCGTCATCAGCTCGGTGCACACCAAGGGTGAGAAGGCGGAGCCGGCGTTCGTCCCGGTGATCTGCGGCTCGGCGTTCAAGAACAAGGGCGTACAGCCGCTGCTCGACGCGGTCGTCGACTATCTGCCCTCGCCGCTCGACGTTCCCGCCATCGTCGGCTTCGACCCCAACAAGGGACCGGAGGTGCTGATCGAGCGGCCGGCCTCCGATGACGCCCCGTTCAGCGCGCTGGCGTTCAAGATCATGACCGACCCGTTCGTCGGCCAGCTGACGTTCATCCGGGTCTACTCGGGCGTCATGACCACCGGGCAGAACGTCTACAACGCGACCAAGCAGAAGTCGGAGCGTCTGGGACGGCTGCTCCAGATGCACGCCAACAAGCGTGAAGAGATCAAGGAAGTCTACGCCGGCGACATCGCTGCGGCCGTCGGGCTGAAGAGCGTGTCGACCGGCGACACGATCTGCGACGAGAAGAAGCCGGTCGTGCTCGAGTCGATGGACTTCCCCGAGCCGGTCATCTCGCTCTCAATCGAGCCGAAGACGAAGGCCGATCAGGAGAAGCTGGGGGTCGGACTGCAGAAGCTGATGGCCGAGGACCCGACGTTCAGGGTCAACACTGATCAGCAGACCGGCGAGGTCGTCATCGCCGGCATGGGCGAGCTCCACCTCGAGATCATCGTCGACCGCCTGCGCCGCGAGTTCAATGTCGAGGCGAGCACCGGCCGTCCGCAGGTCGCTTACAAGGAAACGCTCACCCGTCCCGCCGACGGCGAGATGAAGTACGCCAAGCAGACCGGCGGCCGCGGCCAGTACGGCCACGCCAAGATTCACCTGTATCCCGGCGAGCCGGGCACGGGCTACGTCTTCGAGAACAAGATCGTCGGCGGCGCGATTCCCAGGGAATTCATCAAGCCGGTGGACGAAGGGATCAAGGAAGCCCTCACCCGCGGCGTGCTCGCCGGCTATCCGATCGACGACGTCCGCGTCGAGCTGTACGACGGCTCGTACCACGATGTCGATTCGTCGGAGATGGCCTTCAAGATCGCCGGATCGATGGCGTTCCAGGATGCGGCGAAGAAGGCCAAGCCGGTGCTGCTCGAGCCCGTGATGCGCGTCGAAGTGGTGGTTCCCAAGGAGCACCTCGGCGGCGTGATGGGCGACCTGTCGAGCCGCCGCGGCCACATTCAGTCGCAGGAGGACCGCGGCGGCACGCAGATCATCAACGCGCGCGTCCCGCTGTCCGAGATGTTCGGCTATGCCACCGACCTGCGCTCGAGCACGCAGGGGCGCGCCACGTATTCGATGCACTTCGATCGCTACGAGCAGGCCCCGTCGAACGTCAGCGAAGAAGTCGTGGCGCGGGTGCAAGGCAAAACGTAGTTGCCAGTATCCAGTTCCCAGTAGCCAGTAGGAAGACTGGAGACTGGCAACTGGGAACTGGAAACTGACGAAGACGAGAGTTCAGAGACACATATGGCTTCACCATTCAGCGACAAGATCCGAATCCGTTTGAAGGCGTACGACAACCGGGTGCTGGACCAGTCAACCACCGAGATCGTGGACACCGCGCGGCGCACCGGCGCGCGCCTGGCGGGCCCGATTCCGCTTCCGACCGAGAAGAACAAGTGGACGGTGCTGCGGTCGCCGCACGTCGACAAGAAGTCGCGCGAGCAGTTCGAGCTGCGCACGCACAAGCGGCTGATCGACATCTTCGAGCCGACGCCGCAGACGGTGGACGCGCTGATGAAGCTGGATCTGCCGGCCGGCGTCGACGTCGAGATCAAGGCGTTCGGGAAAGAGCATAAATAAGCCGCCCGCTTCCGGCTCCCAGCTTCCAGCTGAGAGCACGGAGGCTGGTGAGCCGGAAGCTGCTGGAAGCTGGCAGCTGGAAGCTGGAAGCTCACATGGTTTCAGGAATCATTGGCAGAAAAGTCGGGATGACCCAGCTGTTCCAGAAGGACGGCACCGTCACTCCCGGCACCGTGATCAAGGCCGGTCCGTGCGTCGTGGTGCAGACCAAGACGGCGCAGACCGACGGATACGAATCGGTGCAGCTCGGGCTGGTCGAAGAGCGGCCGGCGCGGGTGCGGAAGCCGCTGGCGGGGCACTACAAGAAGGCCGGCGTGCCGCCGACCCGCGTGCGCCGCGAGGTCAAGGTGGCCAAGGGCGCCGAGTCGCCGAAGGCCGGCGATCAGGTGCTGGTCAACACGGTGTTCACCAACGGCGATCGCGTGGACGTGATCGGCGTGAGCCGCGGCAAGGGGTTCCAGGGCGTCGTCCGGCGTCATCACTTCCGCGGCGGCGCGGCGACGCACGGCTCGATGTTCCACCGTGCTCCCGGGTCGATCGGCGCTTCGTCTTATCCTTCGCGCGTTGTGAAGGGCATGCGGGCCGGCGGACGGATGGGCGGCGACCAGGTCACCACGCGCAACCTGAAGGTGATCGCCGTGGATGCGGAGAACAACCTGGTGATCGTGCACGGCGCGGTGCCGGGCGCCCCCGGCAGCTACGTGGTGGTCCGCAAGGCGATCGCGAGGAAGCCCGAGCCGCAGAAGCAGGCCGAGAAGCCGGGCAAGACGGTCGTCAAGAAGCCGGCGAAGAAATAGCCTCTGGACGCGTCATGAAAATCAACATTGTCAACGCCAACAACGAGTCGGTCGGCGACTTCGAGCTAAAGGACGAGCTGTTCGGCGGCCGGGTGAACCGCGACCTGATCTGGGAGTCGGTGGTGCAGCAGAACGCGGCGGAGCGGCGCGGCACCCACGCCACCAAGACACGCGCCATGGTGAGCGGATCGGGAAAGAAGCCGTGGCGGCAGAAGGGCACCGGGCGGGCGCGGGTCGGCGAGATTCGCAACCCGCTGTGGCGCAAGGGCGGCACCGTGTTCGGGCCGCAGCCGCGCAGCTACGAGTTCGACCTGCCGAAAAAGGTCCGGCGCGGCGCCCTGGTGGCGGCACTCGCCCAGAAGGCGCAGGACGGTGCGTTGGTGATCGTCGACAAGCTCGAGGCCGCGGAGAAGAAAACCAAGGCGACCGCCGCGATGCTGAAGAAGCTCGGGGCGACCGGCAAGACGCTGATCATCGACGTGGCGCCGCAGGAGGCCTTTGTCCTCACCACGCGCAACATTGCCGGCCTGTCGCTGGTGGCGACCAACCGGGTCACCGCGCGCGACGTGATGGACACGTCGAAGATCATCGCGACGCGCGAGGCGATCGAGAAGTTGCAGGAGTCATTGGCGTAGTCGTCAGTATCCAGTTCCCGGTTTCCAGTTCCCAGTAGAGAGAACGGAAACCGGGTCACCTGGCGACTGGCAACTGGCAACTGGTAACTGACCATGAAACTGACAGACATCATCCGCCGCCCGCTCATCACCGAGAAGACGACGCTGCTCCGCGAGGCGGGGCGGACGATCGTGTTCGAGGTGGCGGCCGGCGCCACCAAGGTCGATATCAAGCGCGCGGTCGAGAAGCTGCTGGGCTCGAAGGTCGAGGCGGTTCGCACTTCGATCTCGCACGGCAAGTTCAAGCGCCAGGGGCGCTTCATCGGCCAGCGGTCGGACTGGAAGAAGGCCTACGTGAAGCTGCGCGAAGGGGAGAAGGTCCCCGAGTTCCTGGAGGGAGCCTGAGTCGTTCCCAGTCGCCAGTTTCCAGTGTCCAGAGCGGCATCGTCTGGCACCTGGAAACTGGGAACTGCAACTTCGAGGATTAGCAATGCCGATTCGCAAATACAAACCGACTTCCGCGGGCCGCCGGTTCCAGACGGTGCAGACGTTCGACGACATCACCGCGACCGAGCCGTACAAGCCGCTGGTCGAGCCGATCCGGAAGTCCGGTGGCCGGAACAATCATGGCGAGCTGACGTCGTGGTGGCGCGGTGGCGGCCACAAGCGCGCCTACCGCATCATCGATTTCAAGCGTGACAAGGCAGGGATTCCGGCGAAGGTCTCGACGGTCGAGTACGACCCGAACCGCTCGGCGCGCATCGCGCTCCTGACCTATGCCGACGGCGAGAAGCGCTACATCCTGCAGCCGCTCGGGCTGAAGGTGGGCGACACGATCGTGTCGGGCGACAACGTCGACATCCTGCCCGGCAATGCGCTGCCGCTCAAGAACATCCCGCTCGGCACCATGATCCACAACGTGGAGCTGAAGCCGGGCAAGGGGGGGCAGATCGCGCGCAGCGCGGGATCGGCCGTGCAGCTCGTGGCCAAGGACGGCGAGTACGCCTCGGTCAAGATGCCGTCGGGCGAGATCCGGAAAATCAACGTGCACTGCCTGGCGACGATCGGCCAGGTCGGCAACGTCGATCACGAGAACGTGTCGATCGGCAAGGCCGGCCGTTCGCGCTGGCTGGGCCGCAAGCCGCACGTGCGCGGCGTGGCCATGAACCCGGTCGATCATCCGCTCGGCGGCGGTGAAGGCAAGACCTCGGGCGGTCGTCACCCGGTGTCGCCGTGGGGCGTGCCGACCAAGGGCTACAAGACGCGGAACCGGAAGGTCACCGATCGGTTCATCGTGCAAAGGCGGACGAAGTAGTTATGTCTAGATCTCTCAAAAAGGGCCCCTTCGTCGACGTTCCCCTTCTCGAGAAGGTGGAAGTGATGAACCGGAACAACGACAAGAAGGTCCTCAAGACCTGGTCGCGCCGTTCGACCGTGGTGCCGGAGATGGTGGGACACACCATCGCGGTGCACAACGGCCGCAAGTTCATCCCGGTCTACATCACCGAGAACATGGTCGGGCACAAGCTCGGCGAGTTTGCGCCGACGCGATCGTTCAAGGGGCACACGACGAAGAGCGACAAGGCGGCGGCGGTGGCGCCGGCGCCAAAGGCGGGTGCGTAATGCCAGTCCAGGCGCACGCCACAGCGAAATACATCCGCACCTCGGCCCAGAAGGCGGGCCTGGTGATGAACCTGATCCGCGGCCGTGACGTCAACGCGGCGCTCGCGACCCTGCGCTTCGCGCGCAAGAGTGTGGCGAAGGACATCGAAAAAGTCCTGCGCTCGGCGATCGCGAACGCGCAGCTGAAGGAAGGATTCGGCGGCGACGTCGAGCGGCTCTACGTGAATGCCTGCTACGCCGACCAGGGCCCGTCGCAGAAGCGGATCCGCCCGGCCCCGATGGGCCGCGCGTTCCGGGTGGTCAAGCGCACCGCGCACCTGACGGTCCAGGTGTCCGAGCGGCCGGTCAAGGTCAAGGCCGAGCCGCCGGCGGCCGGCGGCGAGGCGGGCGCGCCGAAGCGGGCCCGTGGCGCGAAGCCGAAGGCGAAGGCGGCGGGCGCGAAGAAGACCGCCGCGAAGAAGAAGACCGCAAACGCGTAAGCGATAAGGATCACGCATGGGTCAGAAAGTTCATCCGCACGGATTTCGGCTCGGCTTCAACAAGACCTGGCGCTCGCGCTGGTTCGCCGACAAGGACTACTCGAAGCTGCTCCACGAGGACCTGAAGCTGCGCGACACGCTCAAGCAGCGCTTCGCGCACGCCGGCGTCTCCAAGATCGAGATCGAGCGCGCGGCCAACAAACTGAAGATCGACATCTACACCTCGCGTCCGGGCATCATCATCGGCCGCAAGGGCACGGAAGTCGACAAGCTGAAGACCGAGATCCAGAAGAAGACCAGTCGTGAGGTCTTCATCAACATCCAGGAGATCCAGAAGCCCGAGCTCGACTCGCAGCTGATTGCCGAGTCGGTGGCGATGCAGCTGGAGAAGCGCGTGGCGTTCCGCCGGGCGATGCGGAAGGCCGTCGAATCGGCGCTGCGGTTCGGCGCCCGCGGCATCAAGGTCCGGGTGTCGGGACGGCTGAACGGCGCGGAAATCGCGCGCTCGGAGTGGTACCTGCACGGCCAGCTGCCGCTGCAGACGCTCCGCGCCGACATCGACTACGGCTTCGCGGAAGCGTTCACGACCTACGGCGCGATCGGCGTGAAGGTGTGGCTGTACAAGGGAGAGCGCCTGGCCCCGCGGATCGGGCGCGAGGAAGACTATCGCGGGCCTCGCCGGGCCGCGGGCGGGCGCGGGTAACCTCGTACGTAGCGCGCGGCTTCAGCCGCGCGTTCGGTGACGCGGAGCTGAAGCTCCGCGCTACGTACGTCGGTGCGTGAGATTCGGAAGGAACCGACATCATGTTGATGCCGAAGAAAGTCAAGTATCGGAAGCAGCAGCGCGGCCGCATGGCGGGCAAGGCGTGGCGCGGCTCCGACGTGTCGTTCGGCGATTACGGGTTGAAGGCGCTCGAGCCGTGCTGGATGACGGCGCGGCAGATCGAGGCGGCGCGCGTGGCGATGACCCGCTTCATCAAGCGCGGCGGCAAGATCTGGATTCGCGTGTTCCCCGACAAGCCGATCACCAAGAAGCCCCAGGAAACCCGCATGGGCAAGGGCAAGGGCGCACCGGAAGAGTGGGTGTGCGTGGTCCGTCCCGGACGGATCCTGTTCGAGATGGAAGGCGTCAACGAGACCGACGCGCGCAAGGCGATGCGCCTGGCGGCCGCGAAGCTCCCGATCAAGACCAAGTTCGCGACCCGGTTCGCGGAGGAGACAGCGTCATGAAGGTGGCGGAATTCCGCGACCTGCAGGTCGACGAACTGCGGCAGCGTGAGAAGGACATGGACGACCAGCTGTTCCGGCTGCGGATCCAGAAATCGATGGGGCAGCTCGAGGCGGCGCACAAGCTCAAGGCGCTGCGCCGCGATCTCGCGCGCGTGAAGACGGTGCTGCGCGAGAAGGAGACAGCGTAATGGCGGCCAAGTCAGAAATCACCGGCGTCGTCGTCAGCGACAAGATGGAGAAGACCGTGACCGTCGCCGTCGAGCGGCAGACGCGGCACGAGCTCTACGGCAAGAGCCAGCGCCGGACCTCGAAGTTTCTCGCTCACAACGAGCAGGACGCCAAGGTCGGCGATCGGGTGGCGATCGTCGAGGCGCGGCCGATGAGCGCCCGCAAGCGCTGGGTCGTGACCCGCGTGGTCGAGAAGGCGAAGCAGATCTAGGTCCGAAGGAGAGCAATCATGATTCAGATGCGATCCATCCTGGACGTCGCCGACAACTCCGGAGCACGGAAGATCTCGGTCATCAACCCGATTGGGGGCTCGACCGGCCGTTACGCGCGCCTCGGGGACATCATCACCGCCTCGGTGAAAGAAGCGACCCCCGATGGCACGGTCAAGAAGGGCCAGGTCGTGAAGGCGGTGATCGTGCGCACCCGGAAGGAGCAGCGCCGGAAGGATGGCAGCTACATCCGCTTCGACCGCAACGCTGCCGTGCTGGTCAACGACCAGGGAGAGCCGGTCGGGACGCGCGTGTTCGGGCCGGTCGCCCGCGAGCTGCGCGAGCGGCGGTTCATGAAGATTATTTCGCTCGCCCCCGAGGTGCTCTAGGGCTCGCGGGTGCGAGTCGCCAGTAAGCAGTTTCCAGTTCCCGTGGAAGGAACGGAGACGAGGTCGAACTGGCAACTGGTAACTGGCAACTGGAAACTGACGTCATGTCGAAACTAGCGACACCGATCAAGAAGAACGACACCGTCACGGTGATGACGGGCAAGGACCGCGGCAAGCAGGGACGCGTGCTGAAGGTCCTCCCCGAGAAGAACCGCGTGGTTGTCGAGGGCGTGAACTTCATCAAGCGGCACACCAAGCCGAACCCGCAGCGCCAGATCAAGGGCGGCGTGGTCGAGCGTGAGGCGCCGCTGCATGCGTCCAACGTGCAGCTGCTCTGCCCGGAGTGCGGCAAGCCGACGCGCCTTGGAAAGCGGGTCCTCGGCGACGGCCGCAAGGTCCGGATCTGCCGGAAGTGCGAGGGAGTGGTAGACAAATGAGCCGCCTGCGGGAACGGTACGAGAAGGAAGCAATCCCCGGCCTCAAGAAGGAGTTCGGCTACGACAACGTCATGGCGATCCCGAAGATCACCAAGGTCGTGGTCAACATGGGGCTCGGCGAGGCGACGCAGAACGCGAAGATCGTGGATACCGGCGCCGACGAGCTCGGGCGCATCACCGGGCAGAAACCGGTGATCACCCGTGCCAAGAAGTCGATCGCCCAGTTCAAGGTCCGCAAGGGCATGCCGATCGGGACGATGGTGACGCTGCGCGGCGAGCGGATGTGGGAGTTCCTCGACCGCCTGATCGCGGTGGCGCTGCCGCGCGTGCGCGACTTCCGCGGCGTGTCCCCGAAGGGATTCGACGGCCGCGGCAACTACACGCTGGGCCTCAAGGACCAGCTGCTGTTCCCCGAGATCGACTACATGAAGGTCGACAAGGCGCGCGGCATGAACATCTCGGTCGTGACGACCGCGAAGACCGACGAGGAGTCGAGGAAGCTGCTGCAGCTGCTCGGGGTGCCGTTCCGCACCTCGTAG
>Ga0209382_10001767_pt1 | contig 33360 bp, 32 predicted proteins | sample SoiMetdeltSBSDD5_FD_187599 | JGI IMG/M metagenome (GOLD analysis project Ga0209382, IMG submission 187599) | Bulk soil microbial communities from a Populus tree surrounding site in Tennessee, USA - Soil MetaG P. deltoides SBSDD5 (SPAdes) (version 2) | ecosystem: Environmental > Terrestrial >... | reverse complement strand
AGCCCACTCAAGAAGACGCTCTTCACCGAAAGACTCGACGACATACTGCTGCACAGGCATTGGGGATATATAATTCTGCTTGTAGTGTTGTTCCTGTTGTTCCAGAGTATTTTCTGGCTCGCCGAGTACCCAATGAATTTTATCGAATGGACGTTCGCCCAGGCAGGCGCCTGGTTAAGCGGCGTTTTACCAGAAGCGTGGTGGTCGGATCTTTTTATTAATGGTATTATAGCCGGCGTGGGTGGCATAGTGATATTTGTTCCCCAGATAATGATCCTGTTCGGACTCATAAGCATTCTCGAAGATTCCGGATATATGGCGCGCATCAGCTTTCTAACGGATAAGCTTATGCGCAAAGTTGGACTCAACGGCAAAAGCGTTATGCCCATGATAAGCGGGTTTGCCTGTGCTGTTCCCGCTATCATGAGCGCAAGAAATATTGAGAATAAAAAAGAAAGGCTTCTCACAATACTAGTCACACCACTCATGAGCTGCAGCGCGAGGCTGCCTGTGTACACGATTCTGATCGGTCTTGTAATTCCGAAATTGATGTTCATGGGGTTTCTGGGACTGCAGGGACTGGTTATGATGGGTCTCTATTTGCTTGGGGTGGTAACGGCTCTTGCCGTAGCATACGTGGGAAGATGGTTCATCAACATCAAAGAAAAAAGCTATTTTATACTGGAACTACCGGTTTACCGCTCTCCGCGCTGGAATAACATCGCTTACACCATGGTGCAGAAGGCGAAGATCTTTGTTTTCGAAGCAGGAAAGGTGATCATGGTAATAAGCCTGATTCTTTGGGCACTAAGTTCGTACGGACCGAAATCAAAAATGAACGGCATCCATGCGAAATACGAAACGCTGGCGCGGCAGAACCCTTCACAGACCAATGAATTGATGAAACAAAAAAACACCGAATTACTTGAAAACTCATTCGCCGGCATAATGGGAAAAGCTATCGAACCCGTAATTGCGCCATTGGGCTTCGACTGGAAAATTGGCATTGCGCTGATCACTTCGTTTGCGGCGCGTGAGGTTTTTGTCGGAACAATGGCAACGCTATACAGTGTACAAGACGATGGCAAGGAAAGCATGATGCTGCGTCAGAAAATGCAACAGGCCACTTACAGTGATGGCTCAAAAGTGTATACACTTGCCGCCGGCGTTTCCTTGATGGTGTTTTATGTTTTTGCCATGCAGTGCATGAGTACGCTTGCTATTGTTAAGCGCGAAACGCGTTCATGGAAGTGGCCGGTTGCACAGGTGATTTATATGACCGGGTTGGCATATCTCATGAGTTTGCTGGCGTATCAGTTATTGGCGTGAGATTAGATTAATCTTACAGGATTCCCAGGTTCCTGAACTCTTCTTCCAGTTGATGGGGAGACTTGAAATGTATCGTGTGTAACCCGAGGTCACGGGCAGGTTTTAAGTTTCTTTCGTTATCATCAATATAAACAGCAGTCTCAGGATTGATATTATATCTTTTCAATAACAACTCATATATCTCCAGGAACGGCTTCCGCATTTTTTCTTCGCCTGAAACCAATCTTCCATGAAACCATTGTAAAAATTCAAATCGTTTTAACGCCACTGGAAATGTTTCGTGGCTCCAATTCGTAAGCGCATAAAGTTTAAGATCTGCTCTATCCTTGATCTTTTCAAGCACCTTAACAGTTCCTTCAATTTCTCCCCTCAGCATTTCTTCCCACCTGTCGTAATACGCACGAATATTTTTTTCTTCATGCGGGTACCGGGCAACCAATTCTTCCGTAGCTTCTTTCAGACCTCTTCCGGCGTCCTGCTCCTCATTCCACTCAGAAGTGCATATTTCATTGTAGAATTCCCGCATCTTCGTTTCGTCATTGAAGATAGTTTTGTAAACATAATCGGGGTTCCAATCTATCAACACTCCTCCAAGGTCGAATATTACCGCATCAAACTTTTTCATCCGTCAAATTTAACCAGTTTTTCTGCTGCGCGTTCAAGCGTCTCCTGCTTTTTGCCAAAGCAAAAACGTACAACTTTATCGTCTTTACCATTCTGATAAAATGCCGACACAGGGATCATGGTAACGCCAATTTCCTTTGTAAGCCTTATGCAAAACTCTCTGTCGCCCTCGTCACTCAGTTGTGCATACGAAGCGCATATAAAATAGCTCCCCGATGAATGAAACAAATCGAATTTTGTCTGTTTCATCGCTTCAATAAAAAAATCTCGTTTCTGTTGATAGAACGAAGAGAGCGAAAGGTACGCATCCTTATTTTTCAGGTACTCCGCAAGTGCTACCTGCACAGTTGAATTGGTACTGAAAGCGTTGAACTGGTGAACTCGGATGAATTCCTTCGTCCATTCAGGCGGCGCAACGCAATAACCTATTTTCCAGCCTGTACAGTGATACGTTTTTCCGAATGAGAAACATACAAAGGCCCTTTCATACAGATCAGGATAGCGAAGAATGCTTTGATGTTGTGCGCCATCAAACATGATGTGTTCATATACTTCGTCGCTCACAATAAAAATATCAGTGCCCTTAACGATCTTCCGCAATTCCTGAATATCGTATTCACTTAGAACACTGCCTGTCGGGTTGTTTGGTGAATTAAGAACAATGGCCTTCGTTCTTGATGTAATCGCCTTCGCAACATTCTGCCAGTTAATCGTATACCCTGGCAGATCGAGATTTACGCGAACAGGTTTGGCTCCGTTGATTACGATATTGGGTATATAGCTGTCGTAACATGGCTGCATTACGATCACTTCATCGCCATGGTTCAAAATAGCCGTAAGCGCACAATAGATCGCGTATGTACCCCCGGGGGTTATTGTGATTTCCTTTGCAGGATCAACTTCCGAATGATACAGCGACTGGATCTTTTCAGCTATTGCCATACGAAGAGGCATCCATCCCTGCATGGGTGCATACTGGTTGTATCCATGGCGCATGGCTTTGGTTACAAGAGAGGTAAGCTCTTCGCTCATTTCAAAATCAGGAAAGCCCTGACCGAGATTTACCGAATTATATTCAGTAGCAAGGCCGCTCATCACCGTGAAGATCGTTGTGCCGGTATCAGGTAGTTTACTTGTGATCTTCATTTACTTCAATTACTTTATTTCAATATTCTGCGGCTCAATCAATGGCTCACGGTTCAGGCGAAGGTAAATCTGAGCCAGAGTCACCACATCTTTCTGGCAATAGTGCACTATGCGTTCAAGATTTTTTTCCTTCCAGTATACCATACCCACCATGCTGCCGTCGATATCGTCTTTCGAAGTTGGAATATTTAATGCGTGGGCCAGCAGATTAAGCGACGTGAAATTTTTATAGTCGCCAAACCGCCACAGTTCCATTGTATCCAGGTGATTAACTTCCCATGGACGTTTGCCGCTGATGCTCAACAGATCGGGGATGCATTCATTGTTTATCACCATACGGCGGCAGAGGTATGGAAAATCGAACTCCTTCCCATTATGCGCGCACAAGTATTTCTGACTCCCAGGCGTCCATTTACCAAGCATCTCGCAGAAATCGGCGAGAATCCTTTTTTCGTCATGACCATAAAACGATTTTACGCTCATCGTTTTATTATTCTCCCCTGATCCTTGTATAACTCCACAGCTAATACAAATGATCTTCCCGAATTCTGAATATATAGCCGCCCGTTCGTAAATGCTCTCCGCTGTGTGTTCGTCTTTATTGTTGCGCAGTAAGTTGTCTGCCTTCTTCGACCAAAGTTCCTTCCACGGCTCAGACAGCTCTTCAAAATTTTCGAACTGGGAGACTGTTTCTATATCCAGGAAAAGTATATTGTTTAAAGGAATCATAGGTATTTCTCGCCTTTTTGCCGCTTTACATCACCAACGAATTCTTTTATTTCCTGTTCCTTTTCTTTTTTGCAAACAAGAAGAACGTCACCGGTGTCGACTACAATAAAATCATTAAGACCCTGCAGAACCACCAGTTTATTTTCGGGCGCATGAACAATGCAATTTCCTGTATCCATCAGCATTACTGCATGACCCGTTATTGCATTGCCTTTGGCATCTTTCCGCAGGTGTTCGTATGCGCTGTTCCATGTACCGATATCACTCCATCCGAATGAAGAAGGAATTACATATACGTTATCAGCCTTCTCCATAATGCCGAAGTCGATAGAGATATTTGATGAATATGGATAAATCTCCATTAAAGCCGCTTCTTCCTCCGGAGTGTTGAATTTTTCCTTTTGAGAATTGAAGAGGTCATATACTTCAGGAAGATATTTTTCAAAGGCAATTATGATATTCTTCACCTGCCAAACGAAAATACCAGCGTTCCATAGGAACTCGCCGCTTGCAATGAATGCTTTCGCCAGCTCAACGTTTGGTTTTTCTGTGAAAGTTTTTACTTTATAAACATTGTCCGATACAGAATATTGCTCATATTGAATGTACCCATATCCGGTGTTCGGGTAAGTAGGATTGATACCAAGCGTTATAAATGCGTTATGCTTCTTTACAAACGACAGCGCTTCAAAACACACTTTTGTAAAAGCTATATTATCGGATATCATGTGATCTGCAGGAGCAACAATAAGCAATGCATGCGGATCGAGCTGGGCCAGCTTAAACGAAATATATGCAATACACGGTGCCGTATTCTTTCGTGAAGGCTCGGCCAGTATATTCTGTAGCGGAAGTGCCGGCAGCTGCTTCTTTACGATGTTCACATATTCATCCGAAGTAACCACATAAATATTTTCAATTGGTATGAAAGACGAAAATCTTTCGAAGGTCGTCTGTATGAGAGTTTTGCCAATGTTTAATATATCGAGAAACTGTTTCGGGAAATTTGTGCGGCTCATAGGCCAGAATCGGGTGCCTATTCCACCAGCCATTATGACTACGTAATGGTGTTTATTCATTCTCTTCTTTATTACAACCTATATGAGTCCTTCCCTCACTAGGTCGTGCAGGTGAATAATTCCAAGATAATTTCCTTCTGATGTAACCACCAGCTGGCTGATATCAAATTTCCGCATCAGGTCGAGCGCATCTACCGCAAGAGATTCCGGTGAAATTGTTTTCGGTTTGGCGCTCATGATATCTTTCGCGGTTATCTTATCAAGGGGTTCATTTTTTTCGAGCATCCTTCTTATGTCGCCATCAGTTACTACGCCCAGCAGTTTTTTATTTTCATCGGTAACAGCCGTGGCACCCAGCCTGTTCCTGGATATTTCAACGATAACAGTTTTAAGCGAAGCAGATGCATCTACGGAAGGCCTCTCGTTCTGGACGTACAAATCAGAAACTCTCATGTAAAGTTTTTTACCCAATATTCCTCCCGGGTGAAATTTTGCAAAGTCCTCGCTTCCGAATCCCTTTATTTCCATCAGCACCACAGCAAGTGCATCACCCATTACAAGTTGCGCAGTTGTGCTGCTGGTTGGAGCGAGATTATTTGGACATGCTTCCTGTTCAACCGTAGTATTTAGAATGATGTCTGATTGCCGTGAGAGATACGAAGAAAGATTGCCGACCATTCCTATCAATGTGTTACCGAAATTTTTTATCAGCGGTACCAGCACTTTTATCTCGGGCGACTCTCCGCTTTTGCTGATAACAAGTACCACGTCGTTTTGCTGAATCATGCCAAGGTCGCCGTGTATTGCGTCAGCGGCATGAAGAAAGATGGAAGGCGTGCCCGTGGAATTAAGCGTAGCTACAATTTTCTGCGCGATGATGGCGCTTTTGCCTATGCCACTTATGACCAACCGGCCCGTGCTGTCGGATATTGTTCGTACGGCTTTTTCAAACTCATCATCGACCAGGTGCAGCATGGCGGTGATCGCTTCTGCTTCCAGACGGATCGTTCTGAGACCTGCCTGCTTTATATTTAAGAGAGTACCTGATTCCATTTGTAGCGGCAAACTTACATGAAAGTTACAATACGCTAATTGCATTGAACCTCAGCAAACGAGGTCATTTTAACAGTTCAGTTTTGGGGAAAAACTGGAAAATGGATTAAATTCGCCGACTTCTGAACACATATTGTTACCTCTAATATAAGTGAGGAAGCAAACTATATGAGAAATGGCCACAGCTAAAAAGACGCCCTCATCTGCAAGGGCTTTAAAAAAAGATACCGTACCGCCCAAAGCTCAAAAAGCCAGCAATGGTGCCGTTACTTCTGCAGTATTAAAAAAGGCATTACATGATCATTTTGGTTTCGATTCGTTCAAGGGCAACCAGGAACCTATTATCAAAAATCTGCTCGCCGGAAACGACACCTTTGTAATAAAGCCGACCGGCGGAGGCAAAAGCCTTTGCTATCAACTGCCTGCGATTTTGAGTGACGGCGTCGCAATTATTGTTAGTCCCCTTATCGCCTTGATGAAAAACCAGGTTGATCTGGTAAGAGGCTATAGCAGCAACGACGACGTCGCGCACTTCCTGAATTCAACACTTAATAAAAAACAGATAAACACTGTACGCGAGGACCTTGTTTCCGGGAGAACGAAGATGTTATATGTTGCGCCCGAGACGCTAACGAAGCAGGAGAATCTCGACTTCTTCAAAGAACTTAAAATATCATTTTTCGCGGTAGACGAAGCACACTGTATTTCTGAGTGGGGACATGATTTTCGTCCCGAATACAGGAGATTAAGGGAGATGATTGTGCAGATCAGCGAAACGGCGCCGATGATTGCCCTTACCGCTACCGCAACTCCCAAGGTGCAAAGCGATATCGTGAAGAACCTCGGCTTACGCAATCCTGAAATTTTCATTTCATCGTTCAACAGGCCAAACCTTTATTATGAAATTCAGCCTAAGATCAAAAAAGAGCAAACGCTGAAGAGTATTGTAAAGTTCATCAGCCAGAATAAAGGTAAAAGCGGCATTATTTATACAACCAATCGTAAAACAACCGAAGAGCTTGCACTGCTTCTTCAACAGAACGACATTAAAGCTGTTGCATACCATGCGGGTATCGACAGCAGGCAACGCTCAGAACGGCAGGATCTTTTCATGAACGAAGATGTTCAGGTGATCGTTGCAACAATTGCATTCGGTATGGGTATCGATAAACCTGATATTCGTTTCGTAATACACTATAATATTCCAAAGAGCATTGAGAATTACTATCAGGAAACCGGCCGTGCAGGCCGTGATGGTCTGGAAGGAAAATGCATTCTTTATTACTCACATAAAGACGTTTCTAAACTTGAGCATCTCATGCGCGACAAGCCATTGAGCGAACGCGAAGTGGGCGCTCAGCTTATCACGGAAACGGTTGCTTATGCTGAAAGCGGAGTATGCCGTCGTAAAACGCTTATTAGCTATTTTGGTGAAGAGTATGAACATGAGAACTGTGGAGCATGCGACAATTGTTTAAATCCGAAGGAAAAAGTTGAAGCGAAAGATAATGTGGTGAAAGTATTGAAGGTGCTTAAAGCACTCGATGAAAGATTCGCTACGGATTACGTTGTTAACATTCTTACCGGCAAGTTAACGCCTAACATAACTATGTACAGGCATAACAGTCTTGCGGAGTTCGGGATCGGCAATGATGAACCCGATCACTACTGGAATTCATTGATCAGGCAAATGTTGTTGCATGGACTGATCAGTAAGGATATCGAAGACTATGGAATCTTGAAGATCGGCAGGAAAGGAACTGATTTTGTGAAGAAGCCTAAGTCGTTCCAGATAGTGCTGAACAATTTATTTGAGGAAGCGAATGCTGATGACGATGAGGATTCAGCGGAGCAGGGATCATCAGCTTCAGCAGATGAAACGTTGTTCAACATGCTGAAGGAACTCCGCCAGAAAGAGTCCAAGAAAAGATCGCTGCCGCCGTTTGTGATTTTCCTGGAATCATCGCTACAGGACATGGCCACCATGTATCCGACTACAATTGCCGAGCTTGAAAAATGCCAGGGCGTGAGTAAGGGCAAGGCGGCGAGATATGGAAAGCCGTTTGTTGAAATGGTGAAGGCTTATGTTGAAGAGAATAATATTGAAAGGCCCGATGATTTTGTGATGAAGACTGTTGCAAATAAAAGTGTGAACAAGGTTTACATCATACAGCAGGTTGACAAGAAGATACCTCTTGAAACTATTGCAAGGAACAAGGATCTGAGGCTGGATACGTTGCTGGAAGACATGGAAACGATTGCAGCAAGTGGCACGCGCCTGAACCTGGACTACGCTATAGATGAAATGCTCGATGAATACGAGCAGGAAGATATACTTGAATACTTCAAGGGATGCGAAACATCATCATTACAGGTTGCACAGGACGAACTTGCCGAGGGCAACTTCACGTGGGAGCAGCTCAAAATTATGAGGATTAAGTTCTTAAGTGTGTATGGCAACTAATAAAAAATTCGATTATTAAGGCGAAAATTGATTTGTGCACCTTATTTTTGCGGTTCGCAAATTGCGAGATGGTGCGGTAGCTCAGTCGGTAGAGCAAAGGACTGAAAATCCTTGTGTCGGCGGTTCGATCCCGCCCCACACCACTTCAAGTTTCCCATAACAATTTGAAATATAATTGATTATGGGTTTTTGATTTAAAGGCGGTTGCCCGATTCAATGACGATCACTTCGAAATTTTCCGTGGAATACGTTTGACTTACTAGTGCCGAAACACAAAGAGCTAACCTTCCCAATCTCTGTATATAATTACCGAAACCAAAGTTGCCTGCATAAGTCGATCCTCCAGGTGTTAATCTTTAATTATTTTTTTCCAATCGTAGAAACATCCCTGACGATATCTGGTACATGATAAATTCGAATGGATCCACCGGCCTTTCCAATCAATGGATATTTATCGAGCCACCTGTAACTATTGTTTGGCTGCAAGGTTTTACCAGGTTTCGATGTAAAATCAAAAAGGTTGCATGAATCTGACTTTGTGGCGTCACCAACCCACACCCCCCGATACAAATATTCACTCACCGCAATCCAACCGGTCGCCCGAACGGAATCTGCCAAAAATTTAACTGGCGGCAGCGAATACCAGCAATCTTTAGCTGTGCCGTAGTAAGCCAGGTTGAGGGTGTCAATTTTATGGTTTTTACAGAATTCGGATAATTCATATAAGCCCTGGCCCCAGTCGAGGTCGCTGCCGGCAATGATGGCCCCAGGCTCGCGGCCCGCCACAGGATTAAAATAAGATAAATAGTTCGGAAATGCCAGCGCGGTAATGATCAGGTGCGATGCCACTAAGCCCGGCGGTATTATATTCCTGGCCCATGTTTTAACATGAGCAAAGTTCGTCAGCAGTCGGCAGGTGCCTACTGCACCCGCAATGGCGCCAAAAGCATAAACGCATAAAATATGGCGCAATCCTAAATTAATGTTCGAAGGTATCAGCGATACTAAAATGAATATAGGGACAAGAAACATTGCCAGAAGCTGCCATTTCTTTCTATCCAGCGGCCATACAGTTCCAAAAAATCCCATGATCATAAGCAGGATAAATGGCAGCGGTGTTTTCAAAAAAAGCGCTACAGGATAAAACATTTTAAAGCCATGCTGACTCAGCTGACCAAAAAGATAAGATCTATGACCTCTTGCATTGTGATCGTATAATAATTTCACTCCCGCAAACCATTCTGGTGCTGGCAAATATAAATTACCCATCCACGGCTTCACTTTTCCCTCACGCAACCCGGCGGCAACTACTGGCACCTCTGATAATTTACCGAACGAAAAGCCATGAAAAAGCCATATAACTAACGCGCAGATGACAATTGCGAGCACACCAGTTTTGAAAAAAGGTATTAGCCTTTGCCGCACAGACATCGATGAATCCTTAGTGGACGCGAGTAAAAAAAGAAGCACCATTATACAGGCAGCAACGGGGAAAAAAAGGAGCACGGAATATTTCGCCAGTAAACATATACTCATGCTTATGCCGAGCCAACTGGCATTTAGGGGGGATGGCTTTTTGAGCCAACATGCGAAGCGCCATAACAGAATAACGAATGACGCCGTAAACGTCATGTCCGTCGTTGCGAGACCTGAATGTGCCAGTATTACAGGAAGTGTTGCATACATTCCGGTAGCCAAGAAAGCAGCTTCTGGACCTCCTAATGATTTTGCCCATACCCAAACGACGAATACCGAAATGAGAAAAACCGGTAACACAAAAATTCTAGCCCAAACCAATTTGTTCTTAATTAGACTATTAGAAAAGTAATCGAGGCTGTAAGAAGCGAAGAAATAGTCCCGTTCTGACGGTACTTTGCCGATCCTGTACCCTTTTACATATGGTCCGATCGCAACGATAGCTCTCGACAATATCGGATTCTCAGGCCATGCCGTATATGAACCGTATTGCAGATACTCCATCCCGCAATAAATGTGGTTGGGTTCGTCAACCGTTATTGATTGCCTTTGCGAACTAAAAAAAATAAGTAATGCCGAAACAACGGTTACACAAAACGCACCCCGCTTATAAAGAACGCCGTATTTTGATTGAAAAGCATTCATGCTGAAATGGACGCCATGTTTTTAGTTGTGAATAAAATAAATTTTGAAAGAAACAATCCGAAGTCCAATCTTTTGGAACTCCTGGATTTAGCATATCGTGTTTAACATAAAAATGCGACTTGCTCGGTGTTGAATTATCCGCATCCGCTTTTGTGTATGTGTATTGAACATCAAAAAGCACAATTTGATTTTTTGCCGAAGCCCTTTTTACTCCCTGGGCTAAGGCCACCTCAGGAATTAGAAATAGAATTAATAATAAGGAGTTATTGATATTGTATCAGTTTATGATCGAAAGTAGCGATATCAGTTTTTTCAACAAAATATCTAAGGGTTTTGCCTTAGAAGACAAAAAAAATGATTTCATGTATCAGTAGTGGTTCAAAAGTTGCCATTCGGTCCCTTAGTTAATTCGACGCTTATGAATGGTGGCATGCCCGGAAAGTATATTTTATATGCAGATGATGACGCTGATGATCAGGACATGATTCGCGAATTACTGCTGCAAATTTTTCCTGAAGTGCAATTAGTCGTGAAAGACAATGGAGAAGATCTGCTGCGGTTCGTTAGCGAGCTTCAGGATGAAGCGAACATGCCTGCGTTGATAATACTTGATTTAAACATGCCGGGATTTGATGGCATACAAACGCTCAGCTTAATCAAGCAAAGTGAAAGGCATAAGCATCTGCCCGTTTTAATTTTTTCAACTGCTGTCAACGAGGCGGACAAAAACAGAGCATTTTCGGCCGGTGCAATCGCATTCGTTGGCAAGCCTTCCAGTTATGCGGAATTACGAGTTATCATCGAAAGCTTTTCGACTTACTTAAAGCCATAATTAAAAACTTTTACTGCTCCTCAAGTTGAAGTATCTTGTAACGGGCGATCGTCCAGCTATGAACGAACTTTCAACAAGAACAATAAAAAATTGGAGCCAAATTACCGGGCGATGCAGGAACCATATGTATCAATAGTCATTCCCACATACAATGATTGGGATCGGTTGGCACTTTGTTTGGACGCTTTGAAGAGACAAACATATCCGAAAGAAAAATTCGAGGTAATTGTTGTAAACAACCATCCTGATGACAATACTCCACCTAGCTTTGCGATTCCGGATGGCTATAAAATTATCACCGAAAAGAAATCGGGATCTTATGCTGCAAGAAATGCCGGCCTGTTGCAGTCGAAAGGCGCAATTATAGGGTTTACAGATTCCGATTGCATTCCGGCGCCTGATTGGATCGAAAATGCTGTTAGCTATTTCTCTTCGAACAAAATGTGCAGCAGGATAGCCGGGAAAGTGGAGATATATTACAAACATGCCACGCCAAATGATGTCGAATTGCTCGAAGCGCTTTTTTCTTTCGATCAAATTTATTATGTTAATTCCCTTGGCATGGGTGCAACGGCCAACATGTTTTCACACAGGCATGTTTTCGACATGATCGGAAACTTTAGAGACGATATAATGTCGGGGGGAGATCTTGAATGGGGAAGACGTGCAAAAGCTGCCGGCTATGTAATCCATTATGTAAAAAATGTGATTGTAAAGCATCCGGCCAGAACTAGTTTTAAAGAACTAAAAAGCAAGGCAAGGCGTGTTGGAGGAGGCCATTCTCAGATAGCACCTTCCGGGAAAAGAAAGTATTTACGGTTTATATTGAAGCTCATAAAGAGCTTTAAACCAAAATTCAGAGAAACCTTGTTCATTTACAAGCAAGACAAAATCGGCCTTAAATCAAAAACAAATATTTTCTTGATGCGGTATCAGTTACAGGTGATTCGGGCGTTAGAGAGATTCAAAGTGAGCATAGGAAAAACCCCGCAACGTTTTTAACAGGATGCAAGCTCCATATATTTCCATAATTATTCCGACCTACAAGGATTGGGATCGACTGACGCTCTGCTTAAATGCACTTGCGGATCAAACGTATCCACGCGGAAGTTTCGAGGTGATCGTTGTGAACAACAATCCCGACAGCAGGGCACAAACATTTAAAGTTCCTGAGGGATTTAAATTGGTTACGGAATTGCGGTCCGGATCGTATGCAGCACGCAATGCGGGGGTGCATCTTGCGCAAGGTGAAATAATAGGATTTACTGACTCAGATTGCATACCTGATCGGGATTGGATAAAAAACGCGGTTTCGCATTTTCAAAATAATAAGGCTTGTTCCAGAATTGCCGGGCGAGTGTTGGTTTTTTCAAAAACAGATACCCCTACGGCAGCCGAAAAGTACGACAAGCTATTTTCTTTCAGGCAGCAGCGTTATGTTGTGGAATCTGGTACATGCGTTACGGCTAACTTATTTACCTACAAACATGTTTTCAATGCAGTCGGTTTGTTTAACGACAACCAGTTTTCATTTGCGGATCTTCACTGGGGTATGAAAGCTCATGAAGCTGGCTATAGGATAGATTATGTGGATAATGTCATCATAAATCATCCTGCCCGAAACTGGCACGAACTGGTAAAGAAGGAAAAACGTCTTGGCGGTGGGATCGGTCAGAGTGAGCGTGGCACCAAACGTGTTACATTTCTGAAGATCATGAATGAGTACCGGCCACGGCTTGCTGAAATAAAATTTGTATTTGGTAAGAGCAAGGGGTTAAACCTGATTGATAAATTCGTTTTGTTGCTAATGCGTCATTATCTGCTCGGTATAAGGGCTTATGAAAAATTCAGAGTTCAACTTGGGAAAGATCCCAACCGCGCCTGAATCTAAACTTCTGCCTTCTATCAACAGCTTACGACACACTCAGCTCTTTCTTCACAAAAACGATTGTATTATTTTTCACATCCCTGTACCTGTTATTCAGCTGAAAACGAAATTGCCGTTGGTCGTAGGCAGCTATAAATTTCCAATATTTATAATTGAAGAGCCACTTAAAAAGATCCGGCAACTTTCTCTTTTTTACACATCTTACTATATCGCGATTGAATAAGGCAACAACCTTAAGATAGAAAATACGCAATTGTCTGACAGCGTGATTTGAACTTAGCAGGCATAGGTAGGTTTCTCTTCATATAGAACTCCTCTGATTGCAAAGAGATCAGCCAGCTGTCGAATACGATCAAGATTTTCCTTAGATAGTGTCCCATTTTGTAGGTTACCTGATAAACTTCTACCAAAATTATTCCAACCGATTGAAGAAAATTGCCCGGAAATTACAATCTAACGATTTCTTAATAACCAATAAATTATAATGATAAACCCTGAAGAGACACCATTCGTTTAAATTTCTCCGATTTCGTGACCATACTGTAAAAATCACCCGATGTTACCACTCGTCCGTTTTCCAGAAGAAAGATATTGTCGACATTCTTAATAGTAGACAGACGGTGCGCAATTACTACGATCGTGAAATGACCATGGAGCTTTTCGATATTTTCCTGTATAAATAGTTCGGTTTCGGAATCAAGTGCTGATGTAGCCTCATCCAACACCAATATTTCTACTTTCTTAAACATCTCACGTGCAATTGAAATGCGTTGTTTCTGGCCTCCGGATATCAGGATGCCGTTATCGCCAAGCTTCGTAAATTCTTTCTCCGGTTTACTTTCAATGAATTCTTTCAGAGAAGCCATATTGATCACTTCCCAAAACCGTTTGTACACCTCGGGCGTTGGATCGGCCCAGAAAGTTATGTTGTTAAAGATCGTGTCATTAAATATCACAGAGTCCTGCGAGATATAGCCGATTTTATTCCTGTATGTTTCTAACCTTAATTTTGTGAGAGGGGTATTGTCTATAAGAACGGTGCCGGAATCAGGCTGTATTAATCCCATCAGCATGTTAACAAGGGTGGTCTTGCCGGAACCGCTTTCTCCCACAAACGCTATTGTCTCACTTCTTGGTACCCTGATACTTACCTGGTCGAGAACTTTATTGGCACCATACGAAATGCTCACATTTTGAAGCTGTATCTCATTTTGCAAAGTGTGAAATTCTATCGTGCCATTTCTTTCTTCCCTGTTTTTCATCATCGAATAAATCATGGAAACATTCCTCAGCGAACCCGTATTCTGGATAAAGCTTTGCCAGTTCTGCTGTGTGGCCACAAGAAAGTTGAGCGCACGGTAAAACAATACAAGGCTAAGAATTATAGATCCGAGATTACCGTTCATGAAGTTGATCTGCACATAGATTACCGCAATTACGATCAGTAAAATCATCGGTTCTCTCATGCCCGTTGTTATTGCGGTATAGTGTGCAGTTTTCCTGTTCAGGTGTTCCGTTCTGTCTATTACGCTCCCAAGCTTCCTGGAATAATTAGATAGATAATTGGTAGACTTAAGGTATTTGAAATAATGAATGGCCTGAATCAGAAACGCGTTGAAATTATCGCCCTTTTTCGATATTTCATAAGACGCCTCCTTCATTTTTTTGTAAAACCGGCTGTATAGTATGTTAGTAAGCCCGACGCTGATAGCAACTAAGATGGCAAACTGATAGTTGGCGGCTGTAGCGAAAATTACATACACGATAAGCATGAATAGCGACTGACTGTATATAAGGTAATTTCTACCTGCGTTCGACATCCGCTGGACCTCCGCTATAAGGTTATTCTGGATGTTGCCGGCGTCCAGTTGCGTAAAGCCGGCGAACGAAATTTTTTCCAATCCGTAAACAAGTTCGTGCCGAACCTTTTTCATAAAATACTGCAGAACCTTTGCCTGGTAACTTAGCTCAAGAAATTTTACAAACCCCTTAAGTGCGAAAACTACCCCGACTATGATTAAAACCGTTTCTAACGTTAGCGAGAACCCTAAAGCAGTAATAAAATCGGTAATGTAGTGCAGGTGGCCCATCGATTCCCTTGACGCTTCTCCATCTGCCACGGACTGCAGGAGAGGCATAAGCATAGTAAGTCCCACCCCATCCAGAATGCTAACCACAATACTTAATGTAACGGACAGAAGAAGCCTGTTTCCTACAACGCGATAGAAAAATTTAAAATAACCCGCAAAGCTGCTTTCGTACTGTAACATTTATTGGTAAACGGATAATAGCCTTTTAAAGTGTAATTAATAAAATTCCGTCAAAGGGAAGAAGTTGTCGTAATTATATTTTGCATAAGTATTCCCCCCAATAGTGTAAGCATAAAGCGTCGTTTTTCCTATGTACCTGTAATAAAATCTTACCGTGCCGATAAGCAGCCATATCAAAGGTATGAAACAGGATATGAAGCCCATATTTCACCTTGCGATACAACGTTTTAGCCCTCACAAAGTTGATCTCAGCAAGCAGAAAGTTGTCCGCAATTCTTATCCCATTGCTTGCATTGATCAGATTGTCTGTTGAAAATTACAGTTGTAATGGGTTGCGGTTTAGATTTTATCGGATGAGGATTCCCGGGTGCTGGCCGCAAGAGGAATATATTGATACACAATCAATTGGACCCTGGAAGCGTAGCAATTTCTAAAAATAGTAAAAAAACCAGCAGTTTAAAAGCAAGCTGCACATATTTTCTTAACTTTTAGTATGCCCGAATCTCACATCTTCCCCATCCTCGAGCCCGAGCTGCACATCGAATCCGAGAAGTGTGAATGTAACCCCATCAAAGAAGAAGATGAACAAACACGGGAGGTCCGGTGGATTCACAAGCCGCTTATAATTGACGATATTGCAGGCAAGCTGGAAATGCTATGACCGGTTGTTGCTGATTACGTTTTCTACAGTTTGAACAAGATTCTTTTTGGAAAACGGTTTTTCAATAAACGCATCTGCCCCTGCACTTTTTGCGATGTTTTCTACTCCCGGTGATGCTGAAAGTACTATTACCGGAATATTACTTGTAGTGCTTTGTCGTTTTAGATACTTACATATCTCCAATCCATCTGAGCCTGAAAGCTGCCGGTCGATCATATAGACGTCGGGAATTTCAACCGTCCCATCAAAGATGCCATAACCATTCCTGCAATTGATTGTTAGATAACCTTCTCTTTCCAAAATGATCTGTATTATTTCCGTAATACTTTCATCATCCTCAACAACTACAACTTTCTTTTTCATGCCAGCTATTTTTCTGGTCTACCTACCCCATCTTCCTCAATAGGAAGCGCGATAATAAATTTAGATCCTTTACCTTCTTTGCTTTCAACTTTTATGTTGCCCCCATGTCCCCTTACAATTTCAGCAACGATATAGAGTCCAAGACCTAGTCCGGGAAACATAGTTATCACGGGATCGGTTGATCTGTAAAAACGCTGGAACAGCTTTTTTTGCGAGTCTTCTGATATGCCTATTCCCCTATCTTCCACAGCAATAAACAGGCTGTTATTTTTTGTGTATGTTGAAATGATAATATCTCCACCTCTTGGCGAATACTTAACAGCGTTAGACACAAGATTCATGAGCGCCTGCTGTATCCGTTGCCTGTCGCCTTTCAAACGGGGAACTTTTTGCAGGTTCAGATGTATGGTGTGATTGCCGGATAGTTGCTGAAGGCTTTCCCTTGATTCTTCTATAAGTGCATTAACATCAACCCATTCCTTATCTAAAACCAGATGCCCTTTAGAGAGCCTGGTAGTATCGAGGAGATCGGTAACCAGCAGGGCCAATCTGTCGACCTGAACATTTAATTTGGCCACGAGTTCAATACTTTGCTTATTGTTGGAGCCGCTAAGGATTTCCTGCAACACTTCAGTAATTGCTTTTATACTTGTAACAGGGGTTTTTAGTTCATGGCTTGCGACAGCTATAAACTCATCTTTTTGCTGCTCAATGATCTTACTTTTCGTCATATCGCGGGCAATCTTCACATATCCTTTCTTGCCCTCTTTCATTTTATACACAATTCCCGAAGCAAAAAACTTTGATCCGTTTTTACACAGATGCCATCTCTCATCGTCTGCCTTGCCGGTTTCGTGCAATTTCTTTACTTCGGCTGCAAAGTTGCCGGCTTCAATGTCTTCGGGAGTGAACAATACTTCTAAGGATTTTCCAAGTATCTCATCACTGGAGTAACCGAAGATTTTTTCGGCTCCCCTGCTCCATCCGTTAATGATAAAGTCTGTATTAAATGTAATGATGGCATAATCGGAAATACTGTCCATCATTAAACGCAGATTCGCTTCGCTCTGGCGCAATTCAAGTTCGGCGTTCTTTCTTTCAGTGATATTTATAAAAGTAACAACTACCCCGTTAATGCGGTCCTCCGCGGTTCGATAAGGCAAAACGCGCATCATATGAATGCGATTGTCGTTTGTTTTTACTTCCCTCTCTATAATCTGTAACTTGTCGATCACCGTTTCTACGTCGGCCAGAACGTCTACGTCCACGAGCCTGTTAGAAATATCAGAAAGGGGCCGTCCGATATCATTGATTATAAGATTGAATATTTGCCTTGCAGCCGGAGTGAAAAGATTTATCCGGAAACTTCTGTCAAGAAAAACTGTTCCTATCTCGGTTGAATTGATAAGGTTTTGAAAATTATTGTTGGAATTCGACAGTTCATCAATCTTCACTTTCAACTCCTGGTTTACCGTTGTCAACTCTTCATTGATGGATTGCAGCTCCTCTTTACTTGTTTCAAGTTCCTCGGCAGACGATCTCAGTTCTTCATTCATAGCCTGCAACTCTTCATTGGAAGCTTTTAGTTCTTCGGCCTGAACTTCGTATTGTTCGATAGAGCCGCGAAGCTGCGCCTTAGATCGTATTAGTTCTTCTTCGAGCTGTGCCGCAATCGGATCTGGTCTAACCGATAGCTCAAGATCTTTTTCCTCTGGTGGTCGTTCCACCTTTTCAAAAATAACCAGAATGTAACCCCTTGTAGCGTCGGTGTGTTGAAGCACCGGACGTATCAAAATATTTATCGATTCCGTAACATCGTCGACCTTTACTTTAAGATTTTTAAGCTCAAGATTCACCTTACGTTGTACAGCCTGGTAAAGTCCGCTTCTCAATTCGAGCCTCAGCTCGGGTTTAATCAACTTGAGAATATTATTTGATGGCTCCCCTCCTGACATCTGCAGGTATTTTCCCGCTTTTTCTGAAATATGAACCAGATCAAAATCCTGGTTTATTACAACAGATGGCGGCGCATATTTTTCGAGGAGCTGCTGGTGAAGTTCATTATATGTAATGCGATCGAGTACCCGTTTTTCCTGGAAATTGATCTGCTCCGTCTGCTGCGGAGGATCAAAACGGTATGAAGGCAACTGATCAGGGGTAGGGATAGTTCGTGCAACAACCGGGCGACTTTGATAAATATGATGCTCCTTGCTTACCGCAACAAACATATCGCCTGCACCGTCAACAGATTCAGAAGAACCTACAAATAAATAACCGCCAGGGTTGAGAGCAAAGTGCAACCTTTCCATTACACGCGTTTGCGCGGATTGGTTAAGATAGATAAGCATATTACGGCAGCTAACGAGATGAAGCCTCGAAAATGGCGGATCCTTCATCACATTGTGGTTAGCAAAAAGTATCATCTCCCTGATTTCACGACGCACTCTGAATCCGTGTTCTTCCTTGCTAAAAAACCGGCGAAGCCTGTCCGGCGAAACATCCGCGGCATCGTTAATTGAATATAACCCTTCCCTGGCCTGTGCCAAAGCCTGATCATCTATATCTGTGGCGAAGATCTGAATTGTAGGTGCGTCGAGAACATTAAGCGTTCTTTCTGCAAATAAAATGGCAATTGAATAGGCTTCTTCTCCCGTAGCGCACCCCGCAATCCACACTCTGATCTTATCTTCAGATGTCGCACCCTTCAGAATGCCGGGTATAATCTCATTCTCGAGGAATGCAAATGCGTATTTATCCCTGAAAAAATTAGTAACAGATATCAACAGGTCTTTAAGCAATGCCTGTGATTCATCGTGCATGTCGCGAACGAATGTGGAATAGGAAGGAAGATCGGGAAGGTTGTTCACGCCGATCCTTCTTTCGATGCGCCTCAGAACAGTTGCACGTTTGTAATTGGAGAAATCATGTCCGGTGTGCACGCGCAATTGTGTAAAGATATCATGAAGAGCCTGCTGATGGTTTTCGGCCTGAATTGTCGTTTCTGCCGGAATCAGCACGGATCCCAGCCTTTCTTTATAAGCAATAATTTTTGATGGTATATCGGCAACGGGCAGAACTGCATCAACAAGGTTAGTGGCAATTGCATTACGGGGCATCTCGTTATACTCAGCCTGACGGGGATTTTGAACAAACGCCGCGCCGCCGTTCTCCTTTATTCTTTTCAAACCCATTGAACCATTTGCACCGGTTCCTGATAGTATTACTGCAACTGCACCTGATCCATGAGATTCGGCAAGACTTCTGAAGAATATATCCACAGGCGCGCGTCTTTCTTCGACAGAAATTACCGGATTCACTTCAATATATCCGTCGGCCATCGTCAGGCTTTTATCAGGCGGTATAACATATACGTGATCAGGCTTTATTTTTGTTCTTTCCTCGATCTTCAGCACTGGAATCTTGCTTGTCAGCTGCAATACGTGTGCAAGCTTGCTGTCGTAGTCCGGCGACAAATGCAATATCACCACAAAAGCGATTCCGGTATGTTGAGGAACATTTTCAAAAAACACTCTCAATGCATTGATTCCACCGGCAGATGCTCCTATTCCAACCACCAGGAAACCTCTTTGGCTTCCGTTCTCTTTTTCGCCGGAAAATCTACCCGGAAAATTTGAATCGGTCATAATCTAATCTTCTTACTGTAGAATTATGAAATGTTTACGGATTGTTTGCTTTTTTTTCGCTTTTGTCTGCTCCCTGATTTTTTGTTCGCCAAGCTCTTCATTGCCGAATACTGCAAGCCTTAAGATTGCCGCTCTCTCCGCAGCTTCTTTCGCCTTATTAAAATATTGCGACGCCAGTTTGGTCTGGTTTCTTTCAGCAAAGTGATCGCCGACATGGTTAAGCAGCATAATGGATTCATCAATACCCCGGATAGCGCTGTATACACTTTCTTCAACCTTCATTCAAGGTTTCCTTTGGTTTCGACGCCAAAACGTCGACCATACCACTGATGGTCACGCAGTGGTCTACTTCCACTTCGCGCAGTGCACTTTCGGGCATTCCTCTTACCTCTGCTTCTTTGGGATCCTGAACCACAGTCGTACCACCAAAATGTTTTATGGTCCACAAGCCAGCGGTGCCATCATCTAATGCACCTGAAAGTATAATGCCTATGACTCTGTTGCCATAATTGAAGGCTGCTGATCTGAAGAGCGGGTCTACCGCCGGACGAAACCTATTCTCTTTAGGGCCACGAGTTATGCGAACCCTGCCTTTTTCTATCAGCATATGGTTGTCGGGCGGAGCAACATAAATTCTCCTGGCAACAATCGGTTCTTTATCGTACCCGTTGGAAGCTTGTATCGAATTATACCTGTTTAAAACGTTCGGTAAAACACTTTCGGTGCCCGGCGCCATGTGCCACACAATAAATATCGCTGCATTTAAGTTGGCGGGTAATTTTGAAACCAATTCCTTTAGTGCATCAAAGCCACCGGAAGAGGCGCCTATAACTACTATCGGAAAATCAGTGTTTGCCTGAGCCTGTGCAGATGCTTCTTTTATTTCTTCGCCCTCCATAACAATTCCCTCCCTATAACACTACAAATATCCCATTAATAATTCGCATCTCGTCAATAACGGGCCACAAAAAAAAGAAGGCCCCTCCTTTGCCAGGGACCTTCACGTTCGGAATGTGTAGAGAGTATGAGAAAACTTATTTATTATTTGTTTGCAGGCACACCAATTGTCCTGACCTGCGAGAAATTTTCTTTTTTGTTGATATCTATTTGCCTAATTCTGTAATGTACATTGCCAGAAATACTTTTGTCGCTGTATTCATACGTGTGGGCAACAGAACCATCTTCATAAGGAAACATCAATGCGATTACTTTCCAGCTAATGCCGTCATCGCTTCTCTGTATTTCAAAATGGTTCGTTTCAGGAGAAACTGATGGCGACCATGTTAAGACCACAGCGTTGTTTACCTTTTCTGCATTGAACGAAACGATCTCTCCCGGAGCCTGTGCATACGTTGTTCCTGCCAGGAACAATGCGAAAATGAGTGTAAGGGTCTTCATATAGTACGATTTGTTATCCTTATTTGGCAAGGAGCGATCCAAAATAAACGGGATCGATTGTTGCGGCCATGAACGGAGCGTTTTTTGAGCTTTTATATTCTATAAATAAACCGGTTGCACATTTAATAATACATAATATATTCTGTGCGTTATGGTGCCTGAAAGCTTTGACATTTTCCGGTAATGAGAGCGTTTTCTTGCTTTGGGACAACCGTATAATTAAAAAGACCCTTACTAAAAAGGGTCTGATTTATAGAAAACATAGGGCCTTTCAAAGCAATATCGGGTTCAGATTGACGCCATTTTTCCAAAATGGTGCCACTGTTTGTTAACAGGTTTAACATAGTCCACAATGAATTAATATATCCTATAAGGAAACGTATAACTCCATACAGCACCGCCATCTATCACGGGCCAATCTCTTTCGACAGCCAGAAAATCATTGGCATCAGCCATAAAACCATACCCCTGGTCATTCAGGCCATCCCTTAAAAATGATCTTCTATCGAGCTTCCGTTGAGTAAGAATTGCGTCCTGGCTCATCATGTTTATTTTAAACCCAAGCTCGCCTTCGGCCTTTCCGATCTTTCCCGGGAGATTAACAGTGGTTTTCAGTGAGCCTGTAATGGTTTTCGATCCCATGTTGTCGTCCTCATACACAGCATACACCTGCTCTATATCCTGATAATTCCAGTTCGGATCCCACACACCGAACACCCTCTTCCATCTTTTCTTTCTAATATCTGCACGCGTGTAATGAAGTGTAATTACATCCCCCGCAAAATTTGTAATCTGTTCATCGGCCATTTTCAAAAAGCCATTTATCCTGCACACTTTTATTTCAGAGCCGCCACCATTGCCTGTAAAGCTTATCAGTTTGTCCATCTGCTGCGTCAGGCGGGATGAGCCATGATAAGCTCGCGTAACAAGATCGGTTTTTAACACCGTAGGAGTATCGCTTCGTACAACAGCGCCAACTGTTACTATGTGTGTCGGAAAAAGCTCGGCATACTTATCGTTTACTAACACATCCATGTAACAGATCTTGTTTGGCGCCGAGGTACAGAAATAAGGCTTCTTACCAGGGGCAGCATCATCCTCGCGATCGCTATATACAATAGTTGCCTTTGCAATATCAGACAGCTTACTTTCTGCTGCTATTGTATCATACATATCACCACTCGCAAAATTTTCAGAATACGGAAAATAGATCCCTATAGGATTAATGGATGATAAGACAGAAGGAGCGGAGTCATCGGCGAGTATCATGTTGTTTGAAGTTGCCGTTCCTTTTTTAAGTTTTAAAACGCCTGACAATTCTGATGTTAGAATAGGGTAGTTGCCTTTTTCGATTATCTCGCAAAATTTTCTCCTGAAGCTGCCGGTATCTCTTTTCAGCAGATCTTTTAACAGGATCCGCTCGTCGTAATAATGTCCGCGAAATATTGCCGCGTTAACTTCTATATATGCCTGGCGGTCGGCATACACCTGCTGTAAAACTTCAGCAACTTCTTTTGTGACTGCCGCGACTTGTGCCTGGCGCGATTGGTAAACAACGTTGGCAGGACTCCTGAGCTCTTTTTTGCATGCAACAAGTAACAACATTGCAAACGCAATAACTTTTATTTTCATACACACAGATTTTAGAAATGAAGAAGAAATTTGACTATGCAATCTTCAACATATCTTAGTCTGTGCAGTGTGCAATACAACAAAAAGATGCAGTGATTTCCTTAACAAAAAGAATATTTACAACAGAGCGTCGTACATTATTTCAATAGTGTGTAATGCTTTCGCTCCGGTTCCATCTTTTATCTGGTGCCTGCAGCTTGTGCCAGGTGCTGCAATGAGCGTATTCGCATTTTGCTTCCTTATGGTGGGAAACAATACAAGTTCTCCTATCTGCATCGACACATCATAATGCTCCTTTTCAAAACCAAATGAACCTGCCATGCCGCAACATCCCGATGGGATCGTTCTTACTATAAAATTTTCAGGCAGTGAAAGCATTTTTACAGAAGCACTTACTCCTGTGAGCGCCTTCTGCTGGCAATGCCCATGCAGCACGATTGTTTTCGTCGCTGTTGTAAATTTATCTCGCGTAATTCGACCCGCATCTATTTCCCGCGCAATGAATTCATCTACCAGGTAAGTGTGCTTTTTAATATAGAAGGCAGACTCGAGATTCTGTTCCGAAGCAAGATCGGGATACTCGTCTCTGAACGTAAGTATCGCTGAAGGCTCTATGCCTATTAATGGCGTGTCCTCACTAATCAAAGGTATCAGCAATTCAATATTGCTATTTATAATCTTCTGAGCTTCCCTTACGAGCCCTTTAGAAAGCCATGTTCTCGCGCTCTCACCATGTTCCGGAATGATAACTTCATAACCAAGCTTCTCGAGCAGGAGTACGGTTTTTATTCCTATTTCCGTGTCATTGTAATTCGTAAACTCATCGCAGAATAAATAAACTCTTCTCTTATTACCATTTTGAGCAGACCCGCGATGCTTGTGGTACCACTGTTTTAATGTCGTTTTGTGTAGCGTAGGCATCGATCTTTTTTGCGCGAAGCCTGAAAACATTTTCAGCACGTTGCTGAAAACAGGAGCCTTTACCAAAAAATTGTACAGGGGTGGGGCAATAGAGCCGAGCTGCGAGAATTTACCGAAGTTGGCGATCATCCTCGAACGGATGGGCACTCCATTTACATCATAATACTGTTGCAAAAACTCAGCCTTCAGCTTTGCCATATCTACATTAGACGGACACTCCGACTTACAAGCCTTGCAGCTCAGGCACAGATCCATTACATCATATATCTCTTTATGGTCAAATCTGTTTATTTTCTCCGAGCGTGTTAAAAACTCGCGTAAAATATTGGCCCGCGCGCGGGTGGTGTCCTTTTCATTTCTCGTAGCCATGAAAGAAGGACACATTGTTCCTCCTGATACATGACTTTTTCTACAATCGCCAGAACCATTGCATTGTTCGGCATGCCTCAGCACATCCTGGTTCTGGTACCTGAATATTGTATTGAATTGCGGTGTTTGCTGACCGGGAGTATATCGCAGCATGGTATTCATAGGCGGAGTATCAACAATCTTATTCGGATTGAAAATATTCGCCGGATCCCACGAGCGCTTAACCATACGCAACAACTCATAGTTTTTGTCGCCCACCATTTGCCTGATAAACTCTCCTCTTAATCGTCCGTCGCCATGTTCGCCGCTTAGCGAACCGTTGTACTTCTTAACCAAGGTTGCAATTTCTTCCGCTATTTTTCTGAACAGCTCATTGCCTTCCTTCGTTTTTAAATTGATGATAGGGCGCAGATGCAATTCACCTGAACCGGCATGCGCATAGTGGACTGAATACAGGTTATACTTTGCGAGAATATCATTGAATTCACGAATGTATGAAGGCAGATCGTTAACATCTACCGCTGTGTCCTCAATAACTGGTACAGCCTTCTCATCGCCGGGTAGATTACTTAACAATCCAAGACCAGCCTTTCTTAACGTCCATATCTTTTTTGTGTCGTCGCCAAAGAGCACAGGAAAATGATATCCCAGATGAGCCGCTTTCATTTCCTTTTCTGTTTCTGCAACTGCATGCAGCACTTCTTCTTTTGTTTTTTTTGCGAATTCAATTACAAGAATTGCCGCGGGGTCGCCCTGCACAAAAAAGCGGTTCTTAGCCTGCTCAATATTGTCTTTCGTGCATTCCAGTATATAGTGATCAATCAGCTCGCTCGCGCTCGGCGCATACTTCAGCGCAATCAAATTGGCGCGCAACGCCTCATCGATTGAATTGAAGTGCACACAAAGCAATGCGATGTCGTGTGGTGGCAGATCAACTACATTAAGTTTTATTTCGGTGATAAAGGCCAGCGTGCCTTCCGAACCTGCTATCAGCTTGCAAAAATTAAAATCATCGCCGCCCGCAGTGAAAGGAGCTGATTCAAGCAGTACGTCGATGGCATATCCTGTATTTCTTCTTTCGATAGTTTTTTTAGGAAATTCCTTCCTTATTTCAACCTGGTTGGTATAATCGCTCAGTATACTTCTTATCGTTCTGTAAATATTTGATTCAAGGGAGCCGCCCTCGCATTTTGCATGAAAATCATCAATGTTCACAGCTTTGAACTCAGCGTCGGAGCCATCACTCAATATTGTTTTCACCTCAAGCAGGTGCTCGCGCGTACTGCGGTACACTACGGAGTTTGATCCGCATGAATTGTTTCCCACCATGCCGCCGATCATGGCTCTGTTAGCGGTAGATGTTTCCGGACCGAAGAACAACCCATGAGGCTTAAGGAAAACATTCAGCTCGTCGCGAATTACACCGGGTTGTACCCTGATCCATTTCTCTTCTTTGTTTAGTTCTATTATGCGTGTGAAGTGCCTGGAAACATCCACAACAATACCACTTCCAACAACCTGCCCTGCAAGAGAAGTTCCCGCCGTACGTGGGATCAGTCCGGTCTTGTGTTTGCCGGCAAAAGCGATAAGTTTTTTGAGGTCGCTCTCGGAATGGGGAAATGCCACAGCAAGGGGAAGCTCGCGGTACGCCGATGCGTCGGTAGCGTACAAAATCCGCATCGTGTCGTCGTAAAATATTTCTCCTTCAAGTTCTTCCGCCAGCTGCTGCAGGCTTTTTTGTTCTTTAGTTATCGTAGCCATTCAATTTTTTCAGATAAAGGGATCATTCGGTATCCTTCTTTGAATGGTTCATCAGAATAGCCGAGGTAAATTATGCCAATCATAAGGTCTTCTTCACCCAGTTTGAATTCATCTTTCATCACTTTATGATGGGTGAGCCCGCTGGTACTCCAAAACGACACGATTCCTTTCGAGGTGGCGGAGAGCAACAGGTTCTGGATTGCGGCAGCTGTCGCCGAAATTTCTTCGATCACCGGAATTTTATGGGTGGGCACACGTTTCATCCACACGATCAGAATGTGCGACACATTTTCTCCAAGGCTGACAAGCTTGTTGAATTTTTCGGGGGTAAATTTTTCCGGGTCTGTATGCTGCTTATATAGAGTGGCGTGTCTTTTTGCAAACTCTTTAACCCGTCCAGGACCGATCACAATAAAGCGCCAGGGTTCGGTGTAGGCATGTGTGGGTGCCCAATTGGCATTGGAAAGCAGTTCAACTATGGTGTCGTCAGGTATAATACGGCCATTCATCTTATCGGGCTTCACCGTTCGCCTTTGGCGAATTATACTGTCGATGTCTGTCGCCTGCAGGGTATTATTCATCCATGCAAGTTACTGTACGATCGCCGGATTGCAGGTCACTCTTCTTTCATGTGATATCTCCTGTCGCTGTCGCCTCGGGTTTTCTTTCTCCGTTGCCTATTTTAGTTTCCCCTGAGATGCCGTTCCACATTTTATTATTAGCGGGTTGTTTCCGGGGTTTGAACAGATGGCCCTCCCTGGCCGGCGGCCTCTTCACCTCTTTATCCTTTTTCTTATTATCGCGCATGGTGCCAGTAATTTATGATGACTGATATCGACTAATATGATGAAAAAAATTATGCCCATAGGAGGGGGCATACGATTTGTAAAGCATACCTGCAATGCACTATGAATTAATAATCTAAAAGTATCATCATGAAAAAGTTAAGTTTAATTGCTGTTGCATGTTTGGCGTTCCTTGGGTTCCAGGCCTGTAACGACACAGGGTCGGAGGATCCCATCAAAAGCGCCAACGAATCAAACGAAGTAAAGCAGGATTCAGCCGAACATAGTGGTGCAAACGCACAGGCAAGCACCGTTTCGGAGGAAGATTCTAAATTTGCAGTGGAAGCAGCAAGTGGAGGTATGACCGAAGTTCAATTAGGGGAATTAGCTCAACAGAAAGCTTCAAGCCAGAAAGTAAAGGATTTCGGCGCAATGATGGTTCGCGACCATTCAAAGATGAATGACGAACTGAAACAACTAGCCGCCAGCAAGAACATTACATTGCCCCCGGCTCCGGGTGAAGATCATATGGACCATATCAAAAAGCTTTCTGAAAAATCGGGAAAGGAATTCGATAAAGACTATATGAAGATGATGGTCGATGATCATAAGGATGACATCGATAAATTTGAAAAATGCAGCAAAGACGCAAAAGATCCCGAACTTCAGGCACTGGCAACTAAGTCGCTTCCTATACTTCGCGAGCATTATGATGCTGCGAAGAAAATAAACGATGCCCTCAAATAAGTTTTATTAAGCGCCGGGTGACGATAATCGCCGCCCGGCCATATTCGGTTACGGATAACTGTTATTTCTTCACACTTAAAACCCTTTATATGGAACAGAACAGCCCGCGTTTTCCCCAGCAGGATCAACCAGATAAAATTCATGGCGATGAAGACGCAAGAAAAGAAAAATACATCCGCGACTCGGGAAAAATAGAAGACCTCCCTTCGCAGGACGAAATTTCGAAGATGAGCGACATGAGCAAGAAGTCCGATAAAAATGAATCGTCACATCTTACCGACAGGAGTGGCGAAGAAAGGAAGGAAGACTACATTAATACAGATGAAAGAAAAAGAGATCTTGACCGTAGAGGTTTGTAATTAAATTAAACATATTTAAGATGAGTGAGAGAGAAGATCCAAAAAAAGAAGGACACACAAGAGAATGGCAGGAGCGTGCGCGTGTAGTGCTCAATGCAAAGAAGGCAGCGCGTACCGAAGCATCGCCAAATCAAAGTCCGGATTCCGACGAAACGAGGGAAGCAGATGAGAACAATAGATCGGAGAGAAGAGAAAATGAAAAAGACGACAGGTTCTACTGACGGGAAAAAAGATAAGATGCTACCTTATCCACTTTGTTAGTGCCTGCGGCCAGTACTGCCTTGTATAGCTGGACAGAAGAAACTTCAAATTTTTTTGACCAGTATACAGCTTCATGAGGCTGCTCGAGGTGGATTCTACGGTCCTGAGATTTCCCTGGTTTTCTAAACCCTGACATATATACAAGGATTTTAGATACCTCATATAAAAAATTTATGCCACACTGAAAACCCAGCCTAAAAGCAAACAGATCAGCACAATTACCGGCGATGGCAAACGGGTAAAAGAAAGGAGGATCCAGGTGCTGATTATTACTCCGATATTAAGGACGCTTACAGTCTTGAATTCGGTAAGCGTAATGTCTTTCATCATATAAAGAGTTGACGCCACCATTATTCCCACCACTACGGCATTAATTCCCTCCAGCGCGCGATACACGACCGCGTACTTTTTAAGATTATGCCAAATAGGGAAAAAGAAGAGTACGAGAAGGGCGCTTGGTAAAAATATGGCTATGGTGCCGATCACGCAGCCCATGATCTGCCATTCTGTGCCTTTATCTTTCAATGCTGTTCCTCCTGTAAACGCCGCAATGGAAAACACAGGGCCGGGAATTGCACGAACCACACCGGCGCCGATATAAAATTCGTCCCTATCAATCTGAATCGCACGCTGAGTTTTATCCTGGTTCTTGCGTTGAACCTGTGGCGACGTTGGACGCTCAACATATTGCTCGTACATCATAGGGATCAGTACCTGTCCGCCTCCGAATACAAGGCTGCCGAAACGGTACATGTTTTCAAAAAGGTTGAACACGTTTCTGTTTGGCCAGTCGTTCTTTCGTGCGAGCTCACTCACAACGCCTGCAGTCAGGAATATTATTGCAAATAGCCAGATGTTGCCCCATTTTATTTTTTTGGGAGGAATCTCTTGTTGCGGAATTCTTTTTTTGCTGATGTTGGTAACAAACCCACCGAGTACTATTAATATTGGAAATATCCACGGGCTTTTGAATAGAAAAAAAGTAACTATAGAGCTGACAATAAAAATGATTTGGGTGATGGTGTTGTTTACCGCGATAAGAAATGATCTGGTTGATGCATAGGCAAGAAATCCCACGGCCATTGGCAGAATAAACTTAAAAATCTGCTGTCCCGAATTTTTTGCATCCATGTACGGAAGCAAAAATGAAAATGCACTCATTAGAAAACAAGCGGGCAGAATCCAGATCAACAGCGTAATAACCGCCAGCGGAACACCGCCTCGTTTAAAACCGATCAATGTAAGTACCTGTGTAGAAGATGCGCCTGGCAACAGTTGGCAAAACGAGTTGTATTCCATCAACTCTTCCTTCGTCACATATTCGCGTTGATGGACGAATGTTTTCATCATCATTCCGATGTGACCCTGCGGACCGCCAAATGCTGAAACGCTGTGAAGGAAAACGGCTCTCAGAAAAGGAATATGTCGCAGCAGAACCATGCGTGAAAGTATGATGCTTAAACGGAATTCCGGTAATATCCATTTCGTTCAATTTCGACGCGCACCTTTTCGGGTACAAGATACCGGATCGATTTTCCTTCTCTGATGATCTTACGGATATATGTACTCGAAATTTCGAGAAGCGGTGCTTTAAGAAAATTTACCGTACTGTTTTCGTATTTGTTTTCAGGTTTGAAGCCCGGGCGTTCATAAACATAAATGGTGTAGTTGCTAAGCAGCTGCTGATAATTTTTCCATTCGGGTAAATTCTGGTAGCTGTCGCTGCCCATTATTACTGAAAACTCATTTGCAGGGAATTTTTCTGTAAGAAAGGTCAGCGTGTTTATGGTGTATGATGGTTTTGGCAACCGGAACTCTATGTCCGAAGCCTTGAGCGCTGGCTCATCTTCAATAGACACCTGTACGAGATATAGGCGATGATACCCGTTTAGCAGGGATGATGATTTTTTCAGCGGATTTTGCGGGGAAACGACAAACCATACCTGATCGAGCGAAGTGTTTTGAACGATATAGTTTGCGATGATAAGGTGCCCGTTATGAATAGGATTGAATGACCCGAAATACAGTCCAACTTTCATCTAATATGTTGATTATCAATAAATTACTTAACCTCTTCCACAATGATTCCATGGGCTTCATTAAGCCTGAGGCTCAGGCTGTAGCCCGCAACTGCAATTGATATTGGATCGCCAAGTGGCGCGATTTGTTCGACTTTTACCTTTTCTCCGGGCAGGCAACCCATTTCCATCAGCTTGAGGTGCAATTCATTATTTTCAAATGAAACGATCTCTACAGTTCTCCCCTGCTTAATTTCCGATAGTCTTTTCATCACGTCATTTATTGGTCAACAAATGTAGTTTTGTAGCCGCTAAAAACGATATGATTTAAGAAATGCTTAAAGACAAGGGCATTGTGAAGTTTCATGTTTTACATGCTTTTTCATTTAATGAAAAGAAGAGATTAAAGGCGGCTGTAGCGGATCTAATGAAAGAGGAGGGTAAGCAATTCGAGTCGCTCGACTATATTTTTTGTTCTGACGAATATCTTCTCGAAATAAATCAGACCTATTTGAAACACGATGACCTAACAGACATTATAAGCTTTGATCTTTCAGATGGCGGCGAACTTCTTAAGGGTGAGATCTATATAAGTGTGGAAAGGGTATTGGATAACTCTATTTTATTCAATACAAGTTTTCGCGACGAACTGGCACGGGTCGTGTTTCATGGCGCATTGCATTTATGTGGGTACAAGGATAAAGGCAAGAAGGGACAGGCTGAGATGAGAAAGAAAGAGGATTATTATCTACGTCGTTTTAGTTAAGATAGGCTACTCCTGTATATAAGAGCTTCTTGAATGTTTCACGTGAAACTTTATAATAATGTTCCACGTGGAACGGGCTCCGCCGCAGTCAAATAGTATCTTTGCGCGATGTTTCCCGATTATGATGTTATTGTCGCCGGTGCAGGTCACGCCGGCTGTGAAGCCGCCGCCGCAGCTGCAAATCTGGGCTCGAAGGTGCTACTAATCACCATGAATCTTCAGACCATAGCACAAATGAGCTGTAATCCTGCCATGGGTGGTATTGCAAAGGGCCAAATCGTACGTGAAATCGATGCCATGGGTGGCTACTCAGGCATTGTTACCGATAAAAGCATGATTCAGTTTCGCATGTTGAACCGGTCGAAAGGACCGGCGATGTGGAGTCCCAGGGCGCAAAACGATAGAATGTTGTTCGCAAATACGTGGAGGGAAATGCTGGAACACACTCCTAACGTGGATTTCTACCAGGACATGGTGCATTCACTTATTATCAAGGATGGCCGGGCCTGTGGTGTAAAGACCAACCTAGGGCATGAAATAATGGCTAAAGCTGTGGTTATCACCAGCGGAACCTTCCTGAATGGAGTAATTCACATTGGTGAAAAGCAATTTGGAGGTGGGCGGGTTGCAGAAAAAGCCGCAACAGGAATAACTGAACAGTTGGTTGAGCATGGGTTTGAAAGCGACAGGCTTAAAACAGGAACACCCCCAAGAGTTGACGGAAGAAGCCTGAATTACAGCCTGATGGAAGAACAGCAAGGTGATAAAGACATAACGGGCTTTTCTTTTATCGATACACCAAAACCAGCAAAGCAAAGAAGCTGCTGGATAACTTATACCAGCCAGCAAGTTCATGACACATTAAAGAAAGGTTTCGATAAAAGCCCTATGTTTTCAGGCAGAATCGGAGGAGTCGGCCCAAGATATTGTCCTAGCATCGAAGACAAGATCAACAGATTTGCCGAAAGGGACAGGCACCAGTTATTTATCGAGCCGGAAGGATGGAACACCGTAGAGATCTACGTTAACGGCTTTTCAACCTCCCTCCCCGAAGAAGTTCAATATGAGGCCCTTAGAAAGGTAAAGGGATTCGAAAACGCCCGAATGTTCAGGCCAGGTTATGCGATCGAATATGACTACTTCCCGCCCACCCAGCTAAAATATTCACTGGAAACCAAGCTTATAAGTAATCTTTTCTTCGCTGGACAAATAAATGGAACAACAGGCTACGAAGAAGCGGCCTGCCAGGGACTTATTGCGGGAATAAATGCCCATCAGAAGGTGCGGGATCTTGAGCCACTGATACTTAAACGCAGCGAAGCATATATAGGGGTTCTCATAGATGATCTCATCAGTAAAGGCACTGAGGAACCTTACAGAATGTTCACATCCCGGGCAGAATTCAGAACCATCCTTCGCCAGGACAACGCCGATCTGAGGTTAACCGAAATGAGCTATCGCATGGGCCTCGCTTCGCAGGAAAGAATGGAAAGGCTTAAGAAGAAGCGGGAAGGGGTGGAGAAGATAAAAAATACACTGCAGCAGATTTCGTTGGAGCCAGAAGAAGTAAATGAATATTTAGTAGTTAAGAATTCCGCGCCCCTGGAACAGAAACAAAAAGCTATCCAGTTGCTATTACGCCCGAACCTCGATCTTACTTCTATGATGTCGTCAGTAACGAGGCTTAATAATGCTTTTAAAGAGTTTGAAAGGGAATCCATTGAGCAAGCGGAGATTCAGGTCAAGTATGATGTGTACATAGAAAAGGAAAAAGAGCTTGTTAAGCGAATGGCTCAGCTGGAGGAACTGAAGATACCGGAAAACTTTAATTATGATAGAATTGCGGCGCTATCTAATGAAGCCCTCCAGAAATTCAAAAAGATCAAGCCGGCCACCTTGGGACAGGCCAGTCGGATATCAGGAGTTAACCCGAGCGACGTTCAAATACTAATGGTATATATGGGAAGATAATATAATATGTTTATAATCCGTATTGAGCACTGATTTCCAGCATCCTATCAATCGGTTTCTTCGCTTTGATCCGTGTTTCTTCATCCATCATTATCTCGGGCAATTCATATTTCATACATAGATATAACTTTTCTAATGTATTTAGCTTCATGTGAGGACAGTCATTACATGCACAGCTGTTCGTAGGAGGCGCAGGAATGAACTTTTTGTGTGGAGACGATTTCTCCAT
>Ga0209382_10001766_pt1 | contig 33364 bp, 30 predicted proteins | sample SoiMetdeltSBSDD5_FD_187599 | JGI IMG/M metagenome (GOLD analysis project Ga0209382, IMG submission 187599) | Bulk soil microbial communities from a Populus tree surrounding site in Tennessee, USA - Soil MetaG P. deltoides SBSDD5 (SPAdes) (version 2) | ecosystem: Environmental > Terrestrial >... | reverse complement strand
AGCGTCGGTCAGCCCGTAGCGGATGAGGTATTCGCCTGGAGCGTCGCCAAGATCGTCGTCCAGCCGCTCGCGCTGGATCCTCAGCATCATGACGACATCGGCTCCGTCGACGGCTTCGTCGATCGAACCGCCGCCAAGGTCGTCGGGCATCAGCGACGGTGGCGCCGCAAAGCGCAGATTCGCGCCGAGCCGTGCCAGCAACTTGGCGTTGGAGCGGGCAACACGGCTGTGCTTTAAATCGCCGCAGATCGCGACCTTCAATCCCTCAACCCGGCCGAAATGCTGGCGAATGGTGGCGGCGTCGAGCAGCGCCTGGGTCGGATGCTCGCCGATCCCGTCGCCCGCGTTGATCACCGGGCAATCCATGATCGCCGCGACGCCGGCGGGCGCTCCGCTGGTGCCGTGGCGGATAACTAGTGCATCTGGCCGCATCGCATTCAGGGTCCGGGCCGTATCCTCCAGAGTCTCGCCCTTCTTGATCGAGCTATGCTCGACCTGCATCGTCACCACCTGCGCGCCGAGCCGGTTGGCGGCGATCTCGAAGCTCAGCAAGGTGCGTGTCGAATTCTCGAAGAAAGCATTGACGATGGTGAGACCGTCGAGCCGATGGTCGTTGCGCCGCGGCTGGCGGTTATAGGCGAACCAGCGTTCGCCCTCGTCGAGGATGGCGGAGATCTGATCGTCGGTCAGATCGTCGATGGATAGAAGGTGCATTAAAGGTGCGCCCTAGCTTGAAGGCGGCAAATTGACCAGCGCGTCGATCGCGCCCTGCAATATGTGCGCCGCGGCATGGGCGTCGACCTTCTCGGCGCGCTTGGCGCGGCTCATGTCGGCCTCGATCATCACCCGCTCGACCGCGACCGTCGACCAGCGCTCGTCCCACAGCAGGATAGGAAGGGCGAGCGGCACGAGGTTGCGGGCGAAGGCGCGCACCGACTGGGTGCGTGGGGAATCGCTGCCGTCGAGGTTGAGCGGCAGGCCGACGACGAGCCCGACGATACCGTGCTTCGCGACAAATGCTTTCAGCGCTGCGAGGTCCGCTGTGAACTTGGTTCGCCTCAACGTCTCGGCCGGCGTTGCGTAGCTCCAGCCCGCGTCGCAGGTGGCGAGGCCGATCGTTTTGGTGCCGACGTCCAGACCCGCCAGCCGCCCGCCTTGGCCGGGCAGGGCGGCCGCGAATTCGACGGCCGTGGAGGCGATCAACGCGCCCGCCATGCTGCCAGCCTCCTCTCGGCATCTGCCCGGATCGAGCCCCAGAACAGGGCATAGTCGTACACATGGTAATTGTTGCCCGGCAGCACATAGGGGCCGAGGTTCGGTATATCCCCGTCGATCAGCAGGAATCCCTTGTCGCAGCGCGCGCCCACGCGGCCCGGCCCGAGCGTGGCGTTGGTCAGGTCGCCGTCTGGAACCAGCGTCCCCTTATTCGCGGCAGGTGGCGCCGTCCCGTCCTTCGCCCCGGTGAGAGGGTTGGTGCACAACATGTCCTTGCCCGTTCGCTGGGCGCCGGTCAGCCCGCGCGTCCCAACCCAGGCCTTGGTCACCAGCCGCGTGTTGGCCGGGTCCTTGAAGCTTTGCCAGCTCAGGACGCAGCCAACCTCTTCAGGTCCCGAACATGGCGGAAGCCCGGTGGCAGGCAAGTCCGATGCTTCGCCGACTGGCCAGCCAGCAATGTAGGCGGCGACCAGCCGGCCTCGAAGTGCTTCCTTGCGATCAGCCAGCAGGCGCAACAGGTGCATCGACCCCTGGCTATGCCCTGCCAGGATGATGGGTTTGCCCTCGGGCTGCGCGGCGAGGAACGCATCGAAGGCGTCACGCACATCGCGATAGGCGAGATCGAGCGCCTTGTGCGCATCCTCGCTGCTCAGCAGGAAGGCGCCATAGGCTGCCTGGCGATATTTGGGCGCCCAGATGTCGGAGATGTTGTTGAAAGCGCCCGCCTGGGTCTCAACGAACACGTTCGCACGCCTTGCCGGCTCTCCGGCGGCATCGATCGGCGCATTCCAGCGATCGCGATCGAGATAGGTCGTCGGATGGACATAGAAGGACGCCGCCGCCTCGGCCGCCTTCACCGGCGCCACGCCCTCGGGCAGCCAGCGGGACGGATCGTCGGTCATGCCGGGTTTGGCGATCCAGCTCTCGGGTTTCGAATAATCCGGACCGCTGCCCTTCGGCGGCTCCTGGTAGTGCCCGGTTGGCGTCGCCATCCGGACCAGCACCTGGTCTCCCCACTGATAGAGCGCAAAGGCGCCGCCAACGAAGATCAGCGTCAGGATGAAGATCAGCATCAGGAAGCGGCGGGCGCACATGGGCCGCAGCGGTTAGGGGACAGTGGATCGCTGGGCAAGCTTGACCGTTGCAGCCACCACGGAGGCCGCTAACCTGCGGCGGCAATCAGGGGAGGGCGAAATGACCGAGCGCTTCGACGTCGAAGACAGGGACTGGCCGGCGAGGGCGTGGATCATGGCGGCGATCGGCGCCGTCGGCGGATTGATCGTCCACCTCCTGACCGACCGCGCCGGCGACTATGGCACACCCTTCCCGATCTGGAGGCAGGCGGCGACGGCCTTCACCGTCATCGCTACCGTCAGTTTCCTGCTGACCGTCGAGCTCCGCCGCTGGACCTGGTCGATCGCCTTCGCCCTCGGCTGGGGCGCGGTGATTGCGCTGATCGGTTGGTTCACGGCCCAGTACAACCAGGTCCCGGACATCTTCGAGTTCCCCTTCTTGTCCGGGATTCTCGCGGTGCTGATTGCTGCCCCGCTCTTCCAGACCGTCCGCGACGAGGGCGCTTGGGCGTTCCCCTATGCCCGGCTGCATCGCCACGCGTGGACCGACGCGGTAATCGGCGCGGCGAGCCTCGCTTTCACGGGAGTCACCTTCCTGCTCGCATGGCTGATCGCTTCGCTGTTCGTCGTGATCGGGATCGATGCGATCAAGGATTTGCTCAAGGAGGACTGGTTCAGCTGGATGTTGGCCGGCCTCGCGTTCGGCGGCGCCCTCGGCATCCTGCGCGAGCGCGACGCGCTGGTCGCCACCCTGCAGAAATTGGTGATGGTGGTGTTCGCGGTGCTGGCCCCGGTGCTGGCCGTGGCGCTGGCCGCCTTCCTCCTCTCGCTACCCTTCACCGGGCTCAAGGGCCTGTGGGAATCGGACATCCCCGCAACCCCGATGCTACTGCTGGCGGGCGCCGGCGCGATCTTGCTGGTCAATGCCGTCATCGGCGACGGTCGCGACGAGCGCAGCCCCAACTCCTGGTTGCAACGCGCCGCGCTGGTGCTGCTGGTCTGCATCCTGCCGCTGGGCATCCTTGCCGGGATGTCGATGGGCGAGCGGATCAACCAATATGGCTGGACACCCGAGCGCATATGGGGCGTCGTCGCGGTTGCCACCGCCGTCGCCTACGGGCTCGCGGCCTGGTGGGCAGTTTACAAGGGCCGCAAGGAATTCGACGATCCGTTGCGCCCGCTACAGACCCAGCTCGCCATCGGGCTCAGCGTCCTAGCCCTGTTCCTGGCGTTGCCGATCGTCGACTTCGGTGCGATCAGCGCGCGGTCGCAGCTCGCCCGCCTCGACAGCGGCAAGGTCAAGGCCGAGGAGTTCGACTGGACGGCGATGGCGTTCGACTTCGGCCCCGAAGGCCGCGAGCGCCTCGCCAACATCGCCAAATCAGGAGCGGCCAATTTGCGCAGCCTCGCCAAGACCGCGCTCGACAGCGAAAATCGCTACGCCCTTAGCCAGGATACGGAGAAGGCCGCCCAGCAGTCACGCCTCGACCAATATTTGCGAGTCCAATCGCCCGACATCGCCGTCTCCGATGAGCTGAAGGCCGAAGTCACCGGCTATGACGGCTGCAACGACAGGCCCTGCGCGCTGCTTCGCCTCGATGCCGGGCACCTGTTGCTGGTGTACAAACCCTATGACTCCGGCCTCGTCCAATCACGCGTCATCGACCTTGCCAAACTCGGCAAGACCGAACGGCGGTCTCCCGAAGTACGGGCTGCGGCGTCGAACAAGGTCGATCTGGCCAAGGCAGCGCTTGAGGTCCGTCCCGTTCAACGCCGCCAGCTCTATGTCGACGGTCAGCCGGTCGGCGATCCGTTCGAATAGGCGTTGAAGGCGCGGGGGCGTCCTGCTAGCCGCGCCTCCATGTCCGTAAATGCAGATCAGGTGCGCCATGTCGCGCGTCTCGCCCGGCTGGCGCTGGGCGACGACGAAATCGACCGGATGGTGCCCGAATTGAACAATATCCTCGGCTGGGTCGAGCAGCTGGGCGAGGTTGACACCGACGGCGTCGAGCCGCTGACCGCGGTGATCGACAACCACCTTCGCCTCCGCGACGACGTCGTCAACGATGGCAATGTCCGCGATGACATCCTCAAGAATGCTCCGGATGCTCAGCACGGGTTTTTCGCGGTTCCGAAGGTGATTGAGTGATGAGCGAGCTGACCCTCAAGACGATCACCGAACTGCGCGAGGGCTTCCGCGCCGGCGACTTCTCGGCGCGCGAGATCGCGGAGGCGTTCAATGCCGCCGTGGCCGCCGCCCGCTCGCTCAACGCTTTTACGGTGGAGACTCCCGATCTCGCGCTGGCAGCGGCCGACGTCGCCGACCGCGACCGGACGACCGATGCGCTAAAGCCGCTGTCCGGCATACCGCTCGGCATCAAAGACTTGTTCGCGACCGAAGGCGTCGACAGCACGTCGGGTTCGAACATTTTGAAGGGCTTCAAGCCGACCTACGACAGCACCGTCTCCGGCAACCTCAAAAAGGCCGGCGCGGGGATGTTGGGCAAGCTCAACATGGACGAGTTCGCCATGGGCTCGTCCAATGAGACCAGCGCCTATGGCCCGGTCATATCCCCGTGGAAGCGCAACGACGGCGGCAATGCCGCGCTGACCCCCGGCGGCTCGTCGGGGGGATCGGCGGCGGCGGTCGCAGCGGGCCTCGCCCCGGGAGTCACCGGCACCGACACCGGCGGCTCGATCCGCCAGCCCGCGGCCTTCACCGGCATTTCAGGGATCAAGCCGACCTACGGCCGCTGCTCGCGCTGGGGTATCGTCGCCTTTGCCTCCTCGCTCGACCAGGCAGGCCCGATGGCTCGTACGGTGCGGGACTGCGCCATCATGCTCGAGGCCATGGCCAGCTTCGATCCCAAGGACGCGACCTCGCTCAACCTGCCGGTGCCGCAGTGGGAAGCGGGCCTCAGCAGCGACCTCCGCGGCAAGAAGGTCGGCATTCCCAAGGAATATCGCATTGACGGCGTGCCGGCCGAAATCAACGCGATCTGGGACCAGGGCATCGAATGGCTCAAGGACGCGGGCGCGGAAGTGGTCGAGATCAGCCTTCCACACACCAAATATGCGCTGCCGACCTATTACATCATCGCCCCGGCCGAGGCCTCGTCCAACCTCGCCCGCTATGACGGGGTCCGTTACGGCCTGCGCGAACTTGGCACCAGGAGCCTCGACGACATGTATGCCGCGACCCGCGCCGCCGGCTTCGGCGCCGAGGTCAAGCGCCGCATCATGATCGGCACCTATGTGCTGTCGGCGGGCTTCTATGACGCCTATTTCACCAAGGCGCAGAAGGTCCGCACCCTGATCAAGCGCGACTTCACGGAAGCGTTCAAGCAGTGCGACCTGATCCTGACCCCGACTGCGCCCTCGGCGGCGTTCGGCCTGCAGGAGAAGATGTCGGATCCGCTGGCGATGTATCTGAATGACGTGTTCGCGGTCCCGGCCAGCCTCGCCGGTCTGCCGGCCATGTCGGTCCCGGGTGGGCTCGACGGCCAGGGCCTGCCGCTCGGCATCCACCTGATCGGCCGCGAGCTCGACGAGCAGGGCGTTTTGAACGCCGGCCTCGCCATCGAGGAGCGGGCAGGGTTCAATCATCGTCCGGCGAGGTGGTGGTAATGAGCGACTATCGCATCAAAGGCTCCACCGGCGATTGGGAGGTCGTGGTCGGGCTGGAGGTCCACGCCCAGGTCGTCTCCAACGCCAAGCTCTTCTCGGGCGCGGCGACCGCGTTCGGGGCGGAGCCGAACTCGCAGGTAAGCCTGGTCGACGCGGCCATGCCCGGCATGCTGCCGGTCCCCAACCGCGAATGCATCCGCCAGGCGGTGCGCACCGGCATGGCGCTCGATGCGGTGATCAACCGCTGGAGCCGCTTCGACCGGAAGAATTACTTTTACGCCGACCTGCCGCAGGGCTACCAGATTTCGCAGCTCTACCACCCGCTCGTCGGGCCGGGCGAGGTCGAAATCCTGCTCGACGAAAAGGACGAGAACAGCACCAAACAGATCGGCATCGAGCGCATCCATGTCGAGCAGGACGCGGGCAAGCTGATGCACGACCAGCACCCGACCATGAGCTATGTCGACCTCAATCGCTCTGGTGTGGCGCTGATGGAGATCGTCTCGCGGCCCGATATGAGTTCTCCTGCCGAAGCAGGGGCTTATCTTCGGAAGTTGCGAGCCATTCTCCGCTACGTCGGCTCGTGCGACGGCAATATGGAGGAAGGCTCGATGCGCGCCGACGTCAACGTCAGCGTGCGCAAGATCGGCGGCGAGCTCGGCACCCGGACCGAGACCAAGAACGTCAATTCGGTCCGCTTCGTCATGGCGGTGATCGAACATGAGGCGCGCCGCCAGGTCGATCTGATCGAGGAGGGCGGCGTGGTGGCGCAGGAAACGCGCCTCTACGACCCGGACAAGAATGTCACGCGGACGCTGCGGTCGAAGGAAGATGCGCATGACTATCGCTACTTCCCCGACCCGGACCTGCTGCCGCTCGAGCTGGACGAGGCGTTCCTCGAGGAATGCCGCGCCTCGCTGCCCGAGCTGCCCGACGCCAAGCGCAAGCGGTTCGAAGGACTCGGGATCAGCGCCTATAACGCATCGGTCCTAACTGCAGAGGTGGAGACCGCGCGATGGTTCGACGGGCTGCTCTCCTCGGGCGCAGAGCCCAAGCAGGCCAGCAATTGGACCGTCGCCGAGCTGTTCGGTGCGCTCAATCGTACCGGCAAGAGCATCGACGAATGTCCGATCTCGCCTGATGAGGCGGCCGAGCTGCTGAAGCTGGTCGCCGACGGCACGATCAGCGGCACCATTGCCAAGCAGGTGTTCGAGATCATGCTCGAGACCGGCGATGCGCCGTCGAAGATCGTCGAGGAGCGCGGCCTCAAGCAGACCAGCGACACCGGCGCGATCGACGCCGAGATCGACAAGATCCTCGCCGCCAACGCCGACAAGGTTGCCGAATATCAGAGCGGCAAGCAGCAGCTGTTCGGCTTCTTCGTCGGCCAGACGATGAAGGCGATGGCCGGTAAGGCCAACCCCGGAGTGGTCAACGAACGGCTGCGGGCGAAGCTCGGCTAACTGCTTGTTATTGTAACAATGTTCGGCCACCGTTCACCGGCCGAATCAGTGTCGTTGAGGGGGATTATGTACCGTATCGATCGATTGGCGGCTGTCCTGGCCGCCGTGGCGGTATGCGCCCAACCGGCGCTTGCCGCCCCGCCGCCACCACCACCACCACCGCCGTCGTCCCTGCCGGTGCCCGATCCCGGCAAGGTGGAGCTTCCCAATCTCAGCGCGCCGACCACGGCTGAGGACGCGGCAGACTTCGACAAATATTTCTATTTCCACCGCGCCGGCACCAGCTTCGAGCAGGCCCTTACCGATATCCGTGAGTGCGACGCCTTGGCCCGCGGCCTGGCCAGCCCCTTCGGCTGGCAAAGCGCGCCCTATCCCTACACCAACACCTTGGCCGGCGTTGGTGGCGAACTCATCGCCAATGCATTGATTTCCGCCATTTTCGGGTCTGCCGAGTTGCGCAAGGCGCGCCGGACCAACATTCGCCGCTGCATGAATTACAAGGGCTATGATCGCTACGGCCTCAACAAGGACGTCTGGCAGCAGTTCAACTTCGAGGAAGGCTTCAGCGAAATGAAGGAGGACAAGCGTCAGCAGCTATTGGCCAAGCAGGCCAAGGCTGCGTCCCTGGTCGCCCCGGCAGGAAAGGTTCTTGGACGATGAGCATGTTGCTTGCCATGGCCCTGGCGATGGCCGGGCCGACCAAGGCCGATTTGAAGCAGCTCGGCCCGGTCAAGGACACGCCCACCGTCCAGCTTGATCCCAACGGCGCCTACATCCTGCTCCGCAGCCCGGCGCCGGTGCCGATCAACCTGTTCCGGATCGCCACGCCGGACGAGGTCGAAGACTATAAGGTGCGCCGAGCCGAGGCGCTGGCGAAAGCGCACAAGCGCTGGACAAGCTCCCACGCGGACTGGGTCAAGAACAAAGATACCTACCGGGCGCAGGGAATGAACGTGGATGAGCCGGTCGAGCCGACCGAGGCCAATCTCGCCTTTCCCGCGCTCGATGAGGAAAATCTGATCGGCTTTGGGCCGCTGTTCCGCTTCGCCAAGGAGAAGGGCGGCAATTCGACCTATCTCCAGCGCGTCTGGCCGGGCCGCTACGTTGTCTATGGCTCGATCTTGGTCAATGCCAGCAACGGCGTCGCCACGGGATTTTGCGTCTGCATGGGCACCATCGCCTTCGACGTGAAGGCGGGCGAGATCGTCGACGCAGGCGCCGTCAAAGCCAGCGTAAACGATCCGCTGATCTATCCTCGCCTGCTGGACAAGGCGGAACCGGGAGATGTCGAGGGCTTGCGCAGCGGTGCGATCACCATGATGCGCTGGTCGCCCAAGGACGGGTCGATGGCGATCGATCCCCGGCTGAGCTCGTACAAGGTCACTCCGGCTCAGTTCCGGCCCGCGGGCCCGGTGCCGAACTATTTCGGCGTCCAGGTAGACCGCATGACTGCAATTCCGGGCATACTGGGTTATGACAGGGACAAGCTCGTCGACCTGTCAGCCACGCCTGCTTTGAACGCGGCGCATTAAGGCCGTCTTCATTTCGTCATTGCGAGGAGCCAAGCGACGAAGCAATCCTTAGGCGATGCGGCGTCGGACTATTTCGCGATGCTCGCAAGGATGGGAGAGATTATGCGTAAGTCGATTGCGGGCGCGACGCTCGCGGTGATTATGGCCTCGACCGCCTGCGCGCAGCCTGCTGCTATGGCCGGCGCCCCTAAGGGAGCCCCGAAGCTGATCGTCGCCCTGTCGATCGACCAATTCTCCGCCGACTTGTACGACGAATACCGGCCACAGCTGCAGGGCGGGATCGGGCGGCTCAGCCAGGGCACAGTGTTTCGCAACGGCTATCAGTCGCACAACGCGACCGAGACCTGCCCGGGTCATTCGACCATCATGACGGGCTCTCGCCCGGCGCGGACCGGGATCATCGCCAATTTCTGGTTCGACCTTTCCCAGGCACGCAGCGACAAGGGGGTCTATTGCGTCGAGGATGAGCGTGTCGCGGGAAGCTCGTCGATCTCCTACACCGTCTCTCCATATCATCTGCGTGTGCCGACCCTGGGCGACCGGCTGAAGCAGGTCCATCCCGGGAGCCGCAACGTCGCGGTCGCCGGCAAGGACCGCTCGGCGGTCATGATGTCCGGTCATAATGCCGACCAGCGCTGGTACTGGGACGGCAAGACCTTCTCGACCGACTTGGGGCATGTGTTCATTCCGCGGTCCGTCACGGCAGCCAAGACTGCGGTCGCCCAGGCCATTGCCCAGGACCGTCCGGCGCTCGAAATGCCGGCCTTCTGCCAGCAGAAAGCGAAGGTCGTGCCGATCGAGGGCGGGGGACCGCCGGTCGGCGCTGGCAATTTCGCCCGCAAGGCCGGCGACCTCAAGAATTTCCGCGCCAGCCCCGAATTCGACGGCGCGACGCTGGCGCTCGCGGCGTCGCTGATCGAGGAAATGCAGCTCGGCCGCGGATCGTCGACCGACGTCATTTCGATCAGCCTCGCCGCAACCGATGTCGTCGGCCACAGCTACGGCACTGAGGGAGCGGAGATGTGCCTCCAGCTCTTCTCGCTCGACCGCGATCTCGGCGATTTCTTCCAGCTGCTCGACAGCAAGGGGATCAACTATCTGGTGGTGCTGACCGCCGATCATGGCGGGCAGGACATTCCGGAGCGCCGGCGGGAGCAGGGGGTGCCCGGCGCAGCTCGGGTCGACGCCAAGCTGACCGCAAAGGACGTTGGGGCCGCGGTCGGCGCTGAGCTCGGCCTTGCCGGCCCGATCCTCTACGGCGAGGGGTCGTTCGGCGACATCTATGTCGACCGCGCCTTGTCCCCCGCGGACCGGGCAAAGGCCAAGGCGGCCGCGGTAGCTATGTTCCGCGCCCATCCGCAAGTCGAGGCAGTGTTCACTCATGAGCAGCTTGCGGCGACCCACTTGCCGACCTCGCCACCTGATCGGTGGAGCCTGATTGAGCGCGCCCGCGCCAGCTTCGATCCGGAGCGGTCGGGCGACTTCGTCGTCCTGTTGAAGCGCGACGTGACGCCGATCGCCAGCACCACCAGCTATATCGCGACCCACGGCAGCCCGTGGGACTATGACCGGCGCGTGCCGATCCTGTTCTGGCGGCGGGGCATGGCCCACACCGAGCGCAACGATTCGATCGAGACGGTCGACATCATGCCGACCCTGGCCGGCGCCATTGGCTTGCGGGTCGACCAAAAATCGATTGACGGCAAATGCTTGACTGGTGTTTCCGGCGTTAACTGTCCTGCTCGCTAAGCCTCTTAAATAGCTTGCTTTTTTTGAATTGAATCGGCAGCCTTGAAACCCGTGCACTGTCTTCGGGGAGAGAGTCATGCGCCGTGTTGGTTTGGCGCTATTGGCGTCAGTTGCGCTTACGGGATGCGTCCAGACCCGCCAATATGCCGATGTCGAGTTCAGTCCGCCGCAGGGTGACTACAAGCTGCTGGTGATGCGGCCCGACGTCAGCGTCGGATCGGTCACTACCGGCGGGCTGGTCGAGCCGCGCGCCGACTGGACCGAGCAGGCTCGCGCCAATTTCCTGGTAGCGCTGAAGGCTCAACAGTCCGGGCGTGGCGGCAATGTGTTCATCATGGACAAGCGCGACTCGCTGGCCGGGGTCGATCCCGACACCGTCGCCGAGCTCGAGCGGCTCCACTATGCCGTGGCCAGCTCGATCGCCCTGCACCGCTACTCCGGCCAATATCTACCGACCAAGCGCAACAAGGGTCTCGACTGGACCTTGGGCGAAGACGCCGTCGAGCTCGGCCGCCGCACCGGCTACGACTATGCCTTGTTCCTTTATGCCGAGGACAGTTTCGCCTCGACCGGCCGCGTCGGGCTGCAGGTGCTGGGCATTGCGGGGTGCTTTGTCGGTTTCTGCGCGCCCAACATCGGCGGCGGCGGGCAGTTCGGATACGCCAGCCTGGTCGATCTTCGCACGGGCGAGGTGGTGTGGTTCAACGTCGCCCAGGCCAGCAGCCAGATCGCCGGCATCAAGTTCGGCGACATCCGGACCGCCGAAGGTGCGGCGCAGATGGTCGACCGCCTGCTCGACCGGATGAAGCCCGGGCGCAACGTTCGCCGAAGAGAACGCGGCCAATGAACGCGCCGCTGTCGAGACGCGCATTGATGAGCGCCGGAGCCGGCCTTGCGGCGGCTTCACTGGCGGGAAGCGCTGAAGCGCGCATCCTGCCCAGGGACATGGTTCCCCTGATCGGTGCTGGCTATCGCGCGGTCGACCAGGACGAAAAGGGCCTGTGGCAGCTGATGGAGCGGGTAGAGGAGGAAGTCTCCGGCTCCAACCTGCTCATCAAGGACCCGCAGCTGACGAACTATCTTGGCACGCTGATCGGCAATGTCGGCGGGCCCGCGGCCAGGGACATGCGCATCTATCTGGCCCGCATTCCCGAATTCAACGCGATCATGTTTCCGACCGGTTTCACGGTTGTCTTCTCAGGGCTGCTGCTCCGCATGCGCAATGAGGCGCAGCTGGCCGGTGTCATCGCCCACGAAAGCGCCCATTTCCTCAGGAAGCACCAAATCCGCCAGTGGCGCGACATGCGGCGCAAGACCGATGTCTTCTCCTTCCTCGCCATGGGGGCAGGGGTCGCGGGCGGCGCGGCGGGCATCTATGCCGGCGACCTGATCCAGCTGGCCCAGTTCGGTACTTTGCTGTCGCTGCTCAAATATAATCGCACGCTGGAAGCCGAAGCCGACGCCATGGGCGTCCGCCTTTTGGCCGAGGCGGGCTACGATCCGATGGCCATGAGCGAGACGTGGCAGCAGCTGATTGGCGAGCTCGACCTCAGCGCCAAATATCGGCGCAAGCGCCGTCATCGCGACTTCAACATATTCGAAACCCACCCTTCGCCCGATGCCCGCATGGCCGACCTCAAGATATCGGCGGCTGAGGTGCGCCAGCCCGGCAAGGCCTATGATGCCTATCGCGGGCGCTATCTCGCCGCCATCGCACAACTGCGGCCAACGCTGCTCGACGATCAGGTCAAGCTGAACGACCCTGGCGCCAGCCAGTATATCGTCGACACTCTGGCCAAGGACGGCTGGAACGGGCTGCTTCGCTTTAACGAAGGGGAGATTTGGCGGCTCCGCAACAGCCAATCGAAGGGTGACGAGGCGCGCGCCGCCCAGGGCTACGCGGCCGCGGTCATGTATCCGGATGCGCCGCCCGACGCCTGGCGCTGGCATGGCATCATGCTGCTGAAACAGGGGCGAAGCGGGGAGGCGAGGGCGGCGTTCGCCCGCTACCTGCAGATGGCGCCCAATGCGCCGGATGCGGCGCTGGTTCGCCAGATGATGACCGGTTGAGGAGGTACGTCATGCGCTTCAAGCAATCCCTGCTACTCCTCGTGGCCGCCTCTTCGCTGCCTGCCTGTGCGTCGTCGGTCGGCGGTGGCGCATTTGGCTACAGCGGATATTCCCTGGTGCGGGTCAAAGAAGTGCGGGTCGGCGACGATTCGATGGCGGTGACGCCGCCGCGCGAGTGGAACAAGATTGCCGGCAGCCTGTTCGTCGACATCCACGCGGTCGAGGACTGGACACAGAACGGCCCCTATCTTGACGGGATCAGTTTCGTTACCGGCCTCAAGGACGGCAAGGCGCTGGTCCATCAGCGCAGTCGCGACGACCGGCAGGTGCCCAAATTCCGCTCCAACATGACCCCGCCCGAGATCGCGGCGATGATCGAAAGCCTGTTTCGCGTGCGCGCCGGTGCAGTCGATTTCAAAACCGTGTCGCTGGCGCCTCGGACCTTCATGGGGGCTAACGGGTTCCAGTTTGATTATGAGCATCTCGATGGCGATGAAGTTCGACGCAAAGGGCGCGCCGTCGCGGTGGTGCAGAATGGCAGGCTGTACATGATCCTGTTCGATGCGGCGCGATCGCATTATTACAACGCGCTACTCCCCGATTTCGAGGCGATCGTGAATTCGGCGCGACGCGTCTGATCCTACACTCTGATCCTACACGGGGTCGGGCGGTGGCGGCGGTTCGGGTTCCCCAGGAAGAGGCGGTACCTTCCCCGGCTCTTCGTCCGGTGGCGGACTGCCTGGGCGCGGCGGGCGGCTGGCCATCACACGCCCGGTGCTTCGGTGCCGGGCGACGGGATGTCCACGTCCGGCGCCGGGCTTGGCACTTCGGCCGGAGGGATCGTCGGCTGGGCCGGCTGGCTCGGTTGGGCCGGTTCCGGCTGTTGGGGCGGGGCTTCGGGTGGAGGAGCGGTCGGCTCCGGCGTCTGTTGCATGAAAATGGGCTCCTTCATTGGCATAACCCCGCCGCATGCCGTCGGTTGCCTGCCTGGCGCTCTTGCCCCCGCGACGAACCTTGCTATAGGCCGCCCACCTTCAAGCGTCCGCGCGCGTGGCGGAATTGGTAGACGCGGCAGGTTTAGGTCCTGTTGTCGAAAGATGTGGGGGTTCGAGTCCCTCCGCGCGCACCATTTCCGCGTACAGCCTGTCCGGGGACAGGCGAGCACGGAAATCGCGGACGCTGCACCAGATTACTAGTTGGGATTACGCCGTGACTATGAAGACCGTCGAGACGGAAAATGAAGGCCTGAAGCGGGCCTATAAGCTCACCATTCCCGCCAAGGACATCGACGCCCGCGTCGACGGCGAGATCAAGCGCATTGCGCCCACCGTGCGCATGCCCGGCTTCCGCCCCGGCAAGGTTCCGCCGAACCTGATCCGCAAAATGCATGGCGAAGCGCTGATGCGTGACGCGCTCAACACGGCGGTGCAGGACAGCGTCCAGAAGCTGATGGCCGACAAGAAGCTTCGCCCTGCGATGCAGCCGGAAGTCGAGTTGGACGATAGCTATGAGACAGGGAAGGACGCCGAAGTCCGCGTCCGGCTCGAGACCCTCCCCGATGTGCCGGCGCCAAAGATCGACGGCCTGAAGCTCGAGCGTTTCAACGTCGAAGTGGACGAAACCGCGGTCGATGAGCAGCTCAAGCAGCTCGCCGCGTCGCAGACCCGCTTCGAGGACGCCAAAAAGGGCCACAAGGCCGCGAATGGCGACCAGGTCACCATCGATTTTGTCGGCAAGGCCGACGGCGTCGCTTTCGATGGCGGCACCGGCACCGACATGCCGGTCGTGCTCGGTTCGGGTCAGTTGATCCCCGGGTTCGAAGACCAGCTCGTCGGCGCAAAAGCCGGCGAGGAGAAGCAGATCGAGGTCAGCTTCCCGGCTGACTATCCTGCCGAGAACCTGAAAGGTAAGCCGGCAACGTTCGACATCACCGTCAAGGCGGTAAAGGTTGCCGGCGATACCAAGCTGGACGACGAGTTCGCCAAGCAGCTCGGGCTCAACGATTTGGAGCAGCTGAAGGGCTTGCTCCGCGACCAGCAGCGCCAGGACCTGAACGGCCTGACCCGCACGCACATGAAGCGGCGGTTGCTCGATCAGCTCGCGGCCGATCATGATTTCGACGTTCCGCCGTCGATGGTCGAAGCGGAATATCAGAACATCATGGCCCAGCTGCGTCATGAGGCGAGTCATGAGGCGGACCCAGAGGCCGCTCTCAAGGAAATCGAGGGCGATGCCGAGGAGTATCGGAACATCGCGATCCGCCGGGTACGGCTGGGCCTGTTGCTGAGCGAGATTGGCGCGGCGAGCAATATCGAGGTCAGCAGCCAGGAAATGAACCGGCTGATCGGCCAGGCTGCTGCCCAGTATCAGCCGAAGGATCGTGAAGCGTTCGTCCGCTATATCCAGCAGAATCCGCTGGCAGCGGCGCAGCTGCGCGCGCCGCTCTACGAGGACAAGGTCGTCGACTTCCTTTTCTCCAAGGCGGAGATCAGCGACCTGACGGTGACCCGCGACGTGCTGGAGGCCGACCTCGAGAGCGAGGAGGGCCATGTCCACGGTCCGGGCTGCGGACACGACCATCACGACGAAAAGCCAAAGAAGGCTGCGGCAAAGAAGCCGGCGGGGAAGAAGGCTGACGCGCCCGCCAAGGCCGAGAAGCCGGCTGCGAAGAAAGCCGCAACACCGACCAAGGCTGAGAAGGCAGAGCCCAAGAAGGCTCCGGCCAAAAAGCCCGCCAAGGGCAAGTGATTGGACCATCCGACGAGCTCCTGCTCGTTTGCGAGGAGTTGGGTCCCGCCCTCGAGCGGTTGCAGGCGGAAGGGGCGAGGCTCGACGTCATTTATCCGGCGGACGAGCCGCATACCGCGATTCTCGAGCACAAGGGGCGGAAGGTCCGGCTGACGACCAGCCCGGCCGCTCCTCGGCCCGGAGGTCTTGGCGGCTTCAGGCCTGAGTTCATCTTGACCAGGGCGGGGGCGTCGCCTGGCGAGGGCAGGGCGGGCATGCTCTATCGCGACCTCATTCCGTCGCGGCTTGGCGGGCGCTACATCGCCTCGCACATCACCATTCCGGTCGGTGGCCCGGTCTCGGATTGGGTCCACTTCCACCGCATCCAGTTCCAGCTGATCGTCGTTCGGCGGGGTTGGGTGCGGGTCGTCTACGAGGACCAAGGTGAGCCCTTCGTCATGCAGGCTGGAGATTTGGTGGTGCAGCCGCCGACAATCCGTCACCGCGTGCTGGAGAGTTCACCCGGCCTCGAGGTCATCGAGATCGGATGTCCGGCGCTGCATGAAACGGTTGCCGACCACGAGCTGCAGCTACCCACCGGCCGGATCGACCCAGAACACGACTTCGGCGGCCAGCATTTCCTGTACCACGTCGCCGCCGAGACGGAGTGGGCGGCATTTCACGGTGGTGAAGCGCAGCTGACGCGGGTCGGGGAGGTGACCAACGGCGTTGCCGAAGTGCGGCTCATCCGCCCCGGCCCGGCGGGAACGATTTCCATGCCGCCGCACAACGGAGAGCTTGTATTCGGCTTTATGCTCGAAGGAACCGCACGGCTTGATTTCGACGGTTCGCGTGCGCTGGAGGGCGCCGATGCATTTGTGCTTCCGCCGGACGAGGCATGGGGCCTTGGGCAGTTCACGCCTGAAATGCGGCTGCTTCTCGTCACAACAGCGAGGGTCGTCGAATCCGCCTAGCGGGGCGCGTTCGATCGCTTCTATAGCCGCATGGACAACGGGGAGGGTTTTGGATTGGACAGCTTGCGCATCGCGGTCATCCTGCCTTGCTATAATGAGGAAGCGGCGATCGCCGAGACGGTCGCCGGCTTTCGCGCCGCGCTGCCAGCTGCCACCGTCTACGTTTACGACAATAACAGTCGCGACCGCACGGCCGAGCTCGCTCGGGGAGCTGGTGCGGTGGTCCGGACCGAACGGCAGCAAGGCAAGGGCCACGTCGTCCGCCGCATGTTCGCCGACGTCGACGCCGACATCTACGTCATGGCTGACGGCGACCTGACTTATGACCCCAAGGCCGCGCCTGAAATGGTGCGGATGCTGGTCGAAGAGCAGTTCGACATGGTGGTCGGCACCCGCCAGCATGAGGTCGCGGCGGCCTATCGCGGCGGCCATGTCATCGGCAACCGGCTGTTCACGGGCCTGCTGGCACGGCTATTCGGCCGCAGCTTCACCGATATTTTTTCCGGCTATCGGGTTTTTTCTCGCCGCTTCGTGAAGAGCTTTCCGGTCTTGTCCGAGGGTTTTGAGATTGAGACCGAGATCAGTGTCCACGCGCTCGAGCTCAGGATGCCGGTTGGCGAGTTGGAGACGAGCTACGGCGCACGGCCCGAAGGTTCGGCGTCAAAGCTTTCCACCTATCGGGACGGTTGGCGGATCCTGAAGACCATCGGCACGCTTTATCGTGTTGAGCGGCCAGTGCTTTTTTATGGCGGGCTGGCTGGGTTGCTGCTGCTGGCAGCGATCATTCTCGCCGTGCCGCTGCTGATCACCTACCTCGACACAGGCCTGGTCCCCCGCTTCCCGACCGCCATTCTGGTGACCGGGATGGTGATCGTTGCGGTGCTGAGCTTTTTCGCCGGCCTGATCCTCGATACGGTGACCAGGGGCAGGCGCGAAATGCGCCGCATCGCCTACCTTGCCTACCCCGCGCCATTTGTGGCCGAAAAGTAACAGTCCGACGGCAATAGCAACAGGGTGCTATTCCAGCGGGCAACTCATTTGTTACTCTCCCGTTTCTGCGGAAAACCTTGACCGGAATTCGCTTAACAGGGAGATAATCGATGGGTCGTTCCTCGACGGGGCTTCGTGCAGGAGCCGGATTGTTCGCTTTGATCGTCGGCAGCGCCGCTGCGGCGCAAAGCACACAACCTCCGCCCGATGTTGCACAGAACCCAGCGACCGCGTCCGAACCGACGCAAGGTGGCGATATCGTCGTTACCGGTTCGCGCATCCGTCGCGATCCGCTTTCGCAGGACGCTCCGATCGTTTTCGTCGATAGTGACGACATCGCAAAAACCGGCCTCAACTCGGTCAACGACGTGCTTCAACGCTTGCCGAGCTCGGGCGGCGGCCTCAACAGCAAGTTCAACAATTCCGGCAACCTCGGCAATCCGCCCGACGGCGGCGGCGTCGGCGCCGGCGCGGCCGAAGTCGACTTGCGCTACCTGGGTTCGCGCCGCGTGCTCGTGCTGGTTGACGGCCTTCGCTATGTAAATGGCGCGTCAGCATCAGGCGTTCCTGGCTCGACTGACCTCAACTCAATCCCGGACAGCATGATTGAACGGATTGAGGTTCTGCAGGATGGGGCGTCATCGATTTACGGTTCTGACGCCATCGCCGGCGTCGTGAATATCATCACCAAGAAGCGCCAAAAGGGTTTTGATGCCGTGGCCCAGCTTGGCGGCTACGACGAGGGGGATGGCTATACCCAGAATTACCAGCTCAGCTGGGGCAATGGTGATGACAGCGCGCTGCAAGTCGTCGTTGGCGGCAACTATGTGAAGCAGGGTAGCGTGAAGTCGCGCGATCGGGCGATTTCCGCCTTCCCGCAACCCTATTCGACCAGCTGCCTAGCCGGTGGTTGTTCGGGTACGCCGCTGAACGGGCGCTTCCGCATTTTCGGCAACGCCTCGAACACCGTCGACGATCCGACAACGCCGCTCGTCAACGAGGATCGGCAGGACCTTACCTTGATCGCGCCGCTGCCGGTTGGCGCCACGCCGAACTATCCTGGGGATTTCCGCAATTTCGGCTTGGCCGACACCTTCAACTTCGCGCCGTTCAATTTCATCCAGACGCCGCTTGAGCGGTATGGCTTGTTCGCTAACGCACGGTACGAGGTCGCGGATGACATCCACTTCTCGCTCAAGGGGATCTGGAATCGGCGTAATTCCAAAAACCAGGCGGCACCAATTCCGATCTTGATCGGGCAGGCCGCCGGAAACCTGAATATTCTCGACACGATCGATGTTCACGTCGACAATCCCTACAATCCTTTCGGAGTGACGCTGGACGAGACCAACTACATCGTCATCCGGCGGCGCATGTCCGAGTTTGGGCCGCGCCGTTTCGACCAGAAGGTCAAGACACTCTACGGCGTTGCGACGCTTGATGGCAGCTTCAACGCCGGCGATCACGACTGGTATTGGGATATCAATGCCAGCTACGGCCGCAACAAGGCCAGCCAGGTGATGCACGGCAACATCAACTCCAATAATCTGAGGATTGCTCTTGGCGATCCCGCCGGCGAATGCGCTGCCACAGCGGGTTGTGTGCCCTTCAACATCTTCGGTGGCTTCGGCACGATCACGCAGGACATGATCGACTTCGTCGGCTTCGTCCAACATGACTCGAGCAAGCAGACCTCTCTGGATTTCACCGCCAATATTTCCGGTAGCCTGTTTGAGTTGCCGGGCGGGCCGCTCGGCATCGCTGCGGGCGTTGAATATCGCAAGCAGAAGGGGCGGTTCGATCCCGACCCGATCGTCTCAGCCGGCTTCAGCTCCGATATTCCGGCGCAACCGACCAAGGGCAGCTATAACGTCAAGGAGGCCTATGCGGAAATCAACGCCCCGCTGCTGTCCGACAGGCCGTTTGCCGATTTGCTCGAACTGACCGGTGCAGTCCGCTTCTCCGACTATTCGACATCCGGATCGACCACGACCTTCAAGGCTGGCGCGAACTGGAAGCCGATCGCCGACCTTCGCCTCCGCGTGAACTGGGCCGAAGGCTTCCGGGCTCCGTCGATTGGCGAGCTGTTCGGTACCTTCTCGCGGTTCGACTCCGCGTTTGACGACCCATGTTCGTCGAACAGCGCACTCGACCCGAGTGTCGCCAGCGGCGATCCGACCGTTATTGCCAACTGCACGGCTCAAGGCGGCATTGGAGCGTCAACGCTTCCTGACGACCAGTTGTCGGTCCTTACCGGCGGCAATGAAAATCTGAAGGCCGAAACGTCGAAGAGCTGGGTGGTCGGCGGTGTCTACAGCCCGTCGTTCATTCCGCGCCTCTCGCTGGAAGTAAACTGGTACAAGATCGACATCGATGACGCGATCCAGGCGTTCCCGGCTCAGTTGACGGTGACGAACTGCGTCTACAACAATGATGCCACTGCCTGCGCTCGTATCAATCGCGCGATTAGCGGAGACATCGTTGGCATCAACAGCCAGCTGGACAACATCGCCGGCATCCGGACCAAGGGCATCGACGCCAATCTTGCGTACCGGACCGATGAAACCAGCGTTGGCCGGTTCGGCTTCACCTGGAACAACACCTTCCTGCGCAACTTCGACATCCTTGTGCCGACCGCAGACGGGGTCCAGGTCCTAAGCCGCGAAGGTACTGAAGTTGGCAGCCCGTCTCAGGCGTTCCCGAAGTGGAAGTCGATCGGCATCATCGACTGGGATCTGAAGTCGTTCGGCGCGACGATCACCGGCCGCTACATCAAGAGCGTCCGCGAGACCAACGCCGACAACAAGATCAAGTCGATGTTCTACACCGACCTGCAGCTGCGCTGGACGTCGCCGGACTTCGCCGACAACTTCGGCTTTGCCCTCGGCGTCAACAACCTGTTCGACGTCAAGGCTCCGGGCTGCTTCGGCTGCGACGTGAACGGGTTTGATCCGACGACCTATGACGTGCCGGGCCGCTATCTGTACGCCCGGGCTAGCGTAAAGATGTAAGGCAGTTCGAAAGAACTGCCGGACGGGGGAAGGGCGGTTGGCATCGAGCCAACCGCCCTTTTGCTTTGTCGGTCGGTCGCGGCTTGAACATTGCTGCAAACCTGCCGATGTAGGGCGGGACAACAAGCCAAGGACCTGCCTTTCCCATGGACCATCAAGACATCGTTTCCGGCCTCGTGCCCATCGTCATCGAACAGTCGAACCGGGGCGAGCGCAGCTTCGACATCTACTCCCGCCTGCTGCGTGAGCGGATCGTCTTCATCACCGGTCCGATCGAGGACCATATGGCCGCGGTGATCACCGCCCAGCTGCTCTTCCTCGAGTCCGAGAACCCGAAGAAGGACATCTTCATGTACATCAATTCGCCGGGCGGCGTGGTGACGGCGGGCCTCGCGATCCATGACACGATGCAATATATCCGACCCAAGGTCAGCACGGTCTGCATCGGCCAGGCGGCGTCGATGGGCAGCTTCCTGCTGGCGGCTGGCGAGCCGGGCATGCGGATCGCACTCACGAACGCGCGGATCATGGTCCACCAGCCGTCGGGTGGAGCGCAGGGCATGGCCTCCGACATCGAGATCCAGGCGCGCGAGATCTTGCGCATGAGAACCCGCCTAAACACGCTTTATGCCAAGTACACGGGCCAGGACATCGAGGCGATCGAGGCGGCAATGGACCGCGACAAGTTCCTCGAAGCCGACGAGGCCAAGGAATTCGGCCTGATCGATGAGGTTTTCGATCGCCGGCCTGACTTGGGCGAGGGCGATTCGTCGGGGTCATCGGACGTTACGCCCGCCTAACAGGGCAAGCCATTCGTTAAACCGCAGCCTTATCAGATAAGCGGTCAAGGCGCCGGCGCGGTACAGGAACGGGGGCAGCGCCTTTCCAAGTGTCCAGCGGCCGCTATTGTCCGGGCTGTCAGACGAAGCTGCCGGACTTTCGGGGGGAATGCGTGAACATATTTGTTATACCAGTTGCGGCCTTGATGCTTGCCGGGACGAGTGCTGTGGCGGCCCAACAGGCAAAGTCTGCCGAACCGACGACTGAACCTGCCGAGCCGTCCGAGGAATTGGACGAAATCGACCGACTTTATAATGAATATCAAGCCAGCCTATACGCCCACCAGTTTGAAAAGGCCCTGGTTGCGGCCGAGGCGATCAAGCTGGAACCTGACAATCGCCTCGGCAATGCAATCGTCGCATCGATGCGGGCCTCGGCGCTGTTCGGCCTTAAGCGCGACAAGGATGCCCAGCAGGCAGTTGCCCGGGCCGAGCAACTCGCACCGCGCGAGCCTGAGGTCATCACCACCCTATTCATCGGGGGCCTTGGGATCGGCCGAGCTGATGTTGCCGCCGACGCGCTTGACCGCCTGATCGCCATAGCGCCCGACAAGGTCCGGGAACTTGATTCGAAGCTGGTATGGCAGTTCCTTCGCAATGAGCCGGAGGGCCAGCAACGGAAAAATGACGACCGCAGGGTGGCGTTGGCACAGCTCGGCTACGGAGGAACAGACGGGGACGAACTCACTTCCGTTGCAATTGGCATTCTTCTGGAACGCGGAAATATTGCCGCGGCGACGGAGTTGCTTCACTACCTCAATGATCCGGTGAGCGTTGAGCAAATGCTGTTGCAGAAGCGCTACGCGGCGCTGTGGCCAGCACTGGAGACCCTGGCTGGCCCCCATATGGAAAAGGTCGCTGAGTCCGCCTTGTCGGAAGCGCAACGGGAATATGCGGATGACCCGGACAATTCCAAAAAGGCGAGTGCCGTTGTCAACGCGCTGATTGGTACTGGTCAGGTGGAACAAGCCATCGCGATGCGCAGCAAGATTCCTACCTCCCCGGAAGAAATGGCAACGGCAGACGAAGACATGGGGTGGCTGGTTGATAGTGTGGCCGATGCCTATTTGGCAGCGGAGCGCGGCGATGAGGCCGATGAGCTCTATGCCTTGCTAAACGATGCCAAGATCGAAAATGGATGGTGGCGCGTAAGCATGAGGATCAACCGCCTGGGCGCGCTGGTGAAGACCGGCAAGCTTGATCGTGCCGTTGCTCTATTTGAGACAACGGAAGCCTCAGCGAAGAGTGACGGCAACGACTATGCGAGGCAGCTTGTGCGGCGCCTCAAGTTTTGCACGTTCAGTCGTTTGGGGCGGAAAGACGAGGCCGCGGCCGTCCTGACGGATTTGCTGGATCACGCAGGCGATGCGCCAGGACCCACCCTCGACGCGCTGTTGTGTGGCGGGCAATTTGACGAGGCGGAGAAACTGGTTCTGTCACGGCCCACCAAAGTGAGATTTGAGCTGCAATTTGTTATTACGCTTCAAACCAAACCGTCTTCTTTGAGTGCGCCACCGATTTGGCAGTCCGAACGGCTGCAGTTTCGCCAGCGGCCCGCCATCGCCGCCGAATTTGACCGCCTCGGCCGCGACCTCCCCGAGCAATTCATGCCGGCGCCTCGCCAAGTCGCCGCCAACTGACTCCCTTGCCCAGCTCGCCATCACGTTCCATATTTGGGACAGGCACTTGGGGCGGGGAGATGCGTTAACCCATCTGCCAGTTTGATTGTGCGATAAACCGGTTTAGCATGACCGGGCGGCTCGTGTGGCCGCGAAGAAGACAAGGGATTGTATGACGAAGCTTTCCGGCGGCGACAGCAAGAGCACGCTATACTGCAGTTTCTGCGGTAAGTCGCAGCATGAGGTGCGCAAGCTGATTGCCGGCCCGACCGTCTTCATTTGTGATGAATGCGTCGAGCTGTGCAACGACATCATCCGCGAGGAAACCAAGTCCGCCCTCGTGAAGACCAGGGACGGAGTTCCGACCCCTTCAGAGATCTACAAGGTACTCGACGATTATGTCATCGGGCAGCAGCGCGCCAAGCGCGTCCTGTCGGTGGCGGTCCATAACCATTACAAGCGCCTGGCCCATGGCGCGAAAACGGGCACCGATGTCGAGCTGGCCAAGTCCAACATCCTGCTGATCGGCCCGACCGGCTGCGGCAAGACCTTGCTTGCCCAGACCTTGGCCCGAATCCTCGATGTTCCCTTCACCATGGCCGACGCAACGACGCTGACTGAGGCGGGCTATGTCGGCGAGGATGTCGAGAACATCATCCTGAAGCTGCTCCAGGCCTCCGACTATAACGTCGAGAAAGCCCAGCGCGGCATTGTCTACATCGACGAGATCGACAAGATCAGCCGCAAGTCGGACAATCCGTCGATTACGCGCGACGTGTCGGGTGAAGGCGTGCAGCAGGCCCTCCTGAAGCTGATGGAAGGCACCACCGCCTCCGTCCCGCCCCAGGGCGGTCGCAAACATCCGCAGCAGGAGTTCCTGCAGGTCGATACGACCAATATCCTGTTTATCTGCGGCGGCGCCTTTGCGGGCCTCGAGAAGATCATCGGCGATCGGCTGCAGGGCAAGTCGATCGGCTTCGGCGCTCACGTCGCCGCACCTGAGGACCGTCGCGCTGGCGATGTGCTGAAGTCAACCGAGCCCGAGGATCTGCTGAAGTTCGGCCTGATCCCCGAGTTCATCGGCCGCCTGCCGGTCATCGCCACGCTCGAGGATCTCGACGAGGAAGCGCTGGTCAAGATCCTCGTCGAGCCGAAGAATGCGCTGGTGAAGCAGTATCAGAAGCTGTTCGACATGGAGGATGTCGAGCTGGGCTTCTCCGACGAGGCGCTGCACTCCGTCGCCAAGAAGGCGATCGACCGCAAGACTGGCGCCCGCGGCCTTCGCTCAATCCTCGAGGGCATCCTGCTCGACACCATGTTCGATCTGCCGTCGATGGAAGGCGTCGACGAGGTCCATATCGACAAGGATGTCGTCGAAGGGCGCAAGGACCCGGTCCGGGTCTACGCAAAGAAGGAAAAGTCGGCCTCCTCGGGCGACGCGGCCTAAGCGGTGACCGCAGCCCAGCCGCCGGCCCGGCTGTTAGACGATAGTTTTCTGAGGTTCCTTCCCGGACCTTTGCGCGAGCCGCGACGTGCATGGCTCGCAATCCTGACCGGCTTTGCCCTCAGCATGGCCGGCAGCATCCTCCTCGCGCTGCTGGTTAGCCAGGTTGCGCCCGACCTTGCCAAGCCGGATTTCAAGGGACTGAGCGGGATGACCGCGATCCTGCTCCTCGTCGTCTTTTCGCCGTTGATCGAGACGCTGATCATGGGCGGCGTTCTTGTGCTGCTGCAACGCTTCCTGAGCCCTGCTGCCTCGATACTCACCAGCGCGCTGTTGTGGGGCATTCTCCATTCGTTGGGCGCTCCGAGCTGGGGCCTCGCCATCTGGTGGCCGTTCCTGATCTTCTCGACGCTGTTCGTCGTCTGGCGCCAGCACGGATTCTGGGCCGGGATCGGGGTTGCCGCCGCGACTCATGCGCTCCAGAATCTTGGCCCGGCGATCGCTGTCGCCTACGGCTAGGGCTTAGCCTTTCGTTTTCAGCTGGTCCTGCGCGGAGGGCGGCTTCAAGCAATTGACTCGGTAATTGGCCCGCGCCGACCGATGCACTTCGGCATTCGGCACGTCGGGCGTCACTTCGAGTTGTAGCCAGCCATTCACCGGCCTCGGCCAGGCGGGTGCCCCACCCATCGTCATGCTGCCCATCGTATTGGGCAGTTCGACACGCCTTTGCCAAGAAATCGACCTGGCAGCACCACCGGCGAGCTCGAATGGATAGGTCGGCGTGGAATAGCCGTCGCTGCCAGTCAGGCGATAACTGCCCTTGATCGCCCGGCCCGCCTCAAATCGGCCCTTGAAGATGACCGTTGCCGGGCACGTGTGGTTGAGCGGCGAATTGACCGCGCCGAGATCGACGGACTTGATTGGCGGGAAGTCAGAAGCCGGCCTGCCGGGCCGGGTCGGCGGCCCCTTGGTGACGACATAGCCGGTGGGCATGCAGCGCAGCCATACAGGCAGCTTGGCCTCGCTGCTTTGGGCGATTTGCGGGGGTTCGTCGAATATGCCCTTTTTGCTTGGATGATAGTCGCATCCAGGAGTGATCCTGGCGGTCGCCATGTTATCGACCTTGATCCAGAACCCCTGCTGGAGCAGCGCGCCCGGCAGCTTTCCCTGGAGCGTATAGTCGGTCACGACCTGGTTGCAGCGTTGCACGGCTGACAAGTTGGCGGGCAGGCTCAGTTGCTCGCGAAGGACGTCGAGCGCGACTTGATACTCCGCGCCTTCGGGCTTGAGGATCGGCTTGCCGCCGCCCGATGGCCAGAACCGGTCGCCGATCTGGATGCGCGGCACGCCTGACTGCGACCATTTGTCGCCTTCACACTGTTGCGTTGCCCGAACGGCAAAATGGAGGCGTTTGTCGTTGTAGCCGATGCGGCTGTAGCTGACCTTGTCGTCGGAAAAGACGAAGACGGTGGGCACGGCGGCGCTTCCGCCGACCGGCTCATCAAATGTGTAGCCATTGAGCGTGCGCTTGGTCGCCTTGGCAATGGCGTCACGCAGGTTCGTTACCGGGTAGGCGAGCGCTGCGGTGGCGATTCCCACCAGCGAGGCCGCGGCGAAATACTTGGCATAGCGATGCATTGGCAGCCCTCCTGCAGGAAGAAAGGCGCGGGGACCGGCCGATTTGCCTAAGCTATTGGGGCGGTCCGGGCAGTGCCGCCCGTACACCTTTGCGCCGGAACTTGCCAGAATTGGCGGGCACCCGGCGGCTCCGTTGCGCTATCTGGGACTGACGCCCATATAGTCCCGATGACAACTCGTACCCTTCCTGTCCTTCCCCTTCGTGACATCGTCGTTTTCCCACACCGAATCGTGCCGCTGTTCGTCGGGCGCGAGAAGTCGGTCGCCGCGCTGGAATCAGCCATGGCCGACGACAAGCAGCTGTTCCTGGTGGCTCAGCTCGATCCGGCCGAGGACGATCCCGACCGCGACGCCCTTTATGATTTGGGTGTCATCGCCACCGCAATGCAGCTTCTGAAGCTGCCCGACGGCACCGTTCGCGTCCTGGTCGAGGGCGCGCAGAGGGCGAAGCTGGTCGCGCTCAAGGATGCCGACGGTCACCAGCAGGCCGAGGTCGAATTGGTCGGCGAAGAGGCGGCCGAAGGACCCGAGGCGCTGGCGCTGATGCGGTCGGTGATCGATCAGTTCGAGAATTACGCGAAGCTCAACAAGCGCCTGCCTGCCGAGACCTCGATGCAGCTGGGAGAAATCGAGGATCCTTCGATCCTGGCCGACGCGGTCGCGTCCAACCTTTCGATCAAGGTTGCCGACAAGCAGGCGCTGCTCGGCGAGCTCAACCCGGCACGGCGGCTCGAGATGGTGTTCGCCTTCATGGAAGGCGAGCTTGGCGTGCTCCAGGTCGAAAAGAAGATCCGCAGCCGGGTCAAGCGGCAGATGGAGAAGACCCAGCGCGAATATTATTTGAACGAGCAGTTGAAGGCGATCCAGCGCGAGCTGGGCGAAAGCGAAGAAGGCGGAGACGAGCTGAATGAGCTGGCCGCCAAGATCCGCAAGACGCGCCTCAGCAAGGAAGCCAAGAGCCGCGCCAATGCCGAGCTGAAGAAGCTTCGCGCCATGGCGCCGATGAGTGCGGAGGCCACTGTCGCACGCAACTATCTCGACGTGCTGCTTGGCCTTCCCTGGGGTAAGAAGTCGCGGTTGAAGCGCGACATTGCCGAGGCGCAGCGGGTACTCGATGAGGACCATTACGGCCTGGAAAAGGTCAAGGATCGGATTGTCGAATATCTGGCCGTGCAGGCTCGCACCAACCGGCTCAAGGGTCCGATCCTGTGCCTGGTCGGACCGCCCGGTGTCGGTAAGACGTCGCTGGGCCGCTCGATTGCCCGCGCCACCGGCCGCGAATTTGCCCGCCAGTCATTGGGCGGCGTGCGTGACGAAGCCGAAATTCGCGGCCATCGCCGGACCTATATCGGGTCGCTGCCCGGCAAGATCATTTCCAATTTGAAGAAGGCAGGCACCAGCAATCCGCTGTTCCTGCTCGATGAGATCGACAAGCTTGGCCAGGACTTCCGCGGCGATCCCTCGTCAGCGCTGCTCGAGGTGCTCGATCCCGAACAGAACAACCGGTTCCAGGATCATTACCTCGAGCTGGACTACGACCTATCCGACGTGATGTTTGTCACGACAGCCAACTCGCTGGATATGCCCCAGCCATTGCTCGATCGCATGGAGATCATTCGGCTCGAGGGGTACACCGAGGACGAGAAGGTCGAGATCGCCAAGCGCCACCTGATCCCGAAGCAGATCGAGGCGCATGGGCTGAAAGGGGATGAGCTGGCCTATACCGACGAGGGCCTGCGCTCGATCATCCGGCACTATACGCGGGAGGCGGGAGTTCGCACGCTGGAGCGCGAACTCGCCAAGATTGCCCGCAAGTCGCTGCGCCAGATCCTGGAAGCCAAGGCCGAAAAGGTCAGCCTGACCGCCGACAATGTCGGCGACTACCTGGGCGTCCGTCGCTTCCGTTACGGAGTCGGCGAGGAAGAGGATCAGATCGGTGCGGTCACCGGCCTCGCCTGGACCGAGGTCGGTGGAGAGCTGTTGACCATCGAAGCGGTTACCGTCCCTGGCAAGGGGCAGATCAAGACGACCGGCAAACTCGGCGAGGTCATGACCGAGTCGATCCAGGCGGCGATGAGCTTCGTTAAGGCGCGTGCGCCTGTCTATGGCATCAAGCCTTCATCCTTCGCGCACAAGGACATCCACGTCCACTTGCCCGAAGGCGCCGTTCCCAAGGATGGTCCGTCGGCCGGCATCGGCATGGTCACGGCGATGATCTCCACGCTCACCGCTATTCCGGTTCGCCGCGACATTGCCATGACCGGAGAGGTCACGCTGCGTGGTCGTGTCCTGCCGATCGGCGGCCTTAAGGAGAAGCTGCTCGCGGCGCTTCGCGGCGGCATCCGCATGGTGCTGATCCCGGCCGAGAATGAGAAGGACCTCGCGGAGATCCCAGCGTCGGTCAAGGAAGCGCTTGAGATCGTTCCCGTCAGCCATGTCGATGAAGTGCTTGCGAAGGCGCTCACCCAGGCGATGACGCCGATCGAATGGACCGAGACCGATGAGCAGGCGACCGAACCGATGGTTCCGCCCGCCGTGGGCGGCGACGGGGCCAGCGTCCGTCATTGAGGACGTTTGGCGGTCGCGTGGCCGCCATTCGTCACTAGGCCTTTGACTCAGGCCCGAGAAATTGCCTTAAATCGGCATTTCTCGGGCCCCGCGAGTCCCGCGGCGTCCAGCCGGGAGCGTAGAGCATGAACAAGCAGGAACTGATCGGCCAAGTCGCGGAACGCGCCGGCCTGTCGCGCAACGACGCGAGTCGAGCGGTTGAGACCATGCTTGAGATCATTACGTCGACGCTGAAGCGTGGTGACGAGGTTCGTCTCGTGGGCTTCGGCAATTTCTCGGTGACGCGCCGCAAGGCCTCGACCGGACGCAATCCGCGTACCGGCGAGCCGATGCAGATCAAGGCCACTTCGCAGCCCAAATTCCGTCCCGGCAAGGTCCTGAAGGACGCCGTCCAATAAAATTCAAAAACGCATTTTGGGGGCGGCTGGACAGGCGCCGGGTGCTCGCCTAAGGGCGCTTCTCCAATCGGACATGGGCGCGTAGCTCAGCGGTAGAGCACACCCTTCACACGGGTGGGGTCACAGGTTCAATCCCTGTCGCGCCCACCATGTCCGGAAATGAGTTATCCCGGGGGACAGGCCATTTCGAGCCGTCCCAATCGACAATCTACTGCAAATAGTTGGGCTGGAAGCCGCCGACCCGGCGAAGCTCGTTCCAGTCCTTGAACTGGATTTCCCGCCCGCGCCGGTGGATCAGGCCTTGCCGTTCGAGATCAGCAAACACGCGATTGACGTTGACCGAGGTCTGGCCGGTAATGTCGGCAATCTGCTGCTGCGTGAACGGATTGAGCATATTGTTCTGGCTTGCATCGATGCCCATGCGAACCGCCGTTTCGCACAATAGGTGGGCGACCCGCGCGGTTGAATCGCGCCGGCCGGTATTGACCAACCATTCGTAGCCGATCGCATTCTGGCGTTGCACCAGCTTCCAGAAGAAGCGTGCGACCTCGGGATTGGCGTTGACGATGGTGTCGAAATCCTCCGCCCTGCCGACCAGGACTTCGCTTCGGACGATCGCCTGCAATCCATAGTCGGCGGTACCGTCGTGCGGCAGGATCCCTTCGCCGGGGAAACGCAGGGCAACGATCTGGCGTCGGCCGCTGCCGTCGGATTTGAATTTGGCAATGATGCCGGAACGGACCAGCATCACCTCATCGCGAGGTGCGCCCGGCTCTCGAAACGGCCGCCTCGGTTCGACATGAACCACCTTGTGCGGCATGTTGAGGAACAGGTCTGCAAATCTTGGATCGAGCCCGGCCTCGATCAGCCTGTCGCGCACGGTCACCCCGGATTCCTCCGGGACGCGCGCCCGTCGAATCGTCATTCCATCAATTCTCCCCTGCGGGGACGCATGCGCTGCTTGTTACGCAGGCGCAAGTCTATAATATAACATAGGAAGATAATTATGGTTAACGAATTGTTAACCAATTCGCAGAAAACCGCGAACGAAGCCGGGCGAGCGCTTCCGGGGTCAGGTCGGGTGCCGACTTCAGGTCAGGCGGCCCTGGCCAGGCGGCATCCCCAATCGTCACATCCTCAATCGTGCGCGATCCCGAATAGCGCGGGAAGATGTGGAAATGGACGTTTGGATCGACCATCATCAACATCAGATAGTTGAGCTTCTCGTAACCGACTTCAGCAAGCAGCGTCGCTTCAATTTCCTTGGTTACCGCAGCCAGTTCGGCATGTGCCCCAACGGGAAGCTGCCCGAACGCGGTCGCGTCGCCCTTAGCGGCGAGGATCAGCGACCCAAGCGTCACCTGCGCGGGCCTGAGCAGCACGACCCAATGCTCAAAGTCGCGGATCAGGCTATCGGGATAGCCGAACTTGAGCATGGTTTCATTGGCCATGGGACTCTCCAATCGCTATCGCTTGCCAAGCAGGATGCGCTTCCTTAAGGGGGCCGCGCGTCTATTCAAGGCGCTTCATGGCGATCGTAGCTCAGTTGGTTAGAGCACTGGTTTGTGGTACCAGGGGTCGCGGGTTCAAGTCCCGTCGATCGCCCCAGTTTTCCTTTGCCGGACAGGCGGTTAGGCGATCCATGAACACCCCTTGGGGCTACCCCGATTTCGATGCGCACGAAGCGCTGCATTTCGTCACCGACGAGAAGAGCGGTCTCCGCGCCATCGTCGCGATGCATTCGACCCATCTTGGCCCGGCCGCCGGCGGCACGCGCTTCTGGCATTATGCCGATGACGCGGACGCCCTGACCGACGCGCTGCGCCTGTCGCGCGGCATGAGCTACAAGAATGCGATGGCGGGCCTGCCGCTGGGCGGCGGCAAGGCCGTCGTGCTGGCCAACCAGACCGCCACAAAGACTCCGGAAATGCTGGCTGCCTTCGGGGTCGCGGTGAATTCGCTCGGCGGCAAATATGTGACCGCCGAGGACGTCGGCATGTCGGTTGCCGACATGATCGAAATCTCGAAGCAGACCAAGTTCGTCGCAGGCTTGCCCGTCGCCGGCGGTGCAGTCGGCGGCGATCCCGGGCCGCACACGTCGCTGGGCGTGTTCCTAGGCATCAAGGCTGCGGTGAAGCGGGCGCTGGGCAAGGACAGCCTCAATGGTCTCCACATCGCGCTGCAGGGGGCGGGAAGCGTCGCCGGCGGCGTCGCCCGCCAGGCATCGGCCGAAGGCGCCAGGCTGTCGATCGCCGATGTCGACCGCGCGCGGGCCGAAGCGCTTGCCGCTGAAACCGGCGGAGCAGTGGTGACCCCGGACGATATTTTGTTCCTTGAGGCGGACGTGGTCAGCCCATGCGCCCTGGGCGCGATCCTGACCGAACATTCGATCACCAGGCTCAACACGCCGGTCGTCGCCGGCGGCGCCAACAACCAGCTGGCGACAGCCGAGGATGGCCGGCGGCTCCAGGCGCGGGGCATCCTCTACGCGCCGGATTATGTCATCAATGCCGGCGGCATCATCAATGTTTCGACCGAATTTCTCGGCGACGGCGGTCCGGAGCTGGTGCGCTCGCGGATCGAGGGGATTCCGGGCAGGCTCGAGCAGATCTGGGCCGAAAGCGCCGATACCGGGCGGGATCCTGCCTCGGTCGCCGACGCCATGGCGCAGAAGCTGATTGGCCGCCGCTGATTGAACGAAGGATAGGGGTCGGCTAGGGGCTGGACCAGCCACCATGCACGGTTACGCCAATCCCGCCCGCTTTCTGAAGTTTGCCCGGCCCGCCACCGGCTGGCTGCTGGCCATCGGCGTGCTGCTGGTCCTTGCCGGAGCCTACGGCGGTTTGGCCGTGACGCCGCCCGACTATCTGCAAGGCGAAACCGTTCGCATCCTTTACATTCACGTGCCGGCCGCATGGCTCGGCATGGCTGGCTGGGCGGCGATTGCTGCGGCCTCGATCAGCCAGATCGTCTGGCGGCATCCGCTTGCGGCGATTGCCGGCCGTGCCATCGCTCCGGCCGGCGCCACCTTTGCCGCGCTGTGCCTCGCCACGGGTTCCATCTGGGGCCGCCCGACCTGGGGCACCTGGTGGGAATGGGACGGCCGCCTGACCTCGATGCTGATCCTGTTCTTCCTCTACCTTGGCTACATCGCGCTTGCCGCGGCTGAGCGGGAGCGGGGCGGGGAGGGGCGGATGGCGGCCCTGTTCGGCCTGGTCGGTGCAATCAACCTGCCGATCATCCATTATTCGGTGCTGTGGTGGCGCACCCTTCATCAGGGTCAGTCGATCAGCGTCACGGATGGCTCCTCGATCGCACCAGAGCTGCTGTGGCCGCTGCCGCTTACCATGGTTGGCTTCACCGCAATCTTTGCCGCCGTTGCCTTGATGAAAATGCGGGCCGAACTTGCCCGCCAGAGGGTGGAAGCTCGATTGCGCAGGAGCATCGCCGAATGAGCCAATGGGCATTCGTGGTTGCTGCCTATGCGCTGGTTGGGCTGGCAACGGCCGGCCTGGTCCTGGGGGCCTGGCAATCCATGCGCTCCGCCGAAACCGACGCTGAGGCGGTGAAGCGCCGCCAATGATGGTCAAGCCCAAGCATCAACGGCTGATCCTGGTCGTACTGGCGGTCGCGGCAATGCTTGGCGCCGTGCTGCTCGCGATGTGGGGGCTGCAGGACCGCGCAGCCTATTTCGTCACGCCGTCCGACATTGCGGCCGGTAAGGTCCAGCCGGACAAGGCGATGCGGCTTGGGGGCATGGTGGTCAAAGGATCGCTTAAGCGGGATCCCGACGGGCTAACCGTCCGCTTCACGGTCAGCGACACCAAATTTGAGACGCCCGTCGTCTTCCGCGGCATCACGCCCGACCTGTTCAAGGAAGGCAATGGCGTGATCGCCGAAGGGCGGCTCGAGTCCAACGGCCTGTTCGTCGCCGACAATATCCTTGCCAAGCATGACGAACGCTACATGCCGCCGCAGATGGCTAACGAAGTCACTGCCCGGTGATTGCTGAAGCCGGTCTTGCCGCGCTGTGGCTTGCCGCCGCGCTTGCGGCGCTCCAGTTGGCGCTGAGCTGCGGGCTGGGCGGTGAGCAGGGGCGTTCGATCCAGACCATCCGCGCGGTTGCGCTGGCCCAGGGCCTGCTGACCCTGATCGCATTCGGCGCATTGATCGCCGTGTTCCTGAACAGCGACATGAGCGTGCTGCTGGTCGCCGAAAACAGCCACAGCCAGAAGCCGTGGATGTATAAATTCGCCGGGGCCTGGGGAAACCATGAGGGCTCAATGCTGCTGTGGGTCACGGTGCTGGCGTTGGCCGGGGCTGTGGTTGCACTATTCGAACGGCGGCTCGACGAGCGGACCCTGGGCGCGACACTTGGCGCCCAGGCGGCGCTGGCGCTGGGCTTTTTCGCCTTCCTGCTGCTTGCA
>Ga0209382_10001765_pt1 | contig 33368 bp, 36 predicted proteins | sample SoiMetdeltSBSDD5_FD_187599 | JGI IMG/M metagenome (GOLD analysis project Ga0209382, IMG submission 187599) | Bulk soil microbial communities from a Populus tree surrounding site in Tennessee, USA - Soil MetaG P. deltoides SBSDD5 (SPAdes) (version 2) | ecosystem: Environmental > Terrestrial >... | reverse complement strand
GCACTTCAGAATCGTACTGTGCGTTCTCACAGGTCACGGATTGAGCGTGACTGGCAGTCATCGCGCCGATCGCATACAGGACGCTCATTGCAGAGATGCGCAGCAACATGGTCATGACCGCTACTCCCGTCGTGACTAGGAAGGAGCCGTCGATCCTGCGACTGCCGACGCAATAGTGCAGTACGCACGAGGGGAAACCGCTGCGCCGGATTGCAACTGCACCAGATGTAAGACTTGCCATTGCAATAGAGATGCGCATTGTGGACGGCCGCGTAGCAGATAAACGCAGGAAGGCCTATGTTCGCGCGAGCTTTCTCCCAGATCCGCGCGCCATGGCTAACCAGCCGCCAACCAGTATTCCTGCTAGTGCGCTGCCGTAGTGCGTGAGTGATTGCAGCTCCGCTCCTACGATTCGAATCTGTTGCCAGGGTACCGACCAAACAAGAAGACTTACGATGAGCGCAGTGATGGCAATTCGCTGTTGGCGCGGATGCAGGCGAGCAACTATCCAGCCACTCGCAGCGAAGCACAAAACCCGCAGAAATGCTCCTACGAGCCAGACTAGCACCAAGATCCCGTTTGTTCCGTCGAGCGCCGGCGCGAAGCTACCCAAGGCGTCCCGCAAGAACCAGTAAAGGTCTCCACTGTTACGAATGAACAGTGCGTTCAACTCGCGCCAGAGCAAGATCGCGCCCCACGCCGCGCACAATGACATCGCCAAGGAGATCCCGAGAGTGCGTACCGCATCCCCGAAGCCAGCCAGGAGAGCCGTGAGCACCTGTCTCCAGTACCAGCCGCTGGAGCGTCCATCCTGATGCAGTTGTATCAAGTCACCCATCAGTGACTCTTTGTGACGTCCGTACAGCAAATGCTTCAACAGCCAGGTCGCGACTCGCGGCGGACGTCGGAATGTCATGTGAGGCTGCCTTTGAGCTGCGGAATGCCATCCCAAAGCTGCTGCAGCGACTGCCGCGCCTCCCGCACCTGCTTTACGCCCTTGGCAGTCAACTGAAAGTAGGTTTTCGCGCGCCCGCCACGCGCTGCGGTGGACTCGCCGACTTCTGAGCGAACCAGCGCATCGTCTTCGAGACGCCACAACGTGGAGTACACGACGCCGATCGCAAGCTCTCTTCCGGTCCGGGCGGCGATTTCTTGCGCGATTGGAATGCCGTAACCATTTCTACCCAAGCGCATGATCGCGAGCATGATCATGAGTTCGGTCTGGCTCAGATAAGTGCGCTTGCTCATTTATTCTAGATTAGTGAATAAATAGACCAAAGGCAACAGGGGCGGCCTTTACTCGCGAAGGGTCCGTCGTCGTACTTGGCGATTTCTGCTGCTTGGATACCGGGTGAACCTGCAAAGAGACAAATTGACAGCGCGACGCAGATCGATGAGTTCAGCCGGATCATGATGCAGCTCCGAAATTTGGCTGGAACATAGCACAGGCCCCAGCACCGGAAGGATCGAGCATCAGCTGAATGCAGGTGCACGCAAGCGGAGCAACTGCCGGTGCGAGGTGAGGACCGCGCGCGTCCTGCGCATAGTCCTCCGAACCAACCCTTGATGCACATCACGTACTTCAAGGTGTAGACCACATCGACGTACTCGGCTCGTGCCGCCATCACCGCACGATGCTCTTGGACGCGCCAGGGATCTCGTCGAGCACACCTGCATCGTTGCGACGGCTTTAAATGACCATCGAAAGTATTAGTTTTGTTTCCGGAACCACATTTGTCGCTGCGTGCTGCGTCGCGTGCACAGACAGACGGCGTGCAACGTCGTTGCGCATCTACGATGGTGAGCGTATACGGCGTAAGGTCCGGCGGTTGGGCGCGCCACGAACCTTGGAGATGCTGCTCCACTTTGCTGCGACGCCTGACGGATCGGCGTGATGGCGCGTCGCTTTCCGAGTCGACAGACTGCCATCAAAAAGTTTCGGTTACGTAGGGGCATCACGTCGCCGACAGTACGGACACATGCGACCAACTCATCTGGTCGCGCGATTGTCTTCAAACATGACTAGCAGGGGTAACAACATGAAGCTCAAACCTGTGGCTACTATTGTTGTGCTGATGGGTGTCGCGAGCCTGCCCGCCGTCTTCCAGGCAGCGGCCGCTCCTGACCCAGGCGCTCAGGCAAAAGCGCCGAAGCCGAAGTTCTATGACAACGTAGCGTTCGATGTGTCACCGCCACTGCGGGAGCTCGCCGCGCACAGGGCTACGCCTGTCCTTCCGGAGGAGGACCAGGGGGAGATCAGGGAGGAGAATGGACCGGAAGCGATAGAGAGTGACGTCTACTTTCCGGATGCGGCCGTCCAGAGCGACATCTCGCCGTTAGCGATTCCCAGCCCAATTGCGAACTTCGAAGGCCTGAGCAACCAGGACAACTTCAATATCTTTGGCGGGCGCGTGAACCCGCCCGACCCGGTGGGTGACGTTGGCCCGAATCACTATGTCGAGATGATCAACCTGGTCCTCGCCGTGTACGACAAATCGGGGAACCGACTGCTTGGACCGGTCGACACCGGCACGCTGTGGGATGGTTTTGTAGTTCCTGATTGCACGGATCCATCCGGCGACCCGATCGTGTTGTATGACCAGTTTTCGGATCGCTGGCTGCTCTCGCAGTTCACCACGCGCGGCCTGGACGATCCTGCGCTGCCTTTCTACAACTGCGTTGCCATCTCGGCGACGTCCGATCCGACAGGGCCTTACTATCGCTACGCCTTCAAGACCCAGGCGGATCCTGAGGCACCTGCAGGTGGGACCTTTTTTCCTGACTATCCCAAGTACGGCGTTTGGAAGGATTCGTATATCCTGACGACGCGCGACTTCGGATTGGTCACTGGGTATGGCATCAGCGTTTACGCGCTCGAGAAGAACAAGATGATCAACGGGCAAGCCAAGGCCCGCGCCGTACAGTTCTTCCTCGATTCCAATGTTGTACCGCTTGAACTGATCGGCGATGGATTGCTCCCGGCGGACGTGGACGGCAAGACCAAGCCAAAAAATGACGCGCCGGCCCCCATCGTTGGAACGCAGGATGACGGCGCTGGGTACGGAGGGACATTTGATGCGCTCAACATCTGGAACCTGGCTGTCCAATGGAATTCCACGCCGTCTGCGTCGCTCACTTTTTCGACACAGTTACCGGTCGCGCCATTTGACTCGGTGTTTCCATGTGCGCCAACGGCTCGCGACTGTCTCCCACAGCCGGGCATCACCAATCCCGCCCAGTACCTCGATATCCTTTCCTACCGTCAACGCCCGACCCACCGTCTCGCCTATCGTAACTTCGGCACCTACGAATCTTTCGTGACCAATCAGGCGGTCGAGGCGGCGCCCGGTGCGGCAGGCGTTCGCTGGTACGAGGTCCGGCGTACGAACGGAACCTATTCCGTCCATCAACAAGGAACCTATGCCCCCGGTGATGGCGTCCACCGCTGGATGGGCAGCGCCGCCATGGATTGGCAGGGGAATATGGCGCTGGGCTACAGCGTCGTGAATGGCACGAATGTCTTTCCTGGCATTCGCTATACAGCGCGACTCACAGGTGATCCGCTTGGGCAAATGACACAGGGCGAGGGAACTATCATCAACGGAAGTGGCGTACAGACCACCACCAACTCGCGCTGGGGCGACTACACGTCGCTCAATGTCGACCCCACGGACGACTGCACCTTCTGGTACGTCAATGAGTACTACACGGCAGCCGGTCAGGCTTCCAGCGCCGCAGGGTGGCAGACCCGTATCGGCAGCTTCAAGCTGCCTGGTTGTCACGCAAAGTAACGCTCCTCCAGACCGCTGATTGAACTTCATTGATGAAACTTCCCGAGGCTTAACAGCCTCGGGGAGTTTTCATGCTGAGGAGGAAGGGCGCACCCGCACTACTTCTTCTCTTCCTTCTCCGGCTCCTTGCCGGTTGGACCGCCAACGGCCGCCTCGTAGTTCGCTTTCAGATAGTTGGCCATCAGCTCCGCGGTTCGGCCGAGCATCGCCTTGTCCGTGCCGCCGAACGAGTACGCCGCGCCCATCGCGTTCGCATGCTGGTAGAACTCGGGCTCGGCGATCACTTCACCGGTCGCGGCATCGCTGAGCTTCACGGTCATGAGCACCGCTGTGCCGCCTGCGAATGCGCCACCCCAGAAGCGCGCCTTGCCGCTGACAAACTTCACGTGCCGGATGAGCGGCTCGATCTTCAGCGTGCGCGGCGGCGAGTGCTTGGGCTCCGCGCCATTCCAGGTGCTGACGATCGCCGGGACTCGCTCATCGACATAGCCCTGCAGGCGTTTCTTCGCATCTTCGTTGGCGGGCTGGCCGGCATACGGCGCACCCATCTCGATTGGCGAGACCTCAAAGCGATCGAACGCACTGAGCGCGGTCGACGGCGGCGGATTCGTGACCTCCTTGGCCGAAATGTAGCCGACTGGCTCATCTGCGAACACCAACGCCGGCAGCAGCGTTGCAAGTGCCAGACCCGCCAGAAAACCACGTTTGATCGACATCGCGCCTCCAATACTTGGACTTTGGATAGTTAAGTGCATTGCCCATAGGAGCAATCAGCATTGCTCCGACCTCGCATCGGTGCAACGTTCACGCCTTTTTCACAGCACGCTCGCCGCCGCATTCACGGGGTGCAGGGAGACTCCCAGCATAGAAGCTATTGCCTTACCCATCGGCCCCTTTTGAATCGGAGATCGAGAAATGAAGAAGACGTTTGTGCTTGCCGCCACGGCCCTGCTGGCTGTCTCGCTGGCCGGCATGGCCCACGCCACGACCAGTGTCCGCAGCAACGTGCAGCAGCAGGTTGTGAGCTATGCCGACCTGAACCTGGACAGCGAGGCGGACGCCGCCACCCTGCTCAGCCGCATCGAGTCCGCCGCCCGCAAGGTCTGTGGCCTGGACCGCGCCGCCTTCCGGCCGTTCGCGTTGCAATTCAAGCTGCAGGTCTGTGCCAACGAAGCGACTGCTCGTGCGGTCAATGACGTGAACGCGCCACTGCTCACAGGACGCCAGATCGTCGTTCGCAACGACCGGTAACGGCCCCGCGAGCGGTGCGCGGTCAGGATGGCCGCGTGCCGCTCTTCTCTGAGGATCTGAAATGAGGACGCTTACTTTAGCCCTTGCCACGCTGATGATCGGCGGTGCCGCGATGACGGCGCATGCCACTGCTACCGTGCGGGTCATGGCCCAGAAGCCCGTGAGCTACCACGATCTCAACCTCGAGACGGAGTCCGGCGCCGACGCGTTGCTCACCCGGATCCAGTCTGCTGCCCGCAAGGTCTGCATCCAGGCGAATCCGGACCTGATGAAGCCGAACATCAGGGATCTGCGTCAAAGCTGCACCGATGACGCGACTGCACGAGCCGTTGCCTCAGTCAACGCACCGCTGCTGACGCGTCGTGCCATCAGCCTCGGCGTGATCGATAGCTGATCAGCCCCGCGCATCCTTCGCGCAGCGGAAGCCGACATCGTCCGTGCGGTTGTCCGGCGACGCCTGATAGCTGCGAGCCGCCGATACGGTCGACCGGCTCGTGCCAGCCGCTGCCGCGAATCACTTTCCTTTCGCCGGTCGGCGGGTCTTTTGGATTGCGCACGCGATTCGTTTGATCGATGTCCGCTCCTGGCCGAAAGCTGACTTCTCCTTCCGGACCTGAAGCGGACACGTTGAAAAGGACAAGGCCGCTCTGCGTGCCTGTCGAATACAAGTGCACGCTCAGGGGCATGCGGTGCACCATGCTGGCGGGATGTGCTCAACGCTGCGAAGGCGCGCGTATACTCACGAGCCAACCTTGAACGACTCGCACACCGAAGCGATCGCACGAAGAGTGCAGAACGCATGGACTAGTCCAGGGAGCTGCGATGGATCGTCAGATAGGGGAAGGGCTGGCTCGCTGTTTAGGGATCATGGCCCTGACTGTCGCCCTCGCCGTCACGCTTCCGGGTTGCTCCAAAAAGGCTGACGAAGCAACCGGGCTAGCCGCGGCTAAAGTTCCAAACTCAACGGACGCCAGATGGGTCGAGCAACACGACCCACATGCGCAGATCGCGGTCGTGTTCGTGCACGGAATATTCGGCGACACGCTGGGCACATGGACGAGCTCAGGCACGAGTTTCTTCGATCTGTTGCTGAACGATCCGGAGATCGGACCGAAAGTAGACATCTTCGCGTTTGGCTACACCTCAAACTTCTTCAGAGGCGGCTCGTTCGGCATCGACGAGGCAGCCAACACGCTCTACGCGAGGCTGGAGAACGAAAAAGTCCTCGACTATCCCGCGATCGTCTTGGTGAATCACAGCATGGGCGGTCTGGTCGTATTGCGAATGCTCCTGCAAAACCCCGACGTTCGGGAGAGATCACCGGCGACCGTCTTCTTCGCGACCCCTCAGGAGGGCGCACAAATCACCCTCATCGCGAAAGAGATCGCGAATAACGACGCCCTCGAGCACATGCTGCCGGCGAATCGCAACATCTTTCTGCGTACGATGAACGATGATTGGAAGAAACTCGACCCTGCCGCGCGGCCTGCCATCCATTGTGCATACGAGAAGTTGAAGACTGGCGTTTCAGTGATCGTTCCGTGGGAAAGCGCAACCCGTTTTTGCGATGGCCCGGCGCTCGCGATTGCGGAGAATCATATCGGCATCGTGAAGCCCGATCGGCCTCAGCACGACTCGTTCATGGTCGTGCAGCGCGCGCTGCGGCCCCTCGTAAGTGCAAACTTCGCACCGAAGCTCGAGACCCCCGACTTCACCACCGAAGGCGATGATGCCGTCATCGCGCTCACGAATCCGTTCGGCATGCAACCCGCACGCCTCGTGAATGTGGGCCGCAGGAAACTGACTTACACGATCGCGGAGATCTCGGACCCTGGCTTGCACCTGTGGCCCGAGGACACGCCGCGAGACCTCCTGCCGAACAAGCCGCAACTGATGCATTTGGCCCTCGGGTTCGGTGCCCGCGCCACCGAGTACCATTTCAAATTGCGAACCGACGTTTCACCCGAGCGCCGCGTCGTGGTTCGCGTGTCGAACCTCTCACAGCAGATCCAGCAGCAGGTCGCCCTCGTGGACGAAGCCGCGGGCGACCTCGACCGGTTGCTGCGTGAAGGTGATGGGTCGGGCACGATATCCAATGATGCTGCGTCGGATCTCGTGGTGAAAGCCGTCCGGAAGGCGGTGGCACGGCACACCCCGGACTTGCCCGAGAGCGGCCAGTGGGTGCAAGCGGCGGAGGTACTGAACGCGTTGAACTGGCCTGCGCTCGCCGCTCGCGCGTTGCGCGAGGCGGAACAGGACTCGCCCGCGATCGTGAAGATGCCAAGTGTGCAAAATCTCGCGAATGAAGTGGCGAGCAGTTCCGGAGAAACTCGCATCTTCAAGAACGCAACCACCGGCGTATTCGATCCGGCGCTTAGCCCGAAGGCGATCGAGCCGGGCGACTGGCTCCGCAGCGAGACCTCGGCGCGGAAGGCGCTGGCGCTGGCGAATTCGATGCAAAATCTACCGTCCTTGCGGGGAGCCGGTTTCAGCCTGCAGGGAGACGCGCAGCGGACACTGGGAGATGCCACCGGCGCGCGCCAGTCGTATCGAAACGCTGCCTCGATTCAACCGACACCCGCCGTTTCCCGACAACTCTTGAAGCTTGAATCGGCGAATCCGCGCGCGGCCATTCCTGTTGGCGACGACTCGGTGATCAACAACCGCAAGCGTGTGATCGAGCCCGCCCCCACGAGCGGCACAGTCGATATCGACGCACCCGCGAGCGCCGTAGCTGGATCTAACATCGACGTTCCATGGAAAGGGCCTAACGCGCCGGACGATCTCATCTTCATAGCTGCACCCGATCTCCCGTCGAATAACTACTCGATGTCCAATCGTCATGAGACAGATAAAGGATCACCAGCGAAGCTGGTAGCGCCGGCCACTGCGGGTCGTTATGAGGTTCGTTACTTCAGCTATGTCAATGGAGCGATCCTGGCCCGCGTGCCCATTCAAGTAACCAAAGCCAACGTACGCCTTGATACGCCAAAGTCAGTGTCCGCCGGATCTGTACTGGAATTCTCCTGGGACGGGCCTGACGCGCCGGACGATCTCATCTTCATTGCTGCACCCGATCTCCCGTCGAGTAACTACTCGACATCCAATCAGCATGAGACAAATAAGGGATCACCAGCGAAGCTGGTGGCGCCGGCCACTGCGGGTCGTTATGAGGTTCGTTACTTCAGCTATGTCAATGGAGCGATCCTGGCCCGCGTGCCCCTTGAAGTAGCTAAAGCCAACGTACGCCTTGATACGCCAAAGTCAGTGTCTGCCGGATCTGTACTGGAATTCTCTTGGGACGGGCCTAACGCGCCGGACGATCTCATCTTCATAGCTGCACCCGATCTCCCGTCGAATAAGTACTCGATGTCCAATCGTCATGAAACAGATAAAGGATCACCAGCGAAGCTGGTGGCGCCGGCAACTGCGGGTCGTTACGAGGTTCGTTACTTCAGCTATGTCAATGGAGCGGTGCTAGAGAAGCAAGTAGTGTTTGTTCGCTAACGTCGCATCGGTTCTGATCCAAGAAGCATGACGCTATTTGGAGTGGACGTCGGCGCGGCACTGCTGAACGTCCGCTGTCGACCCTAATGGGACACTCTCCGCGGTGCGTGGCGACCAACTCTCGAGTTGACGCGGGGTACGTGCTGCGGCCAGAACGGCGCGGTGACTGCTACGATGATCGAGCAGAATATCGCAGGCTTCAGATCCGCGGGAGACTCTAAAGGAGCGGATCCATAATCCAGTCCAGCGCCAGCATCCCGCAGCTGTATGCTGCTTCTGCCTCCGACCCTAAGTGCACGCTGCGCCCCTGACTCGGGGTGACCTGCAACTGGTAGCATTCAAAGTCGGCTGCACCGAGACATTGGCGAGAAAATCATGCGAGAGCACGGTGGCTATTGGCGCGCAATTGTTTGCGGCGCAATGCTCGCATCGTCGATCAGTGCCGCACAAAACAGACCGACCGCAACGCTAATGTCGCCGCGGGACCTGGCTGCAGTTCCCGCAAATCCTTCGGACGCACACATCTCGTATGGCGAGGAGTCGGATCAGTTCGGTGAGCTTCGGGTGCCGCCAGGTCTGGGGCCCCATCCGGTCGTGGTCCTCATTCATGGCGGATGTTTCAAGGTGGCCTACGCAGATCTTCAGCTCATGGCGCCACTGGGCGATGCGCTGAAGGCGCAAGGCATCGCCAGTTGGAATATCGAGTACCGCCGGCTCGGTCAGCCGGGCGGAGGCTGGCCGGGGACGCATCGCGACGTGGGGAGTGCCGTCGACCATCTGCGCGTCATTGCAGAAAAGTTCCGGCTCGATCTCAATCGAGTCGTCGTGGTCGGGCATTCCGCCGGTGGCCATCTTGCCATGTGGCTTGCTGCGCGCTCGAGACTTCCACCCGCGAGTGATCTATACGTTCGCAATCCGCTCAAGGTCCGCGGTGTCGTCGACCTTGCTGGTCCAGTCGACCTTTCGGCCAACATTGAAGGTTACGAAAGCCTCTGCGCAGACCCGGTGATCACTTCTCTTCTGGGTGGAACGCCAACGACTGTGCCGAAGCGGTACGCAGAGGCATCTCCCCGCCGACTGTTACCGCTCGGCGTCCCGCAGATCCTCGTCATCGGGCAGTACGAGGAATACGTTCCTCGACCCATCGTGGAGGACTATGTCAACGCAGCCCGGCAAGCAGGCGATACGGTGGAATTCGAATACATTCCCGGCGTCGGCCACTTCGAAATCGCGAACGTGCGTGCGTCAACCTGGCCAAAGATCAACGCGCTGATCCGCTCCTTGATGGATTGAACGTTTCGATCGGGCTGAGTACACGTAGTGGAAGCATCAGCGCCGCCGGCGCGCATCGGTGCTCAGGCGTCAGTTGGTCAGCTTGCTCTGAATCGTCTGTGCCTGATTCAGGTGGTCGCGCAGCGTTGGCAGTGTTCTCTTTGTGTACGCACGTAGGTCGGCATCCAGTTTCGTATCGTCGGCGGCGGTCTCGAACAATTCTATGTCCTTCTTGTGGCCCTGCACCATCTGCTCAATGTAGTCGCGATCGAACTCCTTGCCCGCGTCCTGTTGCTGGAACTTGTCCATCAGGTGAAGTCATTCGCGAAGCGAATGGTCACAGACCACGCCAAGGCGAACCAGGAACTCCTGGTCGCGGCGAAGGGCAAGGGCGAAGTGCCCGCTTCGCGGGACGCGACGCACAAGGCGATGGGCGTTTTGCGCTATCGACATGCTGTTGGCTCCGCACAAGAGTATTGCGGCCAGGATCGGTGAAATCTTCATCTTGGTTCCCCTGCCCTTCGATGGTCGTCGCGAAACAATCGGGACACACCATGCGAAGCGTGGCAGATGCGCGAGTTTCTCCGGCCCCCGCACTTTGAGCAGCAGCAGTGAGCGACGTAGGGAGCAGCGCACGGGCGTGCCCGCGAACTCAGACGAGTGCGCGGGTGCTTTCATCTGTCGCGCCGCAAGCCGCTCACCCGTGGATGCGTGTAGGCGTTGCAGTTCAAATTCCTGTCCCACGCAACGCAACCGATCTTGGTGCTGCCCCTCCACCGGGAGTGATCATCAGGACTGCCGATTTCGCACCCGTCGAGGTCGGCTTGAAAACCACGTTCACTGTGCAGCTGCCACCTACCGCTACCCGAGCTGGGCAATTGTGTGTCCGAGCAAACTGCCCAGGGTTCGTGCCCGCAAGGTCGATCGAGCTGATCGGCAGCACCACGCCGCCCGTATTGCTGATCCTCACCGATTTCGCAGTACTGCTGTGATTGCGCGTCACATTGCCGAAGCTCAGCGCGGTCGTGGAAATGGAGAAAGTGGACCGCGTACCTGTACCCGAGAGCGTTGCGCTCATTTTACGGCCACCCGCAATGACGTTGAGTGTGGCGACCTTGGAGCCCGTACTCGTCGGCTTGAATCTGACTTTGATCGCGCAACTCGCACCGCCAGCCACCATGGCACCGCAGTCATTTGTCTGCGTGAACAGCAAGGGATTGGTGCCTCCGAAGCGGATCGACATGATCGGCATAGGCGTGGCGTCGGTGTTGCGCACGATGATCGTCTTCGCATTTGAAGCGAGGTTCAGTGGCTGATTGCCAAACGCCAGCGAGGCTGGAGACAACGTGTAGGCAGACTTCACACCATTACCCGAGAGATCTGCGCTCTTCGTACCCGCGCCATTACCTCCAGTCACGCTGAGTGTGGCGGAGAATCCGGCCCCATTGGTCGGCTTGAATGTTACGTTGATCGCGCAGCTCGCGCCGACAGCCAGCGAGGTACCGCAATTGTTGGTCTGAGCGAACTCGCCTGGATGCGTGCCATCTATGACGATCGATGTGATCGGCAAGGGCCTGATGCCGGCGCTGCGCAAGATGATCGTCTGCGCGGCTGAGGTGACGCCCACTGTCTGGAGACCAAAGCCCAACCAGTTTGGGGACAAGGTGAACGTAGATGCCGCACCTGTGCCCGAGAGGGATGCGACCTTGGTGCCTGCTCCGCCACCCGCGGTTACGCTGAGAGTCGCCACTTTCGATCCCGTGCTGATCGGCTTGAACGTTACTTCGATCGCGCAGCTCGCACCCGGAGCCAGCGAGGTACCGCAGTTGTTGGTCTGCGAGAACTCCCCAGAATGGGTGCCGCCGATGACGATCGACGTGATCGGCAAGGGTTTGCCGCCGGTGCTGAGCACGGTGATCGTCTGCGCACTCGAGGTGACGTTCAGTGGCTGGTTGCCAAACATCAGCGAGCTTGCGGACAAATTGTAGGCCGCCTCGAATTGCACCTCCAGCGTGGCGGAGTCGGCGGTATGACTGAGCTGCCGTACGGTGAGATTCAGGTTCGCGTCGACATGCGTCGCACCGTCGGCGAGTTCGGTGATCAGGTATGAGAATCCCGACTCATCTGCGCGATGCACGTGCAACTTGTCGAAATGATAGCTCTCGATCCCCGTGTCGTAGCCGAGGCGAGCGCGGTAGCTCAACCAGTAGGGCCAGCCCGAGGGCGGTACGATCTTGACCACTTGCGGATACGGCGAATTCTGCATCCCGAGCGCTGAAATCGTAAAAACGCCGCCGCTCGCGCCATCTACGATCTGGTCGGCGCCAAGCCATCCCATGCGATCTCTGCGCGGCGCATTGAACCCGCGCAACGCGTCAAGCGCGTAGCCCATGATGTCGGTCGTGTCGCAGTACTCGCAGTCGGATATGCCATCGTTGTTCGAGTCGGTGCGCGCATGCCAGGTTCCGAGGTTGTGCCCGAGCTCATGCGCCATCGCATCGCGAAGTCCGCACGGCCCAGTGCTGTGCTGGTTATCGGTGTACGATCGCACCCACGCTTGGCACGATTCGCCGCAACCGACATACGCAAGACCCGCCCACCAGCAACCACTCGTCGTCATCGGAAGCACGTACATCCGATGCTGGTAGGCGCTCAGATCGACTCCTCGTGCAATGGCCGCGGCATCGGCGCTCGCCGCCCATGCATCGTAGGGGCAGATGCTTGCGAGCGATGGCGAAGGCTCAGTGATGGCCACTCGCACCACATCCGTGGCAGTTCCCGGATAGCTCGCACCCCCGAAGGCCACTAATTCGTTTGACGACTCCCGGAAGCACCCGTCGACGTAGCGCGAGTAGCCCCGGACGCCAAACATTTCGCCAGCCAGAATCTTCTCTGTGCCGTCGCACTCACCGTTGATGGCATGCGTGACCCCGGTTCCGTCCGTGATGTCGATGATGATGTTGATCACGCGGCGGATACCGTTAGCCGGCGCGAGCGACGCCGCTTCGGTGAGTACGGCGACGGAATCGACGCCTGAATCCGCTGCAAGCACCTTGCCGCTCCGTCTGCCGCTGACTCGTAGCTGCTGTCCAGGGCGGATCTGTTTCGCCTGCTGCGGGCTCAGCTGCAACTCCACGAGCTCATTCGAGCGGCGCTCGCGAAGCAAATGGAGAGTGCGGGATCTGCCGTGTTCGAAGTCGTCCGCGACCTGCATCACGAAAGTGCCTTCGAGCGTGACCGGAGAGGCGGGTTCAGCCGCAGGGAGCGCGAACGGCACGGAACTCAAAGCAATAAGCAGCCAAAGTCGCAGTTGCAGGATCGGACTGCAGCTGAGCGCCCGTAGCTTGGCGAGCATCGTCCTCTGCAGTTTCGTCATGGTCTCTGCTCCTTCGCGCTGCCAGGAAAAAAGGGCGATCGACGATTCGCAGCGCATCGTTTGTGTGTGCGCAGACTGCGCCACCGTCTCGATGCCCACAAAACCGCAATCGTGGCGCCACGGACGTGGCATCACCGGCTACCACTCCAGTGGCAGGCACATACCCGAAAGCGGACGACTGCCTTCGGATTCGAGACGTAGATGGCATGACGTCCAGAGCAGTGAGGACTTTGCTATCGTCGAGCATCGCTAACCTCGGGAGTTCCAGCATGGTCGCGTTTCTGAACCCCAGCGCCGTCCACGCCCCGATCGGCTCGTACACGCACACAGCTGTAGTGCCTGCCGGGACAGAGCTGGTGTTTATCTCAGGACAAGTAGGTATGCGCCAAGACGGGTCGATTCCAGCAACGTTGAGCGAGCAAGCTGAAGTCGTATTCGGCAACCTGCGCGCCTGCCTGAGGGCGCACGGGATCGACATGGATGCAGTGGTCAAGCTGACCTCGTATCTCGTAAGCGGGCAGGATGTCCACGCGATGCGGGAGATTCGTCAGCGCCACTTCCGAACGCACTGCCCAACTTCGACTGCGGTATTTGTGCCAGCGCTCGTAAATCCGGCCTTCCTTCTCGAGGTAGAGGCTGTGGCAGTCAAACCGACTTTCACCTCAGTCTGATGACGGCGATCTACTCGCTCGTCGGTGATGTACTTCCGAATACCTTCACTACCCGCCCGACAATTGCTTCACGGTCGACCATGCCGATGAGCGACTGTCCCGTGCGTTATCGCGGTTGTCGCCGAACACGACAAACAGGTTGTCTGGGACCTTCTCGTCGTAGTCCCTCGAAGGGCCATCGGGAATAAAGCCAACTGCTGTGACACGACCCTCAATGGTCTCTCCGCTCGAGATGACGACGCGGATGAATACCCGTTCGTCTATTGCGAAACCGGCTATGAGAAGCAGGCGCGCGACAACACACCGAAGTGTGCGTACTCGACACGGCGTAACAGCAGCGCATCCGGTGCGTCTTGCTTAAGAACAGGGAAAGGAGAGGTTCCACATTGAATACACTGTCACCGAAATCCGGGCAGGTCGGACTGCTGGCTCTGCTCGTTCTGGCGCTCTGCCCGGCGATGGCAGCGGCAGCGGAGCCTGGGTTCCGGCCGGGCGTCTATGTCGGCGGCACAGGACATCCGCCGCGGTTCGTTTTCACCAGGCTCGAGGTGAAATCCGCAGACGGCGGCGCCCTGTCCGCGACGATGACCCAGCCCGTCGACAGGGCCGGCGAGTTCGCGGTCGAGATCCTGCGCGCCGACGCTTCGCGTCTTCAGTTCGCTTCCGGCGGAGAGACCTTCGACCTGCAGCGGACCGAGACCGGCTATGCCGGCTCGGCGCGGGACGCCAAGGGCGTCGTCAGGCCCGCCGCCCTGATGCTCAGGGACTGGCCGCCCGCCGAGCGGCTCGAGGCCTATGAGGGGGTCTATGACCTCGGCGGCGGCAAGACGATCGCGCTCGCACTCGGCAACCAGAAGTCCGGGTTCTTCTATCTGGAGCGCCCCTCCGAACTGACGGGCGTGGCGATCGGCCTGTCGCCCGTGGAGTTCATCGCGGGCGACTGCTTCTATTGCGTCGACCCCGTCCGGCTGCGCTTCAAGGTGCTCTTCGACAAGGCTGGCAAGGTGTCGGGCCTGAGCATTCGGGAGTCCGGCAAAGAGACGTTCGCGCCGCGGCTCGACCTCTATCGCGAGGAACGCGTCACCTTCATGAACCCGGCGGGCGTCCAGCTTGCTGGATCGCTGTTCCTGCCATCAGGGCCCGGCCCGCACCCGGCCGTCGTCATCGGCCACGGCTCGGGCGCGCAATCGCGCCACGGTTTCTACGCCCGGATCCGCTTCATGGCCGACGCCTACGCTCGCAGGGGCATCGCGGTGCTCGCCTATGACAAGCAGGGCATCGGCGACTCCAAGGGCGATTGGGAGACCGAAGGCTTGGACGCGCTCGCCGAGGATGTCGCGGCAGGCCTGCGCTTCCTGAAGTCCAGGCCCGAGATCGACGCGAAGCGGCTGGGACTGTCGGGCTCCAGCCAGGCGGGCTGGATCCTGCCCCGCGCGGCGAGCCGCTTCCCCGGGGTCCGGTTCATCCAGCTGCGCGGCGGCGCCGCGCCGATGAAGGTCGAGCAGCAGGAGCGGATGCGACTGGAGCTGCAGATGCGCGCCGACGGCTTTCCCCAGTCCGAGATCGATCGGGCGATGAGGATGCGTGGCCTGATCGACGAGTGGGTCAAGACCGGCAAGGGGAAGGACGAGATGACCGCCGCGTGGGCCAGCGTCGAGAAGGAATACTGGGCGAGCTACATCGACGGCCTGCCGTCCGGCGACGGCGCTTGGCTGCGCGAGGCCTTCAAGTTCGACTCCGCGCCCGACCTGATCCAGTTCACCGGTAGCTTCCAGCAGCTCTACGGCGGCCTCGACCCGATCACTCCCACGCAGGAGGCCAGGGTCATGCTCGAGGCGGCGCTTGCACGAAGCCGGATCAAGGACGCCGCGGTGACTCTCGTGCCCGGCGCCAACCACGACTACATGCAGGCCGTCACCGGCGGCGAAAAGGAGATCTTCAACCTCTCCAGGTTCGTGCCCCGGCACCACGACGACGTCGTCGAATGGGCGGCGCAGCGCTTCGACTTGCCGCCAAGGCAACCCTAGGGTCGCCGCACGCGTGGCTCATGCATCACCTCACCTCGCTCAAAGTTCCGGCGTCAGCAAATAGTGACTGGTCGCAAACGGATCGTCCCGCGAATCGCGCCCCTGCACGAGAATCTGCCCGCGATCGTTGATCATCAACGCGGCCCCCAGACTGACGAATGGCTGCAACGGATCATCCGCCGCGATCAGCGTATTGAGATTGCTCGCCACGCCGCGCCGCCAGATCGTCGCCACGGGCGCTCGCGGGTCGGACTCGGGATACGAGCTGGATCCCACGACAGCGCCGCGATTGTTGAAGTCGAACGGCACGGCGTTGGTGGTCTCCGGCAATCGCTTGAAGTCCGTGATCGTCCCCTGGAACCAGATTCGTACGATGCTGGATTCGCCGAACGGAAAGGCCAGGTGCGTCAGCACCGCCGTGCGATTGTTGATATCCACGCCGGCGAGGCCGATCGCTTCCGGCGGCACTGCATCGATGATCGTCGACGTTCCGTCCTGAAACCACACGACGGGAACGAACCCGGCATCCGCCGACCCTGTACCGACGACGTCGCCCCAATCGTTGATGCGTGCCGGAGCCGCGTCGGGAACGCTCGGCGGTGCATCTAGCGGCCGCCTCTGGCCGGCTGGTTGCCACACGAACGTGCTGACGCTGAAGTCAGGCAGGAAGGTGCTGACGACAGCCTGGCGCCGATTGTTCAGATCGCCTACGCCCAGGATCTGCTCGCCCGGACGCACTTCGATGGGAACGATCTGCGTCCCGCGTAGAATGGCGCCGCGCCACTCGCTGCGCTGTGCATCGAAGTACCTCACCAGAATCTCGGAACGATCGTTGATCGCGGAGGCGAAAACGTTGTTCGACGAGACCAGCGGATTCAGCGGCTCGAACGCGCTGCCGCGCCAGACGGACGCGGTTTCCGTGAAGTCCGGATTCGAGCGATTGCCGATGATCTCGCCCTTGTCGTTCAGATCCTGAAATCGCATCGCGCGGCTGGCGTTTTCCTTCAGCACGAGCGTGAGCCGATACGTCGGCTGCTCGTGGGCCAGCGCCGCGACACTTGCGGCAGACAGCGCGAGCGCGCCAAGTAGGACGAGAAAATCTTTCATGGCTGTTCCTTGTGCGAGGTCCGTCGTGCAAGGGTGAGGACGAGCGCAGCTCCTTGTCGATGCCACACTCGTGGCATACCGCACATGTGGCGATTGCGATGGACGGCAGACGCCTCATTGTGGGGGACCGGGACAGCGAGAGCGCTTTTCTCTTCGAATTGCGCGATGGGAGTTGGCACGCGACTGCCGAATTGAAGGGGGCAAGGGATTCGGCTTGCGGTTCAGCGCCCGACGCTGTGGCCTACTTTGAACTCGCCGGCTCACTTGCACTTGCGGCCTGCCCGAATCGACCAACAGGCCACCCACTATTTGATGGACGGGTACTGATATACGAGCTGCCGCCCCTGCGGTGATTGCCGAGACCGGTGTTGATCGTCTGGGAGCGAAGGTAGGTCCCGCGTCCGCTCTTGGCCACCGAAACCCGATGCTCGTCGGACGATCCGCGCTCAGACCTAGTCGTACACCGGCTCGGTATAGAACATCTCAACCGCCTTCCCTTCGAAGTAGCCGGGCATGAACTCCATTCGTTTCATTTGTGCCTCGATTCGTTTGACGAGCCAATCGGGAGCGCCAGATGCATGGGTCACCACGCTTTCCACCACCTTTCCGTCGTGGTCGATGTGCATCTCCTGCCAGAGCAGAACGCGCCCTGATTGCATCCACGTCTTGCCATTCCACGTGAACTCGTTGAACCGCTGTGGCGCGCTGTACGACAGTCCGTAGCGCCCAGCCTCGACACCATCGTTTGGCACCGCGAGTATCAGCGGCTCGCTCTGCGAAGTGTCGATTTGCACCATCACCAACATGTACACATCGACTTTCTTACCGGCGCGCGTCGCCGGCACGAATTTGGCCCGCTGCCCGGCTCGTCTAACTGCCTTTATGAGTGCGCTCTGCCCTGGTTGCGCGGAGAAGCAGACAAACCTGCGAGTGCGTCCCTTCTTCCCGACCAACGCCTCGCACTGGATGACATAGCGGCCTGCTTGCAACCCATCCGGCAGGCGAAGCAACTCTTCGATGGAATCGGGGCCATCGGTCAATCGCGCGTGCGTCGCGTCCTGACCCGCGAAGGCGTGCCATCCACATAGCAGCAGAAGGAGCAACAGCGTGCGAGACATGAGAGGACTCTGCCTCAGGTCCGAGCAAGCCGGCAACAGCGATTGCGATGGCCGGTAGGGTGTCGCTTGGACTACGTCGTGGCAGGTCCGCTTCTGGCCGGTAGCAGTCAACGTATCCGAACACCTGCACCTCGGGAGCCCTCGCGTTCCTAAGGGACTACCTTCCACTTACCGTTCGTGGCACGCACCAAGACGAAGGGCTTGCGGGACTCACGGTCCGCTGTCCGAGAGATCGTGCCCATGACACCCGGCAGCTGCCCAGCACCTGCAACTGCTACCGCTTTGAGCACCTTTACTGAATCCTTTTCGACCGAATGCCCCTCCTTATCTACGACCCTCGCTGTAATCGGGCAGATCGAGGTGATGAGATGTTTCAAAGCAAGAACATGGGTTCCAAGGAAAGCCGCGCGCAGGTGATCGGCGGTGCGTTGCTCGTGGCCTGCTCACTCACGCAGAGGTTGCACCCCGAATTACGGCTCGAACTGGTTCAGGCGGAACAGGTTGGCCTCACCGATGTTGATCCCCGTGTGCTCGCAGAAGTCGTTGGAGTGAAAGCACGATTCGTCGGAGGGCGAGCCAAACAACAACAAATTGTCCGCGATGTCGATGGATGATGGGCGCCTCGCTGGCGTTGAGCCCGTGTCCTCGATGTAGCCCAGTGGCCGCACGGTGGAGCCCTCGCGCAAGTAGGTCACTATAAAACCCGGCGGATTGTCCTCGATGTCCGCGATCGCTGCGCTGCCGACCGCGATGTACTTGTCGGAGATGGCGAGGGCACTCCCGAACGCGGTGCCACCTCCAGGCAGCCTGAAGGCTTCCACGTACCGCGTCGCGCCGGGCACGAACACGTACACTACCCCGGTACTGTCATCGAAGCTCGGTTCCCCAGGCGCAGCGACGAGGATCATGTGATTGTCGACCGCCACGACGTGTCCGAAGCTAGCGTTGCCGGACGACGCTAGGAGCCTCTGCCGCTTTACCCACTCGCCGCTACTGTTCCGGCCAAAGATGTACGCTGCGCCGTGAGCACCGGCGACGATGATGGCCTTGGTCATGTCGATCGACCAAGTAAATCCCTCGGCGCTGGACGTCATGAGCCGCGCGCGGCGCACGAACCTGCCGTTCGCATCCTGCTCGAACACATAGAGAGCATGGCGCGAGTCGCTGGATGAGCCTGCGGCGATCGCGAGGACGCCCGCCTCATGTTTCAGGTCGCCAACGACATCGAGTCCCTCCAATGCCGGCGCCGCAATCTTCTGCTTCTCGCGCCACACGCCGTCGACTCGTTTGTAGATGTAGACGGCGCGGTCGGAGCCGACGACCAGCAGGCCGTCGCGGTACGAGACCGACTGACCGAACCCGTCGCCCGTGGTCCTGTCCGAGGCGACGATCGTCGCGGTGCGAACCCAACCGCTCGTACGCTGCGTGAATTCTGCGACCGTGCCGGTGGTCATCGCCGCCGGCATGCCGATGAATGCAAGGCCATTGCGAACGACGACAGCGCTGCCGAACTCGTTGGCCTGCCGCTCACCATTCAGCGGTGAGAATGCCTCCGCAGGCCGCGGCGCTAACTCCTGAAGGTGAACATGGTGCTGGTACTGTGCCCACGCGGAGGTGCTCGCGCAGCACAGGAGTGTGACGATCAAGAGCAGCCAGTTGCGAAGTATCATTGCCCCTCCTTCATGTATTGCTTGTATGCGGGCAGACTGCGCCACCGACTCGATCGCCACAAAGCCACTCCAGTGGCAGGCACCTACCACTCCAGTGGCAGTTGTCCCGGGCGCGCGCAAACGAGGTGACGTTCTCGAACGATCTGCCGGGCACTGCGGGCGGCCCTCAACGTACGTCTCATCGTCACTTCATCCCCGTCGGATCCGTTTACACCCAAGCACGCGGCCCGTGATTTTCAGGAACTGCAGTGCTATGGTCGGCTCAACCGCACAACGCCACGGATCGCAGCGGACTCACTAAAACGACCTGGCGGAAAGCGGCAAGCAAAGCGCAAGGGGGACGGAGCATGCGCATTTGGATGCTTGCGTCACTGCTGATCGCAGTGACAGCTACCGGTGGCGATCGCGGGATGGAGCCTTCATCCCGATTCCTCAATCGCGTGATCGCGACTTCACCAAGATTGAATCCCTTCAGCGAGACGCAGCAGAGCGAGCGTGCGACGGCGCGCGAGTGCTGCAAGGTGTGCAAGAAGGGCAAGCCGTGCGGGGATTCGTGTGTTGAGAAGGATGATGCGTGTCATCTGCCGCCGGGGTGTGCGTGCTGAGCAAGTCGCAGGACTGCCCGACCCAAAGCAGACCCTCATAGCGAGTGGAAAGTGCTTTGCGAGCCAAGCGGTGGTTGAGAACGCTGGTTTCCATTTGCGTGATCCTGAAAGCCAAGGTGTGAGACCGTCCGTGAAGATACTGGGCTTTCTGCTACAAAGGACCAGGGCATACTCTCGAAGAGCATGCCTCGCAACATGCCTCTTAAGCGGAGGGAAACGCCATGGCAAACGAGTCTGACGGCGAGACGGCATCAGTCATCGGAGAACTTCGATCAGCCGGATTGATTCCGGTAGCGATAGCTCTCGTGGTCCTCGTCGTTTTATACGGTCTTTTCCTCATGGTGTTGGCAGGGCTGCCAGGTTCGGAGTGGAACAAGCTCGGCGTCTTTGGTGATTCGTTCGGCGCACTGACTGCATTTTTGAACGCGTTGACGCTCGCGTCTATCGTCGTCACCGTCGTGCTGCAAAGCCGAGAACTACGAGACACCCGCAGAGAACTTGAGAAGCAAGCGGACGCACAACGCCAGTACGCGCAGGCAGCGCGAGAGCAAATTCAGCAGACAGAGCGTCTCGAATATCTAAAGCTTCGGCCAATGCTCAAAGTTGAATGGCTGGACCTAGACGAACACAGCATCCAGTATCGCGTGCGCAATGTAGGTGTTGGTCCAGCGATCGTGCGTAGTGTTGCTATTGTCCACGGCGAAAAGAGAGTGGAATTCGACAACAACTGTCTACACGATCAATGGAAGAATCTCCTGCGGGATTCCATCCCCTCTTCATTTGGTGACGTTATCAAGAATATTCGCCCTGCCATTCTCAGTGATGGGAATCGCGTCCTTCTCCCGGGAGAACCTCAGGCTCTCGTTGTTGTGGGTGTCAGAGCAAGGCCAGTTGATCTGTTCAACACCCTCAATAGTGAATTGAGAGCGGACATTCAGTTCCGCTCACTGAGCGGCGATGACTATACGACGGCCACACAGTTCAACGTAAGAAGGGCCCGGGATTCGGCGGGCAACTGGACTGGCGGCTTCCACCACGAAGAAGGATTGACGGCGGCGATGGCCGGACACAAAGCGGCGCGCCTGTAGGCGCTAACGCGCGGCTCAAAGCTTGCGTTCGAAGAGGAAGCAGATGGGAAGCGGGTTACGCAAATGATTTCCAAGTTCAGGCTCAAGTTTGGACGCGACCCTGGCACCGAAGCGCCGCCTATATCGGCGACGCCCATCACTGTGTTCGTAGGTCCAAACAACTCGGGGAAGAGCAAAATTCTCTCCGAGATCGCCGAGTTCTGTCGAAGTGGTCACAAGAACGCGACCGCCGTCATTCTGGAAGAGCTGGAGTTCGCCGGACTCGCGCCGGAAAGGACCACTCAAGCGATTGATCATCTGAAGCAATCGCCCAATCCAGGAGAGTCGCTGCAGATCGATCACGTCATTATCGGCAGCCGCAATAGTCGACAGCAGCTGCACCTACCCAGCCTCATGCAGTTTGTGCAGAACCCAACTGCCAACCTCCAGGCCTTCTGTCAATGGTTCTTGACACATAGCACCCTGATGCTCGACGGGCGGAACCGGATCAATCTTGTGAGCCAGCAACCTGCGGGCGACCTTCAGCAACCACCGCAATCGAGCTTCCAAGTCCTATTTGGTGACGATGCGAAACGTCGCGAGGTACGTCGAATTGTCTCGGAGGCTTTTGGTTACTACTTCGTCCTTGATCCCACCAGCCTTGGGCAGCTTCGTATCCGACTTTCGGCTCGCGAACCAGTGAATGACATGGAGGAGCGCGGGATTCACGCGGATGCAGTTCGGTTTCATGCCGATTCTCAGTTGATTGACTATGCAAGTGATGGCGTGAAGGCTTTTACTGGGATCGTCACCGAGTTGATGGCTGGCGACCCTCGCGTGCTGCTTATTGATGAGCCCGAGGCTTTTCTTCACCCGTCTTTAGCGTCGAAGCTGGGCTACGAGGTAGCCCGAGCGGCTCTTTCGGCCGACAAGCGCGTGTTTGTATCTACGCATAGCCCGACGTTTGTAATGGGCTGCATTCATTCCGGCGCCCCGCTCAACATTGTGCGTCTAACCTATCGAGACGGCATCGCGACAGCGCGCCTCTTGCCGAGCGGAGAGCTCCTTGAGCTGATGCGAAATCCCTTGCTGAGATCGACTGGCGTTCTGAGCGGGTTGTTCTATGAGTTTGTGGTCGTGACTGAATCGGACGCAGACCGCGCGTTCTATCAAGAGGTCAACGAGCGGCTTCTGCGATTCAAACCCGAAGGAGGAATTCCAAATTGCCTATTCATCAATGCACAGAACAAGCAAACAGTTCATACCGTGATGCGCCCTCTGCGCCAGCTAGGCATCCCCGCGGCCGGGATCGTGGATGTAGATGCTCTCAAGGATGGAGGGACGACGTGGACGAATCTCCTCTCTGGGGCAAATGTACCCAGCCTAGCGCATAGTTCAATGGCAACGATGCGCAGTGCGCTTAAACAGGCGATGGACAAGACCGGGAAGGACATGAAGCGAGACGGGGGTGTCGCGATTCTTCAGGGAGCAGATCAAGAAGCTGCGCTGAATCTGCTCAGTCAGCTTGGGGAGTATGGGGTGTTTGTTGTCCCCGGCGGCGAGCTGGAGTCTTGGGTAAAGCACCTCGGCGCTTCAGGCCACGGGCCCTCGTGGCTTATCAACGTCTTTGAGAAGATGGGCGAGGATCCAAACAGCAATGCCTACCTGAAGCCATCGAGCGACGATGTGTGGGCGTTCATGCAAAAAATGAAGACGTGGCTAATCGATGCAAAGCGCAAGGGCATACCAACATAGCGAGGACGTTGGGACCAGAGAATCGAGGTGAACCCTTCACTCGATACGGTCGCTCGGGCGATCTGAGTGTCCAGTTTGGCCGGCGGACTCAACTGATCGACGCAACACATTTTCTGATTTAACGGCGTGAGGCAGGCCATCATAGTCGACGAACTGCCAGCCGGATTCGCTAGCAACCTCGCTCAACGTGCGTGAAACAAAGGCGTGCTCGCGCTCGTCCGCTATTCGCGAGTTCCATCTGCCCGTCACTTCGCCAATCACCACAATCTCGGTGTCGAACATGTCTTCCTCGGTCGCATAAGACCGATCCCGAGTAGCAACTTACTCGATGCTCACTGCCCATTCGTCCCAGGAGATGACCTCTCGCAGTCGTTCGGCAGACAATTTCTTCCTCAGCTGGGCGGAATAGACATCTCGGCTCCAGTAGCGGGATCGGCCCGACGAAGAACTCGAGAGTTCAACCCCAATGAAGTAGCCCGCGATCTCGCGAAGTGCTACATCCATCCAGGCCAGCTTGACGAGTAACTCGCCAATGAACACTCCTATGGGCGTGAAGGTTTCTGATCCAGTACCGCGCTGTTGATCGTGCGGGGCGTGACAGAAGTACGTAGTTGAGGGACCACCCTTGACCGGAATTCTGGCCCGGGACTCAGGATCACTTACATCTGCGCGCTGGACCAAAGGCTCTTTGCTCATCACCCACGTTGCCAAGTTCGTCACGCAGACGAAGTCTGCGGTTTCCCGCGGATGTTTGACGGACGTTGTGTCGGAGTCACTGATGTGCCGTTCAATGGTTTTGATCGCTTCGATGTCAGATCCCTTCCAACAATGCGCATGAGCGACGAGCCCAAAGATGGGACCACAAACCAGCTCCCGGTAAGGCGTCCCTTCCGACGTCCGTGACAACCGCTTCACAGCCGCAGCGGTCCGTAGCGCCTTTGCAATATCAGCCTTCTTCAGCGTGAGTTTGCATTCGAGAACAGCAGCCACACCTGCTATGAAGTATTTCTTCCTGTGGTGCAGGGCACTAGGGTAGCTCGGCTTGAGCACGATCACGTCCACTTGCGGGCTGAGTTTTCCAGATTCGTCTATGAGCTGTCCCTTCGTAACGACTCGGTATGCGGGCGGAAGCCACTCGCGAAGAAGTTGCGCCCAGTTCTCCTCACCTTCGTCCCCAGCTGTTCCAGGATCTGCCGCGGCGCTCTTTCTGATTCTGTTGTACTCGGCCTCCATCTTGAGGCTAATCTGTCGCATGTAGTCGTGCAGGTCATGAGTCATAAGTATTCTCTTTGCAATCTGGCGAACATCGGGAGAGTTTGCACGATCGCACTCTGACGTCTGCTCCTGGCGCTGAAGGTGCTATCCACGTCACGCGCCGATCGTCCGATATCGTCTGTACGCATATACAGAAGACTACTTTCCGCGATATGATGCGACCAATTGAACTGACCCTACGCCCGTCCGAAGCTTCCCCTTTAGTTCGGCCGGGCAATCAGATCGAGACAGAAGGAGCGGAACCGCAAGCGGTGCCCGACGGTGCTTCCACACCGCCGAGCACCTAACCACAGCCCAACCTACAACGGAGGTTTTGCCATGGCTACCACGGATGATACGTCGAAGAAGCGCGCCGCTCGCAAACCCACTGCCTCGAACGTTTCAGCTGAAACGTCACGAAGCATCACCACGACCACCCTTCTCGAACAAACAATCGAACGCGAGCGCGGCAGACTCCTGCAAGCGCACAGCGTTCTCCACTGCCTCTACGAAGTCCTCCTCTACGCCGAGGGCGAGGACGCAATCACGTACGCGGAGGCGGCGCATCTCGCGGCCATGATGGTGGATGAATCGGTCGCGCAGCTTGATTCGGTGAGCATCAAGCCGCTGATCGATGCATTGAAGATGGAGTCCGCCGGACACGGAGGCGGAGGCTTCTCAGTGAGAGAGCCGCCACCGCCGCCGTATCTGGTGAGTTAGGATTGCACCACGCGCCCTCCCCCGCGGATGTCGCGGGGGAAGGCTGCGACGGAATGTGCAGAGCCACGGACATACGGCTGGAGCAGTGAACTATGGCAGAACGCAAGCACGGCGACTTCGGCGGCGACTGGACCGAAGAGAAGCTGGGCAGGTTGGAGAAGTACCTCCCCGCTTACACGAACATCTTCAAGGACCGCGCCTACAAGTATGCGTACATCGACGCCTTCGCGGGTCCCGGCTATCGCGCTCGCGAACGCAAGCCAGCCGTGCCAATTGAGGACCTGTTGGGCGACGATCCAGACGAGCGCGGCAGACGCTTTACGGAAGGGTCGGCTATCGTAGCGATGCGTTCCGAGCCACCCTTCAAGTCATACATCTTCATTGAACGCGATGCCTCTGCGCTGGCGAAGCTTGAGGATGTGCTTCGCGAGAGATTTCCTCAGAGGATCTCGTTGGCAAGATTCAAGTTGGGCGATGCCAACGTCGTCCTGAAGCAGCTATGTACCCGTGATTGGTCGAAGCATCGAGCATTGCTGTTCCTCGACCCGTATGGGATGGAAGTGGACTGGTCGACTATGGAGGCTATTTCGCGCACGCGGGCAATCGACGTCTGGATCTTGTTTCCAGCCGGTCTCGGCGTGAACAGGCAATTGCCGCTCGATGGCAACGTTCCAGAATGGGCGCGCACCACCCTTACGCGCCTGTTCGGGACACCGGATTGGTACGATCGCTTCTACGAGAAGCCAGCTACGCATGACATGTTCGGCGGAGCAGACAGGGTGCAAAAGATGGGTTCATCGGATGACATCATTGCGTTTTATCGCGAGCGCTTGGAAGCCATCTTCCCGCATGTGGCGTCGAATCCGCTCGTGCTGTGCAATTCAAATAACGCACCGATGTTCGCGCTATTCTTCGCTGCAGCCAATCCGAAGTACGGCGCGACAGCTGTGAAGATTGCCCAAGACGTCCTGCAGGTCTAGCGACATGGCTCAATCAACCATCGAATGGACTGAATCGACCTGGAACCCTGTGACCGGCTGCGACGATGCCAGCCCAGGTTGCGAGAACTGCTACGCGAGGCGGATGGCTCACCGTCTGCAGGCGATGGGTGCGTACAGCTATCGAAACGGGTTCCAGGTGACCTTGCAGCCGCAGATGCTGGGTCGGCCGCTGACATGGCGCAAGCCGCAGCGGGTCTTCGTCAATTCCATGAGCGACCTGTTTCACGTCGATGTCCCAAAGGACTACGTCCACAAAGTATTCGACATCATGGTCGCCGCGCATTGGCATCAGTTCCAGGTACTGACCAAGCGCTCCGGTCGGTTGTCAAAGCTGAGCCGAGAGCTCCCTTGGCCGGAGAACATCTGGATGGGTGTAAGCGTGGAGAACGCTGACTACGCGCGACGAATCGATCATCTCCGGAGCATTGGCGCTCAAGTCAAGTTCCTGTCGCTCGAGCCATTGATCGGGCCGCTACCGAACCTCGATCTGCAGAACATCGATTGGGTGATCGTCGGCGGTGAATCAGGTCCCGGTGCGCGGCCGATGGATCCGGGCTGGGTCCGCGAGATTCGAGATCAGTGCATAGACTCAGACGTGGCGTTCTTCTTCAAGCAATGGGGCGGGGTCTTCAAGAAGCGTGCTGGTCGAAAACTCGACGAGCGAACGTGGGACGAGTATCCAGCGGTGGCGTCGGCATGCTGAGGAATGCAGACCGAGGAGCAACGTCAGTATCGCTGGTGGCTGCAATGAAGAAACACTACGACTTCTCCAAGTCCGTGAAGAATCCCTATCTTCGCAAGCCGAAGAAACGACTCACCATTCGGCTCGACGAGGACACGATCGACTATTTCCGAGCCTTGGCCGAAAAGAACGGCGTTCCATATCAGAATCTGATCAATCTCTATCTTCGGGACTGCGCTCAGTCGGGCCGCAAGCTGAGCATGAAATGGGAATGAAGAAGCGATCCTCTTCGAGAGCCTCCAGGACCGACTGGAAGCGAGTCCGCGCCATGAAGGACAAGGACATCAAATTCACTCCGGAGCATCCGGAGTTGGATGTGCGGCATGTTGTGCGTGGCATCGTGCGCCGCGGACTGAAGCCTGTGCCACCGAAGGCGCCGTCATGAGCGCGATCCTGCAATTGGGCGATCCCCGCCTCCGGCTCACCTCCGCACCCGTAACACCAGACGATCCGCAGCTTCGTCACGACCTTGCAGACCTTGCAAGTGCCTTGGCGTCGTTCCGAGCGGAGCAAGGCTGGGGGCGGGCAGTTTCATTGCCGCAGCTCGGGGTTCCCAAACGCGCAATAGTGTTTGATCTCGGTGCCGGGCCCTTCTTCATGCTGAACCCTGAGGTCGAGTGGCTGAGCGCCGAGTCATTTGAATTGTGGGATGACTGCATGTGCATGCCGAGTATCGCGGTGAAGGTGCGGCGTGCATGCTCACTCTCCGTGTCGTTCTTGGACGAGTCGATGCGTGCAAGGCGCCTCGAGCGTGTTGCGCCTGACGTTTCGGAATTAGTTCAGCACGAGCTCGATCATCTCGACGGAATCCTGTTCACCGATCGCATGATCCCTGATTGGGGAGTAGTCGCAAGGAGCCTGCGCGATATCGCAAGGCCCACAACTCAGCGTGTGTAGAGGATGCCGCGTGGGGGAGGCTTCTGCAGGCGCCGATGTACTCGCGCCGATCGCCGGATGACGCAACTTCAGTCAATCCACAGCTGCCGCCACCCTTCGTGGCCCAGCCGGCGCAACATCTCCTGGTTCGTGGCACCAATGCGCTCGATGTTAGGAAAATTTGCCACCGCACGCGCAACGCTGGCCTCGCGCAGCAGATGGAGCATGGGGTAGGGAGAGCGGTTGGTGTAGTTCTCGATGTCCTGCGCGACAGTGCCGGCGAATTGATAATGCGGATGAAAGCTCGCCACCTGCAGTTCACCCTCGAATCCAAGCTCTGTTATCGCGGCATCGCATGCGTCGAGAAAATCGTTGTGCTCGCGAAAATCAGTCAACACCTCAGGATGAATGAGGAGAGTCGTCTCGCACTTCAGCGGGTCTGCATCCTGCAGCGCCTGCAGCTCGGCACACAGCTCCTCGAGCAGTCCCACGCTGGAGCGTCGCGCGCTGACGCAGTAGCGCACCCGATCGTTCAGGTGCGGCGCTACAGCGAACGGGCATAGCTGGAGGCCGATCACGGCTCTTTCGAGCCACTTTCGGGTCGCTGCGATGATTTGATCGGCAGGCGGGCTCTGCACCGTTTTCAAGGTGGCTGCGGATCAACCGGAGGCTTCCTGCGTTCAGCGATTTCGCGCTGCTTCGCTTCGTTTTTCTTCTTCTGCTTTTCTTCGCGGCGCTGTTTTTCCTGCTTGTAGTTCGGCGGTCGGGGCATTGGATCTCCAGCTGAGGGGGAACGAGGCGGCCGCAAGGCCCGGTCCGCGCGAGTGTAATACGCCTGCGCCTTACGGGCGGGAAATCTTGACGTCCTTCAGCAATCGCGGAGTGGGAGCGACCTCAGTCCCGCGTCTTCTCCGTCGAGAACACTTCGCGATACGTAACCCCAGTCGCCGCGACCGCTTGTCCCTCCACGAACTTCGGCCGAAACCTCGCAGCACGAACTGCAGCGAAAATCTCCTGCGCGTCTTTCTCGCGCGCGTCGTGATCTACGATGCGCGCGTCCTGCACCGACCCATCAGCCGCGACGGTGAACTCGACCTGCACATGATGCGCCTGCGTGTCTTCCGGGCGTCCCTTCGGCACGTCGACCACGATGTCAGGCGTGGGATAGTAGACGCGCACCGGTACGTTCAGCGCTGTGGCCGCGGAGCTCGGCAGACTCGCAGTCTCGTGGATGAGCTTCCAGGCGCGTTGATAGTAAGGCAGCGCTTCGCGCGGAGCCTTTACGATCTGGAGCCAATCGCCCATCTGAATCAGCGTCTCGATCAGCGTCTGCGTCGACGCGCCCGGATCTGCCTCCAGGATCTGCAATGCTCGTTGCAGCGCGCGCTCGCCTTGCCGATAGAGCTCCCTGGGTTCGACCTCGGGCGGGTCGTTCGGAAACCAACACGGGCCCTGGCCGGAGCAGTGATGATGCGGCCGCGTCCGCTTCAACCAGGCCTCCGGATAGCTCATCCTGCGCATGTACGTCCGGGCTATGCCTCTCAGCGGCTCGACGAGAATCGGCGCGTTCAGACCCTCCCTGTCTCCGGCGATGTTGAGCGCCATCTGAAAAGTCATGCGAGCCTCGGCAGGCATGCCGACTTCGGCGAACCAATTCCCCAGGTCGCACGCTGACGGAATGACCCGCGGGTTTGCCTCGCCGTACGTCTTTTCGGCGGCGCGCACGCTGTAGATCATCAGGTCCTGCGCTTCCGCCGTGCGATCGAGCGCAGTCAGGCTCGCGGCCAACGTCTTTAGCGTGTCCTGCTGACGCAAGTCGAACAGTCCATATTTCGAGCGCTGGATCACCAACGCTCGCTGCAGGCGAGGAACGGCTTGCAGGTGACGCCCGGATGCAGCGAGTGTCTTGCCCAGGCCCAGCAGCGGAGCGAGTACGCGCTCGCTCTCTGGCCCCGCTTGCCGTTCCGCCAGTTGCAGCGCCTCGTTGTAAGAAGCTTCGGCCTTTGCGTACTGACCGGCGTCGAAGTAGACGTCGCCCAATAGGGTCAGCGCATCTTCGGGTGCGAGCGGATTGGCATGGGCCGCTGGCGAAGCAGGTTCATTGACTTCGGGAACGACCGTGCTGAGCTGACGTTCGGGAAGCTCTCGCCTGGCAGTGGGTTGTGGCACGGACGCCTTCCGCGACTCTGCTGTTGCAGCAGCTGAGAGCGGAGCTGCGGCAGAAGGCACCGTCGGTGCTGGACCCCCCGTCGATCCGCTTGTCGGGGCGGATCGCGGCAGCGCGATGAGCATTGCGCCGCTCGCGTCCGTGTTCACAGTCAGCGCAGTCCCTTCCAGGAGCCTTTTCACCGCCTCCTGCGGAGAAAACATCCCCGACACACCCTGCGTGCTCAACCCTTCGAGTTGCTCGGATCGGTAAACGAGATCGACTCCACTCTGCTGCGTGAGTGCCTTGAGTGCGGGGATCAGCTCGCCCGCGGGCACGTCAATCTGCCGGCGTTCGTCCGCAAATGCGGGCATGCAGATGGACACAGAGCAGACCAAAGCGAGGAGAGCTGATCTGGACATGGCGTGCGATCAATTTTCAAGTGCCGACTTTCCGCTGAGCACGATCTCCTCTCCCTGTCGAGTGACCGTGATCGGGAAATCGCTGGCAATCAGCCGCACGAACGCATCGATGTTCGTCGCCCGGAAGGTGCCGCCAACGCGGATGGCGGCGACCGCAGGGTCCACGATGACGATCCTGCGGGTGTTGTAGCGGTTGAACTCTGCAACGACATCAGCGAGGGGCGAATCGTCGAACGACAGGCGGCCGGTACGCCAGCTCAGGAGCTGCTCCAGCTCGGAGATCGGCTGGTCTTCGACGAGCACCGCATCGGGCCGGGCACGCGCGATGCTCCCAGCCTGCAGCTGCATCATGTGGCGCGTCGCATCACCGGCGCCCCGCTCTACCTGGACCCTGCCTTCGGTCACGATGACGCGGACCTCGCCTCGTTCGTTCCTCACGGAAAATTGCGTTCCCACGGCGACGATTCGCTTATCGCCTGCGATGACGACGAAGGGGCGCGCGGGATCCTTCGCGACGTCGAAGTACGCCTCGCCCTGTTCGAGATCGACGCGGCGCTCGGTCTGCGTGACATCGATGTGGATCCGAGTGTTGGTGTCGAGCGTGACTTTCGATCCGTCCGTCAAAGACACGGCCTGCTGTGCTCCGATCTCAGTCTGGTACGACGGCCCGACACGAAGCAGGTACCACGCGGCAATGGCCGCAACCGCCAGTACCACGCAACCAGCCAGAGCTCGGGCCCGCACGTGCGTGCGGTGCGGGGCCTTGCCGGACGATGTCGGCGACGGCATGCCGGCAGTGCCGCCCGAATCGAAGAACGGCATACGGATATCGTCGCGCGCCGGTACCGTCCCGTGCGGAGCGCTCGTCGTCAGCGACCTCAGCCGACTCGTCTGCTCCCAAGCAGCACTGACTCGCAGCCAGGCGACACGATTGTCCGTAGAGGCCTTGATCCAGGCATCGAGCTGTACCTGATCGTCTCCGCTCCAGTCGTCGCGCTCGCGGCGCGCGATCCACGCTGCAGCGGCCGATTCAGCACGTTCTCTACTTTCCATGGCGCTCCTCGTCCAGCGTGTGCCGTGCTCCTTGCGCAGACGAATCCTGGCTGTCGGACTCAGAGATGAGATCGACCAGGAGGCGTGCAGCTCGCGCCATGTGTTTCTCTACGGTTCCTTCGCCGATGCCGAGCCTGGCGGCAATCTCCTTATGCGGCAGGTCGTCCACACGCCGCAGCCAGAGAACTTCACGGCACTTGTCCGGAAGCCGGTTGAAGGCGGCCGAGACCGTAGCGAGCTGCTGACTGATGCTGACGCGTCGCTCGGGCGTGACCTCATCTACCAGGACGTTGAGGGAATCCAGATTCTCCAGCAGATCGATCGGCACGATACGATTTCTGCGCGCCCGGTCGATCATGAGGTTCCGGGCAGTGGTGAACAGCAGCGACTTCGGCGCGATCGGGCGCAGCCGCGCAGCGCTCTCGAGAATGCGGACGTAAGCATCGTGGCGGATGTCCTGGATGTCGGCGCGGTTGGGCCACACGCGCGTGATGTAGCGCAGCAGCGCTCCTTCGTGCGGCAGCACTTCGCGGGCAAACCAGTCATCGACCGTGCCGGTCATGGCCACGACATTACCTCCACGGCGCAGGCCGAGGGTAGGCCTAAATTTTTTTCCGGGAACGGGGGGAAATTGGCGGACCGTTCGTCACGGTAGGCTGGTGGGGTGCTTGCGCGAGGGAAGCAATGACATCGAATTCTGGCAAGCTCGGCTTAGTTCTGCTGCTCTCATTAATACTCACCGCAGCGGTCGCTGGCCCGAAAGACTCGCAATCCGACATCACAATTGAAACAGTGCAAGTCACGGCCACGCGTGAACAACTGCGCGAGGCAATCGTCACCTTCGTTTCGAACGTAACGCGCAGGGACGGCGAGAATGTCGCTCGCTGGAACTCTCCCCTCTGCCCATCGGTATCGGGAGCGACGCCAGAACAAGGCGAGTTCATCCGATCGCGCATCCTCGAAATCGCAGCGTCCGTGCGTGCTCCTGTCGGCCGCAACAAGAAATGCCAGCCAAACCTGCTCATCATTCTTACGGAGCAGCCAGCCCAGTTGTGGGAGAGCTGGAGAACGCGCAGCCCGGGGATGTTCTTCCAGCAGTCACAGGTGGAGATCGCGCGAGCGCTGGAGACTCCACGGCCCGTTTCGGCCTGGCAGAACGCGATGGTGACCAACGCTGATGGAACCGTCGGTGTCGAGTCTAATCGCCTCGTAGACTCTCACATCAAGGCCAGCCTCTCCGAAAACATTTCTTCCGTCATCCTGCTGGTTGATACGACAGCGACCGGCGGAGCAACGTTCGGCCAGCTGGCTGACTACATAGCCATGATCAGCCTGGCGCGAATCGACCTGGATGCGGACTTCGGGAACGCCGGCTCGATTCTTCGAGTGTTTGCGAAGAATGCGCAGGGCGCGCCGAAGCACCTCACGAACTGGGACCACGCGTTCTTGAAGGCGCTCTATCAGCCGGACAGGGCGCTGTTACGGCCGCGCACTGACATCATGGTGACGATGCGGGAGGAACTTGCGCCGTGAGTCGTGTGGTCGCAGCTGCCGTCCTGTTGATGCTGTCGGTCGCGGCAATTGCAGAAGCCCCTGAAGATCCAATCGACACAGTCACAGTCGAAGCACAACGTGAGCTGCTGAAGCGACAGATCAGCATCTTCGTCTCCGAGATCGCCCAGCAATCCCGAACCGAATCGCTCGCGCGCTGGCAGTTGCCGATTGTCCGTTGGTCGCAGGACTGACCTTCGAGCAGGCAAGATGATGTTCGAACGCATTTCGCAAGTCGCGACCGCCGCCGGTGTGCCGCTGGGCCGCTGGACTGCCCGCGCTGGCAAAGACGTTCGGGCGAAGGGTATTGGCGAGCTGCAATACTGGCATGCCGGGACCCAGGCTCACGTGGGACGCGGTCGGAGTCATCTATTCCGTGATCGTCA
>Ga0209382_10001764_pt1 | contig 33372 bp, 33 predicted proteins | sample SoiMetdeltSBSDD5_FD_187599 | JGI IMG/M metagenome (GOLD analysis project Ga0209382, IMG submission 187599) | Bulk soil microbial communities from a Populus tree surrounding site in Tennessee, USA - Soil MetaG P. deltoides SBSDD5 (SPAdes) (version 2) | ecosystem: Environmental > Terrestrial >... | reverse complement strand
CGTCCCGCCCCACCGGCGGCATCCGCAACTTCGTCGGCAGCGAGTTCCTTGAGGACGTCTACACCTACAACGACTTCTCCGGCGGCGCCCGCGACCCCAGTGTGCTGCCGTGGCTGGTGACCGAGTCGGTCGGGCACACCGACCCGGATCGCAGCTGGGACCCGGAGCGTGTACTGGTACAGACGATGCGGACGCACCTGAACGTCCAGAACCAGGCCCACCAGAAGAGCAACATCTCCGGCGCGCTCGACTGGGCGGCGTTCGACTACAACACCACCTTCGACTCCGAATCGTGCATCGATTTCACGTGCTACCACGGGGTCTCCGACATCTTCCGTATACCCAAGTTCGCGGCGTCGGCCTTTGCGTCGCAACGCAATTCGCCCGCCTACGTCTCCATCAACAGCTACTGGACGGCAAGCGGCAACATTCTCGTGGCGGGCAACTGCCAGCAGGTGGAGCTGTTCGCCAACGGCACCTCGCGCGGCCGGATCAGCCCCAACCTTTACACCGCCCTGCCGCACCCGTTCTTCCAGTTCACCAACGTGACCGGCGCCCCCGGCACGCTGCGCGCCGACTGCTGGTCCGGCGGGTCGATCGCCGCCACGGACACCAAGTTCACCCCGGGCGCTCCGGTTCGCCTGGTGCTGCGCGCCGATGACACATCGCTGCGCGCCGATGGCGCCGACATGACCCGGGTCGTGGTGGAAGCCCTTGATTCAAACAATCAGCGGGTACCCACAAGCAACGCCAAGGTCACGTTCAGCCTCTCCGGTCCGGGTGCGCTCGTCGGGGAGAACCCGTTGATCCTGGAGGCGGGTGTGGGTGCGGTCTATCTCAAGACCGCGCTGAACCAGACCGGCACGTTGACGGTCGGGGCGTCGGCGCCTGGTCTCAGCGCGGCAAGCCCGGTAAGCGTTGGGGTGCAAGCGTTCACCGATCCGATCGTGCCCACCAGCGGCTCCTACACGTTCGGCTTCCCGCTCGACTTCAACGACCGGCACCTGTCCTACTCGGGCGGCGGCTGGACGGTCACCGGGGACTCGCAGCTGTTCAGCAAGGACAACACCTGGAGCGGTACCGCCAACGCCACCGCGACGTTCACCTTCACCGGCAACCGCGCGGTCATCTACGGCGTGCAGGATCCCACGCACGGCTCGGCGGCGATCTCGGTCGACGGCGGGGCCGAGCAGACGGTCAGCTTCCAGGCCTCGCCACGCCGCGGCGACGTGGCCCTGTTCAACACGGGCCAGCTTTCGCAGGGCACCCACACCGTGCGGATCCGGGTGGTCGGCAACGGCCCCGTCGCGCTGGACCGGGCGATGTCCGTGTCGGCCGGCCCGGCCTTCGTCGCGCCGCCGGCGACACCGCCTTCCGGGGATCTGATCCCGCAGGCGGAGTGGTCGCTGAGGTTCGTGGACAGCCAGGAGCTGGAGGGCGAGTCGCAGAGCCTGAGCGGCCCGGCGATCAGCGCCTTCGACAGCAGCACCCGCACGTTCTGGCACTCGCGCTGGCAGGAGGCGGTCGACCCGATGCCGCACGAGCTGCGGATCGACCTGGGCGCGAACTACAACGTCTCGGCGTTCCTTTACACCCCAAGGCAGGACAACCCCAACGGGCGGATCGCGGGCTACGAGTTCTATGTGAGCGCGGACGGGACCAACTGGGGGTCGGCGGTCGCGAGCGGCACCTTCCCCAACTCGCTGGCGACGCAAACGGTCAGCTTCACCCCGAAGAGCGGGCGCTTTGTGCGGTTGCGGGCGCTGAGCTCGCTCAACGGGCAACCGTTTGCGGCCGTCGCCAACCTGCAGGTGCGCGGCACCCGTGGGGCAGTGACCACTTTGGACGATCGGGCGATGACGTTCACCGGGAGCTGGCAGACGTGTTCGGGATGCGGGCCGGAGCTCTTTTCCGGTACCAACACCTGGAGCAATGTCACCGGCGACACTGCCACGCTCACGTTCACCGGCACGCAGCTGCGCTTCTACGGGGTGCGCGACCCCAGGCACGGCATCGGCGCGGTCTCCATCGACGGCGGGGCCGAGGTGATGGTGGACTTCTACAACGCCACCCGGCAGGGCAACCTGCTGCTGTGGACAAGCCCGGTGCTGGCCCCGGGCACGCACACCTTCCGGCTGCGTGTGACCGGGACCAGAAACGCCAGCGCCACCAACACCTTTGTGGTGCCGGACCGACTAGACCTCATTAGCTAATCCAATTAGCTAATCCGATTAGCTGAGATTCCACACCACCGAGTCGGTGTAGGTGACCCCGCTCCGGGCGCCGCTGACCTCGATGAGGTTGGCGCCCGGAGCGAGCGTGATGTTGGACCAGGTGTAGATGCGGTTGGTTGACGTCTTGGTGGACATGTCGACGCCGTTTACCCTCAACGTTGCTGAATCAACGTTGCCGTACACCTTGATGGTGGTCGTCGCGGCGGTGCGGTTGATCCAACGGCGGCTGGTGATGTAGACGAACGGTGTGCTGGTCCATGCCGCCTTGTAGAAGTAGAAGGCGTCCTTGCGCGTGACCCGGTCGTAGGTGACGAGCCCCTTGTCGTTGCGGCCGTAGGTGTCTCCCTCGCTGCGCTGGTCAGCGGCGAAGTCAAACATGTTCCAGACGAACGTTCCCCACAGGTAGGGCCGCGCGGCGATCTGCGCCCAGTGCGCCTCGTGGAACAGCGCCTGGTACTCCTCCGGGTGCCAGTCGGAGTCGGGTACCGGCTTGGGCGGGTTCTCCTGGTGCTGCACGATGCTCGCGCCCGCGCCGTACTCCGATAGCGAGATCTTGCGGGTGGGCTGGCTGCTGTGCAGGCTGTCGAGGAAGCCGCCGACGTCGTTGTAGGTGCCGTAGTACCAGCCGTGGTAACGGTTGTAGCCGTTGACCTCGCTGTGGTTGTTGAGCGAACTCGTGGTGCTCCCGTTGTGGGCGTAGGTGGACAGCCGGTCCGGGTCCTCGGTCGCGATGATCCCGTTGAGCGTGTCCAGCAGGGCGTTGGTGGCGGTGTCGCTGTTGCGCTGCTCGTTGCCGATCCCCCAGAAGACGACCGACGGGTGGTTGTAGTTCTGCTTGATCATCTCGCGGAGCTGCTGGGAGGCGTTGCTCCGGAAGGCGGCGCTGTCGGTGATGTTGTTGACCAGCGGGATCTCCGTCCAGACGACGTAGCCCCGCTCGTCGGCGAGGTTGAACACCTTCTGGTCCTGCTGGTAGTGCGCCGTGCGCAGGGCGTTGACCCCCATCTCGTCCATGATGTCGAAGTCCTGCGTGTGCGCGGGGTCGTCGATGGCCCAGCCGCGGTTGAGCCGGTCCTGGTGGCGGTTGACGCCCCTGAGCCGCAGGCTCTGTCCATTCAGGGCGAAGCCGGTGGCGGCGCTGACCGAGAACGAGCGCAGGCCCAGCCGTTCCGAGACGACGTCGGCGACCACACCGGAGGAAAGGATCTCGACGTGGGCGTTGTACAGGTACGGGTCGGCCTTGCCCTGCCAGCGCCGCGGGTTGGCGATCGTGACCGTCTGCGTGGTCTGGTAGGCGCTGTTGGCCGCCACTGTCTGCGCGGCCGTGGTGGCTTCGGCGACGATGGTGTCGGCGTCATCGGTGATGATGGTGCGCACCGAGACGCTGCGGGAGCTGGTGAAGTTGTTCCAGATCTTCGTGGTGACGTCGACCGTCGCCGACGTAGCCGTGACGCTGCGCTGTCGCAAGTAGACACCCGGACCGGCGTTGTCGAGCATGCGCGCGGACAGCGGGTCGACCACATGCAGGCTGACATTGCGGTAGATGCCGCCGAAGAAGGTGAAGTCGGCGCTCAGCGGCGCGATGTCGGAGGCGTTGGCATTGCTCACCTTCACCGCGATCACATTGTCCTGCCCCAGGTTCAGGGCCGAGGTCGCGTCGAACCGGAAGCGCGCGTAGCCGCCGCGGTGCTGTCCCAAGTGGACACCGTTGATCCAGACATCGGCGACCTGGTTGGCGCCGGCGAACTGGAGCCACAGCTTCCTGCCGGCCAACGAGGTGGGAGGGGTGTAATGCCTTCGGTACCAACCGATCCCGCGGTAGTAGTTGGCGCCGCCGTTCTGGCCGTCGGTGGCGTTCCACGTATGCGGGACGCTCACCGCCGACCAGGACGAGTCGTTGAACGCGGGGTTCTCGGCACCGGAGACATCCGATCTGATGAACCGCCAGCCGGCGTTCAGATCGATGCGTTGCCTGACCGAGGGAGGCTGGTAGATGGCCATCTGGCTGGGGAGATAGGTAGCCGCCAGGGCGCTCGGGCCCGCCGCTAGCAGCGATCGACGTGAGACCATGGCGACTACTTTCCTCCGAGGTTTACGGTAGTGTCCAGACCTGATTCGAGCCGCCGAAGCAATCCCAGATCTGCAGGCGGGTACCGTCGGCGGAGCTGACGCCTGTCGCGTCAAGACACTTGTTGGACTGCGGGTTGCGCAGGGTGCGGTTGGACTGCGCCTGCCACACCTGGGCGCCGGTGCCGTTGCAGTCCCATAGCTGTACCTTGGTGCCGTTGGCGGTGCCGCCGCCCGAGACGTCCATGCACTTGCCCAGCGCTTGCAGGGTGCCGTTGGTGGCGACGGTCCAGCGCTGGGCGCCGGTGCCGTTGCACGTCCACAGCTGCACCGCTGTGCCGTTGGCGGTGTTGGCCCCGGCCACGTCGACGCACTTGCCGCCGATGCCGGTGATCTGCCCGACCCGGCCGGGTGGGGGCGGCGGTGGCGGCGACCCGCCCATGACGGTGTCGTAGATGGCGGTCACCAGCGAGGTGGATCCTGTGGTGTCCTGCGACAGCTCCCAGTTCATCATGCCGCCGGCATTGGCCATGGCCCACTGGGTCTTTCGCTTTATGGTGGGTATCCCGTTGTAGCACTGCAGCTGGCCGCTGACGGTGGTGCAGTCCCGGTTGGCGTTGGCCGGGTCGAACGAGACCAGCTGCGCGTAGGTGTAGTAGGTGGGCCGGCTGTAGAACGGCACGCCCAGCACGGCCTTGCTCGCGGGCAGGCCGCGCGACTTCCAGAAGTTGACGCTGTTGATGGACCAGTCGTAGTTGGCGTGCGGGCTGCCGCCGTCGTAGGCCATGATGTTGAGCCAGTCCACGTAACCGAAGACCGCCGTGGGCACGCCGTAGGCGGTGTTGCCTTCGGACACGACGGCGGCCGTGAGCAGCTTGCCCCGGCTGTGCATGGCGTCGGCGAGCTGCTGCATCAGCAGGCGGTAGTTCTCGCCCGAGGCGCCCGGGTCCGGGTACTCCCAGTCGATGTCGACGCCGTCGAGACCGTACTGGTTGACGAAGTTCACCAACGCGTTGACGAACGTCGTTCGCGTCGAAGCATTGGCGGCCAGGGCCTCGAAGGCCGAGTCGTTGCCGTCGTTCCAGCCGCCGACCGCGATGGAGACCTTCACGTTGTTGTTGTGCGCCAGGGAGACCAGCGAGGAGAGCTTGGCGGTGTTGTCGACCGGGCGCAGCGTGCCGTTGCTGTTGGGCAGGGCGAACGCGTAGTTGATGTGGGTGAGCTTGCCGTACTGGACGCTGTTGACGCTGCCCGCCCACGAGGGCATGTAGCCCACGCTCTTGAAGTTGTTGGGCAGTACGACGGCCTGTGCGGGGTTGGCCGTTGTCGCGCTTGTGGCGACCAGCGCTGCCACGAGTGCGGCAGCGACCCAGCGGGGGGTCAGATTCTGCATCGCGAAAGCATAGGAAGACCTTAATATTCGAGTCAATACAAGCTTTGAATTAAGTCCTGAAATCGGCCCTAAATCATCCTGAAATCTCGACGAGGCCGATCGACCCTAGGTGGGTTGGATGGCCGTGCGCAGGCGCGGCAGCGGGGAGGCGAGCAGGACGGCCAGTCCGATCACGACGGGTACGGCGAGCGTGAGGTAGGCGGCCCGGACGCCCGCCGTTTCGGCGACGACGCCGCCGATGAGGGCGCCGAAGGGTGTGCCGCCCCAGGCGATCATCCGGCCGGTGGTGTTGACCCGGCCCTGCAGGTCATCGGGTGTGAGCTGCTGCCGCAGGGTGATGCCGTTGGTGATCGCCAGCGAGCTGGCGAACTGCCAGGCCGCCCAGAGCGGCAGAGCGGCAAAGAAGCTGTGGACGCTGGCAAGGGCGAGCAGCGCCACGGTGAACAGGCCGTAGCCGAGGATCGACACCGGCCCTTGCCCGACAACGCGCCCCAGTAACGGCAGCATGAGGGTGGCGACGAGGCTGCCGGCCGCGGCCGCGGCATACAGCAGGCCGATGCGGTCGCTGGTCGCGGGGATGCCAAGCAGCTGGTCGGCGTGGACGACGAGCAGGCCGATGACGCCGCCTCCGGCCAGCGAGTACCCGAAACCGGTGAGGCTGAGGGTACGGATGACCGGCTCCGCCACAGGTATCTGAGCCCTTCCCCTATGCCGGAGAACGGCCCCCGCCGCTCGCCGGTGAGCTGCGGATTGAGACCGTGCAGCCGCGCGATGAGAGCGGCCGAGACCAGATAGCTGGCGGCGTCCACGGCGAGCACGACCGTGGGGTGGGTCATCGCCGCCAGCAGCCCGGCACCGGCCGGGACGGCGATGCTCACCACGACGGCGACCGACCAGATCAGGCTGTTCGCCTCCGCCAGCTTGTCCTTGCCGACGATGCGGGTGAGCGAGCCCCAGGCAGCCGCGTCGAACCAGCAGAATGCGGTGCCGACACCGAACGCCACCACGAGGATCAGCGCCGACGACAGGAACCCGGCCGCGTAGGCGAGCGGGATGGCCGCGATGAGCGCGGCGCACGACAGGTCCGCGGTGATCATCATGGTGCGGCGCGGCAAGCGGTCGGCCGCGGCCCCGGCGAGCAGCCCGAAAAGCAGGTACGGCAACGCTTCCAGGCCGGTGACGGCGGCGGTCAGCCCGGCCGAGCCACTGGCCTGGTACGCCAGCATCGGCAGCGCGACCGCGCTGGCGGCGGTGCCGGCGACGGAGACCGAGCGGGCGAGAAACCACCGCCGGAACTGGGCGTCGGCGAGCAACCGGAGCTGGGCCGGCACGGCTGGCATGGGCACAGGCTAGCGCCGCGCCAGGCTAAATGAAAATGGTTGTCGGCAAGGTGCGGACCCGAGATGGGCCGCCGTTAGCGGCAGCCGGCGGTATCCAGCGGACGGCAGGATAGCCTGGGGACCGTGGATGACAAGCAGATTCTTGAGAGAATTTCGGCTTTGGTGGATGAGGAGCACGACCTGCGCGACCGCCGCCAGGACGGCAAGCTGAGCTCCGAGGAGGAGGCGCTGCGCCTGCGCGAGCTTGAGGACGCGCTCGATCAGTGCTGGGATCTGCTGCGGCGCCGCCGGGCCGCGCGCGAGTTCGGCTCCGATCCCGAAGGGGTGACCGCGCAGAGTAAGACCCAGGTTGAGGGCTATCTCCAATAATCGCCAATGGTTGAAATGCGTCCCGGTGCGTGGGAGATTGTGTGGCATGACCGAGGATGCGAATCTTGATTACAGCATCGATGCCCCTCGTGTTCTGGTGTTCCGCACCGGTGCCGATCAGCCCTGGGACCCCGAGGACCTGGCGATGGCCAAGGGCCAGGACCCCACACCCAAGAACGTGGAGCGGGCGCGCCGCGAGCTAGCCGAGCTCGGCCCCGCCGCCATCGAAAAGTGCGTGCCCTAAGCTCCTGGCCACCGGGAGTTCAGGCGAGGTTTGACGCGGTGAAACCCGTTGCGCTGCAACGGGTTATGGGGTTTTGAGCCGGTCCAGACGGTCCGGGTCGGTGATGATGTCCATGGACACGATCCGGCCACGTGCGATCTCGAAGGTCATGACCGTCGCGAGCCGCCCCCGCGGCGTCACCAGGATCGCCGGGGCGCCGTCGACCAGCCCGAGGTGCGCGTCCCCAGCCCGCTGCGAGAACGTCAAAGCCTGCTCGGCGACCGGTCGCGCACCGGTGAGCCGGGCTCCGCCGAGCGCATCGGCCGTGACCGTGACCTGCGGGTCAAGCAATTCGAGCAGGGCGGCGAAGTCGCCCTCGCGCGAGGCGGCGAGGAAGGCCTCGACCACCTCCCGCTGCCGGGCGGGGTCGGTGTCCGGCGCCTCGGCGGCACGCACCCTGCGGCGCGCCCGGCTCGCCAGCATCTTGGTCGCCGGGACCGAACGGCCCACGATCGGGGCGATGTCGCCGAACGGCACGGCGAACATGTCATGCAGGACAAAGGCCAGCCGCTCCGACGGCGTCAGCGTGTCCAGGACGACCAGCAGGGCCAGCCCGACAGAGTCGGCGAGCATCGCCTCGTGCTCCGGGTCCGGTTCATCGCCGGCGACCGGCGCCTCAAGGGTGACCTCGCGCCGCGCCTTGCGGGAGCGAAGCATGTCCAGGCACACCCTTGCCACGACCGTGGTCAGCCAGGCGCGGGTGTTCACGACGCCGTGGGTACCCCCTCGAGAAAGCCGCAGCCAGGTCTCCTGCAAAGCGTCATCGGCCTCGCTGCTCGAGCCGAGCATGCGGTACGCCACCGCACGCAGGTGATCGCGGTGCGTCTCGAAATCGTCCATCGTTACCTTTCCGTCCCTCTGTTCGTCATAGCAGCAGACGTCACAGCAGAAGACGGAGCGCGACAAACGGAGGTAACAGACAGCGATGGCAGCACTGAGTTCCACGATCGAGATCGCGCGCCCGCCGCGCGAGGTCTTCGATTACGCGACCGACCCGGCGCGCTTCCATGAGTGGCAACGCGACGTGGTCAGCGTCCAGATGCTCGACGGTGGCCGGTTCACCACCACCCGGAAGATCAGCGGCGCCGACCGCACCATGACGCAGCAGATCACGCGCGACGAACCACCGCATGCCTGGGCCGCCCGAGGCATCGACGGCCCGATCCGCCCGCACGCCACCATCACCGTCGAACCCATCGACGACGGCGCGCGGTCGCGGGTCACGTTCACTCTCGACTTCGAGGGCCACGGGCTGGGCGCCGCGCTGGTGCCGCTGGTGCGCCGGCAGGCGGCCAAGGGCGCGCCGGCCAGCTACCGCAACCTGAAGGAGCTTCTCGAAGCCAGCTAGGGTGTGGACATGACGCGGCGGGTGATCCTGAGCGGATCCACTTTCGAGGAGAACATCGGGTACGCGCGGGCCGTCGTCGACGGCGACAGCGTCTACGTTTCGGGCACCACCGGCTTCGACTACGAGACCATGACGATCTCCGACGATGTGGCCGAGCAGGCCGAGCAGTGCCTGCGTAACATCTCCGCGGCGCTGGCGGAGGCGGGCTGCACCTTCGACGACGTCGTGCGCGTGCGCTACATCCTGCCCGACCGCAACGACTTCGAGGCGTGCTGGCCGGCGCTGCGGCGGACGTTCGGTTCGGTGCGCCCGGCGGCCACGATGCTCGCCTGCGATCTCTACGATCCCCGGATGAAGATAGAGATCGAAGTCGATGCTCGCCGCCGGGTGGTCCAGGCTACGTGAGAGCGTTCTCGATCTGGGGCAGGGACCGCTGGAGCTCGGCCCGCAGAGCCGGCGTCAGGTACTCGCCCGCCTGCTTGGCGAGCTTGGCCATCTCGTAGCCGACAACGCCGATCTCGGCCTCGCGGCTGGCGAGCGCGGCGAGGCTGGAGCCGTCGCGTATGGACATCACGAGCAGGTACCCCCGCCCCATCTCCACCACGGTCTGGCGCATCTCGTCATCGTCGAACATCCGCGCCGCGCTCTTGACGACGCTGACCAGGCTGGAGGTGACGGCCGCGAAGTGATCGGCGCTGTCGCGGGGCAGGTGGTCGGAGGCGGCGACCAGGAGGCCGTCGGAGGAGACGACGACGGCGTGGACGACACCGGCCACCCGCTCGGCGAATCCGTTGAGCAGCCAGTTGAAGTCGCTTGCCGCCTTGCTTCTTGTCACTTCGCTTTATCCTTCCGGGGTTTCGGTGTCCGCGCGTCTGACACCACTGAGGAGGCTGGTGAGCATGCTGCCGGTCTGCTCCGGATCGATCTCGGTCGGGGCCGAGGCGTGGTAGACCGGTTCGATCACTTCGATGGTCACACGCTTGCTGGTGCGCGTGCGCTTGGGCAGGCCCGCCGACGTGACGGCCGGGGTGGCGGTGCGCTCGGGCGCGCGGGTGGCGACGGCGCCGTCGCGGGGATCGGCGTACTTTGACCACCAGACGCTGTCGTGGGTGTTGCGGTGGGGGCGCAGCACGTCCTCGGCGCGCAGCCACCGGGCCGGCTCGGCGGTGGCCATCTCGTCGTCGCTGGGCGGACCCGACACCAGCTTGGCGGGGACGGTCACGAGCACCTTGGTGCCCGGGTAGGCGGCCTTGATGCGCACGCGGATGCCGTAGCGCTTGGCGAGGTGGCCGACCACGACCAGACCCATGCGCTCGGCGGCGGAGACGTCGATGCTCATCGGCGTGGCCAGCTGCTCGTTGGCCTCGGCGATCGCCTCGATGGACATGCCGATGCCCTCGTCGGCGATGAGCACCTCCGCCCCGCCCTCCGGCGTGGGCTCGGCGGTGATGGTGACGTTGGTGGTGGGCGGGGAGAACATCGTCGCGTTCTCCAGCAGCTCGGCGATGAGATGCACGAGGTCGGTGACGGCGTAACCGATGATGTACGTGGTCTCGTTGATCTCGTTGCGCACGCGCGTGTAGTGCTCGATCTCGGCGGTGGCGGCAGTCACGACCGTGCCCAGGTCCACCGGCTGGTCCCAGCGCCGCGTGGTGTCGCCCTCGGCGAGCACGAGCAGGTTTTCGTCGTTTCGCCGCAGGCGCGTGGCGAGGTGGTCGAGGCGGAACAGGTTGCCCAGCTGCCCGGGGTCGGTCTCCTTGGACTCCATGGTGTCCAGCAGCTTGAGCTGCCGCTCCACCAGGGTCTGGCTGCGCCGGGCCAGCTTGATGAAGATCTCGTTGACGTTGCGGCGCATGGTGGCCTGCTCGGCGGCGAGCCTGACGGCGCTGCGGTGCACGGCCGTGAAGGCGACCGCGACCTCGCCGACCTCGTCGCGTGAGTTGACGACGATGGGGTCGACGCGCAGCGGCGGTGCGGTGGTGGGGGACAGGCGCAGCTGCTCGATGATGCCGGGCAGGCTGCGCTGGGCGACGTGCAGCGCCTGCTGGCGCAGGGAGCGCAGGGCTGAGGCCATGAACCGTCCAATCACGACGGAGGTGAAGACGGCGACCGCCAGGAGGGCAAGCGTGGCAAGCGAACCCAGCAGGGTCGCCTGCCACTGGCGCCCGCTGGCGGCGGCCACCCCGGCGCTCGCCTCCTCCAGCAGGCCCCGCTCGACCGTGCGCATCAGCTCCAGCTGGGTGGTGCTCGCCAGCCACCACTGCTGCGCGTCGACGCCCAGATCGGTCGAGCGCGCGTTGCCGATGATCGTCTGCAGCAGGCGGCTGGCGTTGCTGACCGCCTGGCCGGTGACCACCTCGTCGAGGATCGCGGTCTGGGAGGAGTCGGCGTCGGCGCGGAACCGGTCGAGCGCGGACTGCGCCTGGGCGCGCACATCGGCGATCCGGTCGAACTCGCCGGGCTCGAAGGCCTGGGCGCTGCAGACCATGTAGAGATGGCCGCGGATCTGCGCGGCAAGCTCCTTGGCGAGCGAGAGGTTGGTGAACCCGCGCACCGACCGCGCCGCCTCGGTGTCACCGCCCACCTCCAGCGGCGCCGGGAGCAGTGCCAGCAGGCTGCCGATGGCGGCCGTGTAGGTGTCGAAGGCGGCCTGCGTGCGCAACCAGCCCTGCCCCGCCCCCTCCCGGATCATGGGCAGCTGGCCGAGCAGGGAGTCCGCCTTGCGGTACGCCTCGGAAAGGATCGGATCACCGAGCAGGGGCGCGACCGCGCTTCGCATCTCCTGAGCGGCGCGGTCGACCGCGGTCCAATCGGGGGACAGGGCGCCGGTGTCGCGTGCGGGCGAGCCCGGCGCGCTGAGCGAGGCGAGCATGCCTGCGGTGCGATCGCGCTCCCGCTGCAGCTCGTGGACGAGGGTGGTGATCTGGCCGCCCAGGGCGACCCGCTCCGCGTAGGTGTCCAAATTGGATGCCGCGGACACGGCGGTGCCGACCTGGACGCCGGCGATGACCAGGAAGCTCACCAGGGGGATGGCAAGAACGGCGGCGAGCTTGAGGCCCACGCGCCAGTCGCGCATCCGTGTCGCCGAGGGACGTCGATGCGACGCCACCACCAGGCGCTGATGACGGCTTCTGGTCGCCATCCCTGTCCCACCTCACGATCGCCGCCCCGTCGCAGGTTGGTTAAAACCAGCCGGGTCCATCTAACCTGTGCCCGAATGTTGCAGCAAGTCGGATCGCGACAGCAAATTCGCTGAACAATCCACAAAAGACCCCGGGGGTTGAAACTCATGTCCCGGCACGAAAAGATACTCCGGTGCACGAGCCCGGGAACGTCTCCCATAACTCTAGATGTTGGGTTTTGTCTCAACTAGCGAGCGGTCTGACCGCCGTGATGCTCATAGCCGCAGGCTGCACGGCGGAGCAATCGCTCCCACCGTCCATAGTGATCGGAGTGCTGTCGGCGACGACCGGGGCCGGCGCCGCCGCCAACGACGATGCCGCACGCGGCGCGCAGCTGGCGATAGATGTTGTTAACGATAACCATGCCTCGCTGCCGGTCGCACTCGGCCCCGGCACCGGCCTGCCCGGCCTGCGCGGCGTCAGGATGAGCCTGGTCAGCGCCGACACCCAGGGCAGGGCCGATCAGGCGACCAAGCAGGCCAACGAGTTGGTCACGATCAAGCATGCGGTGGGCGTGGTGCTCGCCGACTCGGCCGAGATCGCGATGACCACCGCCAGCGAGATGCAGCGGCTGCGCGCGCCCCTGCTCGACGCCTGCAACACCGCCGACCACCTCACCGAGCAGGGGATGGACTGGTATTTCCGGGCCGCGCCCGGCGACCGGTCCATGGTGGAGGCCGCGTTCGCGTTGCTGCGCCGCCAGGGTGTGACAAAGATCGCTGTGGTGACCGAGCCCGCGGGCGACAGCGCCGCCGGGCTTTCCCACATCGAGGCGGCGGCCGCGGGGGCGGGCATCCAGATCACGTCCAAGCAGGACACCACCGCCAGGCAGCCTCCGCCCGAGCTCGCGGCGGGCGGCGCCCTGGCGTTGGTGGCTTGGGCGCACACCGCCGAGGGCGCCTCGGCCGTGCGAGAGATGGCTTCCGGCGTACCGAGCGCGCCGCCCATTATGGGTCTGGGCAAGGGTTTCCGCGACCTGGCCCAGCCGTCCGGCAACGCTCCCATGATGCTGCGCACCGTGCTGTGGTCGGCCGACCTCGCCCAGCGCAGCCCTGCCGCGAAGGCCGTCGCCGAGCTGTACGAGCGGCGCTTCGGGCATAAGATGAGCGGCGTGGCCGCGGCCACCTTCACCTCCGTCATCGCGCTAGCGGTCGCCATCGACGCCGGTGGCTCCCACGATCCGGCGGCGATCCGCGCCGCGCTGCGTCGCACCTCCCTGCCGCCGACTCAGATGATCATGCCGTGGGACGGGGTGCGGTTCGCCACCGACGGCCACAACAGCCTCGCCTCCTCGGCGCTGGAAGCCTGGGACGGCACCACCTTCCGCATGGTCTACCCCTCGGAGCTGGCCACCGAGCAGCTGCGGTGGCCGGGGGCGAAGAAGTGATCCTCGGCAACCTCACCCTGCCCGATGGGAGCCGCGCGGACATCCGGCTCAAGGACGGTCGCATCGACGCCATCGGGTCTATTCCGGGCGGTGAGGATTTTGGGGGGTACCTCGTCCTGCCGGCCCCGGTGGAGCCGCACGCCCATCTGGACAAGGCGTTCTCGGCCGACGTGGTTCCCAACCCCACGGGTGACCTGCTGGGAGCGGTCAAAGGATGGCTGGCTCACCGTCCCACGATGTCCGAGGAGGACATAGCGCTGCGGGCGGAGAAGGCGCTGTGGGCCTACCTCGCGCACGGGGCGACAGTGGTGCGCACGCACGTCGATGTCGGTGAGGACATAGGTTTGCGGGCGTTGCATGCCATCGTCAAGTTGGGCGGGGTTCAGGTCGTGGCGTTCGGGGCCAACCCGCTGTCCGGAGTGGAGGGCGCGGGAAACCGGGCGCTGCTGCGCGACGCGATCGACGCCGGGGCCGACGCGATCGGAGCCTGCCCGGCGCTCGACCCAGATCCGCGGGGATGCATCGACGCTGTCCTGAAACTGGCGGCTGATAGGGTACCGGTCGATATGCATGTTGATGAGTCTCTTGACCCGGAACCATGCACTTTGTCGCTGCTTGCCGACGCCGCCACCGGATTCCCGCATCAGGTGGTGGCCAGCCACTGCGTCAGCCTCGGCATGATGCCCCAGCCCCGGATGCGCGAGATCGCCGGGCGCGTGGCGGCGGCCGGGATCGCGGTGGTGTGCCTTCCGCAGACCAACCTTTACCTGCAGGGGCGCGACCACGCGACCTCGCCGCCGCGGGGGCTGACGGCGGTGCGGGCGCTGCGCGAGGCCGGGGTGACCGTCGCCGCCGGCGCAGACAACCTGCAGGACCCGTTCAACATCGTGGGGCGCGCCGACCCCCTGGAGACGGCAGCCCTGCTCATCCTCGCCGGGCACGACACGCCCGAGAATGCTTACGCGGCGGTGAGCAACGACGCCAGGCGGGCGATGGGCCTGCCCGAGGTGGCGTTGCGTCCGGGGTCGCCCGCCGACCTGCTTGCCATCCGCGCGACGTCCCCGCGCGAGGCCATCGCCACGGCAAATCCGGAGCGAGTGGTGATCCGCGGCGGGCGGATCGTGGCCAGGACCACCCTTAAGACAGATTGGCCGACGTGTTAAAGCTAGAAAACCTCAGCCTCCAGTATCCCAACGGGACGCTGGCAATCGACTCCATCTCCTTACAGATCGACGATGGCGAGTTCGTGTCCGTGGTCGGCCCGTCCGGCTGCGGCAAGAGCACGCTGCTGCGCACCGCCGCCGGCCTGGTCCGGCCGACCGGTGGCACAGTCTCCCCCGGCACGCAAGACGTCGGGTACGTCTTCCAGGACCCGACCCTGCTGCCATGGCGCAGTGTGCTGCGCAACGTGGAGCTCGTCGCCGAGCTTCGCGGAGTGTCCAAACACGACCGTCGCCGGATGGCGCTGGCCGCGCTGGAAAAGGTGGGGCTCGCCGACGTGGCGCAGCACAAGCCCCGCACCCTGTCCGGAGGGATGCGCATGCGCGTATCGCTGGCGCGCACCTTGGCGACGCAGCCCTCACTGATGCTGTTCGACGAGCCGTTCAGCGCCGTCGACGAGCTGACCCGGGGGCGGCTCTGCGACGATCTGATGAGCCTGTTCGTGGCCGAACGCTTCACCGGGTTGCTGGTGACGCACTCCATCGCCGAGGCGGTCTATCTGGGCCGCCGGGTGCTGGTGATGGCCGGGCGCCCCGGCCGCCTGGTGGGTGAAGTCGAGGTGCCGCTTGACTACCCGCGCAAGCCGTCGATCCGGTTCGATCCCGCCTTCGCGGAGCTGACCTCCCGTGTGTACTCGCTGCTCGTCACGAAGGAGCTGGACACGAAGGAGCTGGACACAAAAGGGCTGGGGACGAAGGAGCGGGGCACGAAGGAGCGGGGCTCCAAGGAGGCTGTGTCGTGAGGCGAGTGTTTCCCGCTGCGGTCGTCCTCGCGGCGTTCATCGGTGTCTGGTACCTGGGAAGCAACTCCTGGTCGAGGAGGGCCTGCGCTTCCTGCTGCCCACCCCGGATGCCGTGGTGCGTATAGCCTTCCTCGACCAGGCCAACCTGAATGAACTGCTGGCCGGCCTGGCCCTGTCGGCCCGCGTGGCTTTGACCGGGCTGGCGCTCGCCGCCGCGATCGGGCTGGGATGGGCGATCGCCATGAGCCAGGCGCAATGGCTCGAGCATTCGCTCTACCCCTACGCGGTTCTGCTCCAGACGGTCCCCATCCTCGCGCTGGTGCCGCTTTTCGGGTACTGGTTCGGCTTCGGCTTTCCTAGCCGGGTGCTGACCTGCGTGCTCATCGCGCTGTTCCCCATCGTGGCCAACGCGTTGTTCGGGCTGCGGTCGGTGGATCCGGCGCTGCGGGACCTGTTCGCACTGCACGGCGCCGGCCGGCTGACGCGGCTGCTGAAGCTGCAGCTGCCGGCGGCGCTCCCGGCGATCCTCACGGGGTTGCGCATCTCCGCTGGTTTGGCCGTCATCGGGGCGGTCGTCGGCGACTTCTTCTTCCAGCAAGGACAGGCCGGGATAGGCCAACTCATCTACGTCTATCCGCGGCGGCTACAGTCAGAGATGCTCTTCGGAGCGGTGATCCTGGCTTCGCTGCTGGGCCTGGTCGTCTTCTGGTTGTTCGGACTCGTTGCCCGCTGGTCAACGGCGTGGCACGAGTCGCAGTATCACCCCCAACCCCCTGGAGGAACTAAGTGATAACCCCTCGGCGAGCAGCCGTTGCTTTGTCCGCCATCTTGCTTTTCACGGCGGGCTGCCAGACCGCCGGAAGCGAGACCAACGTCGGTCCCAGCCTCACGCCGGGCAGCGGCGGCCTGGATCTGGCCGCGGTCTGCCCCGCGACCGTCGTGATCCAGGCGGCGTGGACCCCGGAGGCCGAGCACGGAGCGCTGTATCACCTGCTCGGTGAGACATACACCATCGATGCCAACGCCAAGAAGGTCTCCGGACCGCTTGTGGCGCAAGGCAAGGACACCGGTGTCAAGGTGGAGATCCGAGCCGGCGGGCCGGCGATCGGTTTCCAGAACGCCGGCGCGCAGATGTACGCCGACCCGTCGATCATGCTGGGCATGGTGGCCACCGACGATGCCGTCGGCCTGTCGGCCAAGCAGCCGGTGATCGCCGTGATGGCGCCGTTCGAGATCGCCCCCTATATGATCATGTGGGACCCGGCGACCAACCCCGGCTTCAACTCAGTGGTGGACATCGGCAAGACCAACACCAAGGTGCTCTACTTCAACGGCGCCACCTATATGGACTACCTGACCGGTTCCGGCATCCTCAAGAAGAGCCAGATCGACGGGTCCTTCGACGGCAGCCCGGCGCGGTTCCTAGCTGAGCAGGGCAAGATCGCTCAGCAGGGCTTCGCCACCAACGAGCCGTTCCTCTTCGAGAAGGCTCTGCCCAACTGGAAGAAGCCGATCAAGTTCCAGCTCATCCACGACACTGGATATCCGATCTACCCGGAGGCGCTGGTGGTGCGCGCCGACAAGAAGGATGCCAACGCCGCGTGCCTCAAGAAGCTTGTCCCGATCATCCAGCGGTCCCAGGTCGAGTTCGTGAAGGACCCGAGCAAGACCAACGACCTGATCGTCAAGCTGAACACGGAGTACAAGGGCTTCCCCTATCCCAAGGAGCAGGCCGCCTTCAGCGTTGAACAGCAGCTCAAACTGAAGATCGTCGGCAACGGGTCCAACACGACGCTGGGCGACTTCGACGTCGAGCGCATCCGCAAGGTGATCAGCATCGTGAGCCCGATATACACCGCGCAGCGCAAGGAGGTCAAGAACGGCCTGGTGCCGCAGGATCTGGTGACCAACGAGTTCATCGACCCATCGGTCAGCCTGTGACCCTTGCACCTTCCCTGTCGGAGGCGTTGTCGGAAGCCGGCAGCCGCGCCCCTGACTTGTCCATAGTGGACAGTCTGGTGGCGCGGCTGCGCGCATCGCTCGGCTCCGACCGGGTCTCCACGGCGGAGGCGGCCAGGCGCGCCGCCTCCACCGACTACGCCTTCCTGTCGCCGGTTCTCAGCGCGGCGCTGCCCGCGGCCCGGCCGGCCGACGTCGTGGTGTACCCGCGCAGCCTCGACGAGCTGACGGCGGCGGTCGCGCTCGCCCGGGACCTGGAGGTACCGATCGTCCCGCGCGGCAAGGGGACCGGAAACTACGGCCAGGCCGTACCGCTCGCCGCCGGCATGGTGGTCGATCTGTCCGGAATGGACGGTGTGCTGGAGCTGGGCAATGGATGGGCCCGAGCCGAGGCCGGAGCGACATTTGTGGTCCTGGAGACGGCGGCGCGGCGGGTCGGCCAGGAGGTGGCGATGCTGCCCACCACGGTCGGCAGCACGATCGGCGGGTTCCTGGCCGGGGGAGCGGGCGGCGTCGGATCGATCGAACACGGTCTGCTCTGGAACGGCTTCGTACGCGAGCTGGAGGTGGTCACACCCGGCGGTGTGGTGCGCCCGCGCGGCGAGGAGTGCCTGCCATACCTTCATGCCTATGGGGTTACCGGGATAATCGCGGCCGCGACCGTGAAGCTGGCCCCCGCACGGGCAAGGATCGGGCTGGTGGCGTCGTACGACTCGTTCGACGCGGCGGTGGCGGCGGGCCAGGAGCTGCTGGCGCTGCAACCGCCCCCGCGGCTGGTGTCTGTGGACGACCCGGAGCTGGTGGCGCTCTACCCGCCGGACGCTTGCCTCCCGCTCGGGCGTTACAGCCTGCGAGCGGTGGTGGACAAGGGGTTTGACCCGGGCCTGCTGGCCGGCGGCCGGATCGAGCTGGTGTCCGAGGAGGCGGCGGCGTACCTGTCGACGCTCGCGTTCAACCACGTGACGCTGCGGGCGAAGAAGGCGCGGGCGGACCTGTGCCACCTGCAGGTGTCGGGCGGGGCGCTCGTGAACAACGCCGATGCGGTGCGCTCGGTGCTGCCCGGGGCCATGCTCCACCTCGACGGCCTCAGCGACGGCTTCGGCGGCCTGCTGCTGTCGGAGTTCCGCGACACCGCAACGCTTTATGAAGGGGTCGCTCGCCTGCGCGAGCTCGGCGTCTTCGTCGTCGATCCGCACACCTGGTTGCTGGGCGGACCGGCGCTGGCGAACATCCGAGCGACCGCTCAGGCCAACGACCCCAAGGGCCTGCTCAACCCGGGCAAGCTGCCGCCGCGGTCAGCGGGACAGCAGTGACTCCAAAACGTTGCGGTAGTGGAAAACCCGCTGCCGCAGCTGTTCGGTGTCGTCGGTTGCCTCGGCACCGGCCTCGTCGAGCCGGGCCTCAAGGCGGTTGATAGCGTCACGCATCGCCTCGACGGCGTCGCCGACGAGCGCCTTAGCGTCGGCCGCGACGGACGATGGGTCGTCGACGAAGCGCATCTGGACGGCATCCCAGCGCTCCCGCAGGTCCTCCACGATCCCGGCCGGCCAGAAGCCTTCGTCGGGCGCCGTGACCTCACGGTCGTCGGCGTAATCGTCGAGCACCGTCGGCTCCTCGGGCATGGCCTCGGGAACCGCTGCCGTGCCGACAGCGACGTCGTCGGGCCCGACAGTCTCGGTCCCAACGGTCTCGGCAGTTTCGGCGGCGTCCTCGGCCGGTTGGATGTCCTCGGCGTCCACGGCGGTTTCGGCGGCGTCCTCGGCAGTTTCGGCGGCGTCCTCGGCCGGTTGGATGTCCTCGGCGTCCTCGGCGGTTTCGGCAGCGTCCTCGGCCGGTTGGATGTCCTCGGCGCGCTCGACGTCCTCGGCCGTGCCGGTGTCGAGCGGGCTTGCCGGCTCGGCGTCGACGAGCGTGGCATCCGTGTCGGCGTCCGTGCGGTCGTAAACGTCCGTGCGGTTGGTGTCGGCGTAGGTGTCGGTGTCCGTGCGATCGGTGTCCGTGTCCGCGCGATCGGTGTCGGCGTAGGCGTCGGTGTCGGCGTAGGCGTCCGCGCGATCTGTATCGGCGTCCGTGCCGGCGTCCGCCCGGTCCTCGGTCATGACAGCATCCGCCTCGGTGCCCGCGGCGACATCCCTATCGTCCGTGTCATCGATTGCGGCGTCCGTGTCCGCGACGGCATCCGTGTCCGTGACGTCGTCCCGGGCGGGCATGCTCATGTCGGTGTTGCCCTCGGCCCACTCGGCGGTCTCGGCCGCCTCGGGGTCGGTGGGCACTCCGTCCTCGCGGAAGTGTTGCTCGCCCGGCGGGACGAACACCCCCTGCTCCCGCTCCTCGACTGTCTCTTTCGGATGGTCCGTGTCATGCGTCACGGCGGGTTCTCCTTCCTCGCGCCGGGACCGGGTCCTGACCGATCAGGTCGGCTACGAGTTCGCGGTAGTGGACAACGGCCTGGCGCAGTTCCTCGGTGTCCGCCTCGCCCTTGGCGTGGCGGAGCGCGATGTCATGGGCGGTGCGATAATTGCCGATGGTCTTGGCGTGCTGGACGGAGAGCAGGGCAGCCTGCTCGTCGAACTCGTCGACCGGGTAGCCGCGCTCCTTGACCAGCCGGGTGACCAGCTCGTCGGCCTGCCCGACCGCTCCTTCGGGTGACTCGACGAACTTGGACTGCAGCTGGCGCCACTGCTCGGCGTACCACTCGCGTGATTCGGGGCTGAGCTCTTTCAGCTTGAGTTCCGCGTGGCGGCGTTCCCGCTCGCGCAGTTCCCGCTCGGCGGCGAGCGCGCTGTCCTTTTCGGACGCCAGCCGCTCGAACTCGGGTCCGAACCGCCGGCGCAGGGCCTGGCTACGCAGGTAGTACCAGAGCCCGATCCCGGCGGCGACAAGCACGACTATTCCCGCGATGACGAGGATGATCTCGGGGGTGGTCATAGGAGGTCTCCTTTCCTCCTCTTATATCCCCCGAACGGGTTCGTGTTAACCAGCCGTAGTGGCAAGATATGCCTGCATCCGGGTGACCCAATAGTTGAAATCGGACGGAGTGCTCTGATAGGCCCCGACCATCATCGGCACCCCGAAGGTCCCGCTGCCCGTGCCGGCGCCGAACATGATGGCGACGACCCCGGCTTCGGCCGCTTCGGGCAGGTGCGATCCCCAGGTGACGGTCGAGCCGCTGACCGACACTTTCGGGTCACCGCCGGCGTTGCTGCCGAAGAAGCTCAGGTAGTTGCCGCTCATGGTGAATCTGTCGCCGAAGAAGTAGCTGGACGCCGAGTCCTGATAACGGTTGGGCGACACGTCGTCGAGGTCCGGGAAGCGCCCGCTGGCGTTCCAGTACAGCGGGCTGGGGGTTTGGGTGGAGTTGAGGTGGCCGCAGGCGATCTGCCACAGCACCGCGGGCAGGTTGAGCGCCTGCCGGATGGTCTTGACGTAAAGCAGGTAGTTGTTCCAGTGGGTGGCGTTGAGGTAGCGCACGTTCGACGCCGGGTTGGGGTCTCGGAAGATGCCGAAGTCCTGCCCCCACTGGTCGAACGAGATGAACTCCGCCGACGCGTCCACCCTCGCCGTGCGCAGGAACGCCGCCACCTGGTTGGCGACGTTGGTCAGGGACGCGCGGCCGGCGCTGATGCCCATGGTGTCGGTGTCCTTGAGCGCGTTGCGCACCGACCAGATGTTGACTTGCCATCCCAGGAACGCACTGGGGTTGTACTTCTTGATGGTGTGGTTGATCGCCTGCACCAGCCCCGTCAAGGTGTTGGGGAAGCTGGGATCCCCGGCGCCGAGCACGCCCGAGCTGTACGCCGCCGATGTGGCCGCGGCCATGCCGTTGGCGTCGTGGCCAAACGCCGCGCCGTGCTGCTGCTGGATATAGCCGAGCATGTCCGGCTCGATGATCCACCCAACCGGGGTGCCCCCAGCCGCGGAATGGGCGGATTGCGCCGCGGCTTTGAGCGCGGTGAAGAACTGTCCCACCCAGGAGCTGCGCTGCATGTTGGTCCAGTGGACGTCGACGCCGTCGACATTGCCATTCATTCCGTACTCGACGAGCACTGGCATCATGCCCAGCCGCTTGGCACTGTTGACCTGCGTGGCCGCGACCGCGCCCCAGTTGCCAAACTCATTTCCCAAAAGATATTTATAACCATATGTGGGTACCCGTCCGCGGGTCGCCAACTCGGAGAAGAACGCGTCGACGGTGCTGCCCGGGGTGTACACCGTCCCGATCGCCAGATAATCCGGGTGCCAGGGCGCCGTCCCGCCGCCGCTTCCGACCCGCAGCCGGTCAAGGTTGGGCCCGCCGCTCGCGGTGGTCGCGGACGCCCGCACGGTGTTGACTCCCGCCGCAAGCGTTGCGGTGATGGACTTTTCCGCCCACGCGGTCCACGCGCCCGTCGGCGGGAACGCCAGTTCGTCGGCGACGAGGACCCCGTTGACGGTCACGTCCATCGGCCGGTTGATGGTGGTCCCGTTGGCGTACCGGAACGCCAGGCTCGCTGACCCCGCAGTCGCCGCGTTCACCGAGAACTGCACATAGCTGCCGATGAGGTTGTCGTAATTGACGAATCCGGTGCCGGTGAAACCGGCGTGGTTGGACTCGACCACGCCCTGCGAGATGGTGGCGCTTTCGGCCTGATAGTCGGGGGGCGGCGGCGGTGGCCACTCCACCTCTAGGAAGTCAAGGTTGGGCCCGCCGCTGGCGGTTGTCGCGGTCGCCCGGATCGCGTTGACTCCCGCGTTCAGCTGCGCCGTAATGGTTTTCGTCTGCCACGTGGTCCACGCCCCGGTCGGCGGGAACGCCAGCTCATCGGCGACGAGGACCCCGTTTATCGTCACGTCCATCGGCCGGTTGGCCGTGGTCCCGTTGGCGTACCGCAACGCCACGCTCACCGGTCCCGCAGTCGCGGAGTTCACCGGGAACTGCACATAGCTGCCGATGAGGTTGTCGTAATTGACGAATCCGGTCCCGGAGAACCCGGCGTGGTTGGACTCGACCACGCCCTGGGAGATGGTGGCGCTCTCCGCCTCGTACCGGGTCGGCGCCGCCAACGCCGAACCGCCGGGCGCCACCAACAAACCTGTGATCAATCCCGTTATCGCCGCGCGCCGCACAGTCGTCTCCTTGGTCGGGGGCCTTGGCGCGGCATCCTGGAGCGTATCGTACCGCGAGACTAGAGTATCGACGTGAGTGAGATTCCTGAAGGGCCGGTGGGTGAACCGGTCCGGGCACGCATGTCGCGACTCGCGCGCCTCCTGCGCTTCGAGTTGGAACCGCAGAACCTTCCGGCGTGGCTGCGCCGCACGCGGGGCGAGCACCGGGTGCCGGTCGCCCTGGCCATCATCGCCCTGATCGCCCTGCAGCTGTCCCTCAGCAACGACCTGGTGTTCCGGCCCTGGTTCCTGATGCCGTCGTTGGAGGTCGCGCTGCTGGTGGTGCTGCTCATCGCCAGCCCCACCCGGATCACGCGCGAGTCGGCCATCCTGCGCTTCACCGGCTTGGCGCTGGTCGCAGTGGCCAGCGTGGCGACGCTGTGGTCGGGCTGGCGGCTGGGGAACGGGCTGCTCAGCGGCGACTTCGAGGGCGACGCGGCCGACGTCCTGCGCAGTGCGATCTCCGTGTGGTTCACCAGCGTGATCGTTGCGGCGCTTTGGTACTGGGAGCTGGACCGGGGCGGTCCAGCCGCGCGCGCCCACGCCCGCAATCCCTACCCCGACTTCCTCTTTCCGCAGATGACCGCGCCCGAGCTGGCGCACAAGGACTGGGAGCCGACCTTCCCCGACTACCTGTTCCTGTCGTTCACCAACACCACCGCGTTCAGCCCCACTGACACCCTGCCGCTGTCGCGCTGGGCGAAGATGGCGATGATGGTACAGTCAGCGGCTTCGATCCTGCTGGTGGCCCTGGTCATCGCCCGTGCCGTCAACACGTTGCACTAGGGTCGGGACATCAACCTGTATGATGCGCGAGGGGTAGGGATGGGCGGAGGTCGTCGATGGTTCGCAACACCGGCAACCTCGCCGCGATCGATCCGGTCTCGCGTCACAAGCTGTCCGACGAGCTGACGGCGAGGATCCTGCGCCACATCCGCGAGGAAAACCTCGGTCCGGGCGACCGGCTCCCCTCCACCCGCGACCTTTCGGCGCGCTTCGCCGTGGCCACCCCGACGCTGCGGGAAGCGTTGCGGCGCTTGGAGGCCACGGGCGCCGTGGAGATCCGGCACGGCTCGGGGGTCTATGTGCGCGGCGACCTGTCGCTGCTCATCCTGACCAACCCCAACCAGGCGCCGCTGGCCGGGGCGATGCTAGTCGACCTGCTGGAGGCGCGCGAGATCATCGAGCCGCCGCTGACCGACGCGGCGACCAGGCACGCCACCGACGCGCAGCTGGCCGAGCTGGCGCAGGCGCTGGAGCAGGCCGACCGCGGGCTCGACTCCGACAACGACCTGCACGCCGCCAATATGGACTTCCACCGGGCGATCGGCCGGTGCTCCGGCAACGCCGTGATGGCCCAGGTGATCGGTTCCCTGCTGGACATCTACCGGCGCGAGCAGCTGACGGTGCGGAATCTTTACGGCGACCGCGAGTCGGACTTGCGCGCCCACCAAGCGATCCTGGCGGCGATGCGGGCGCGCAAGCCGGTGCGTGCCGGGCAGCTGATGCGCGATCACCTGCGCGACGTTCGCACCGTCGTCAGCCGCGCGGTCAGCTGACGCCGTTCAGATCGACCGTGATGAAGCGCGGCCGGTAGATGGTGACATCGCGGTAGACGTCTGCGGCGCCGCCGCTGTTGACGTTGTAGGAAATGGTCAGCCGCCCCGGGTTGGCGCCGGCGAGCGTGACGGTCAGGCCGGGACTGAGAAAGCGGTCTATCTTCATGGCCATCCGGTATCGGTGGTGGATTGCCGCGACACCTTGCCCGAAGGATCCGCGAAGTGACATGGTGAGCAGATCACTTTGGAAGGAGGTTGAGGATCGCGGTGTCCTGGACTGAGCGGCTCAATGATGCGCTGCCTCGCATGCGGTTTGGTGGGGCGGTGGTGGACGTTTACGAGTGGGCGCACTGGGCCGAGCCTGTGGAGAACCCGCCGCATCGGCACACCTACTTCGAGGTCTGCCGAGTCGAGGGCGGCGACGGGCGCTTCGTTGTAGAGGAGAGGAGCTATCCGATCGGGCCGGGGGACCTGCTGTTCGCCAGGCCCGGAGTACGGCATCAGATCCTGGGACCCGACGGGATACACCTGTCGTGGGTGGCTTTCGACGTGACCGCCGACCCGCGGGCCGCGGCCGATGACATAAGCGTTCTACTGCAAGGTTTCCTGCGCGCGGATACGGCGGTGGTGAAAGACGACGGCCAGGTCGGTGCGGTGTGGGAGGTGCTGAAGCTGGCGGCGCGGGGTGCGCGGGTAGCCGGCCACCAGGCGCTGCTGGCCGCGCTGGGGCAGGCGCTGCTGCTGGGGCTGGCGCGGGCGGGCGGCGGCCAGGATCTGGCGGCCATGCCGCAGCCGGCGACCGAGCGGAACTCCCGCGCCGTGCATATGGCGGTGCGCTACATCCACGACAACCTCGACCGGCCGCTGCGCGTCGAGGAGCTCGCCCGGCATGTGCATGTCTCGCCGCGCCAACTCACAAGGCTCTTCGCGTCGGGGCTGAACACCTCACCCGCGTCCTATGTGGAGCGTGTGCGGCTGGAGCGCGCCGCTGCCCTGCTGGTGCGCACCGAGACGCCCATCAGGCAGATCGCGGCGGACCTCGGCTACCCCGACGTGCCCACGTTCACCCGCGCCTTCGCGCGCCAGCATGGCACGCCTCCCGGCCGCTTTCGCCGCGCCGCTGACCTGTCGCGTGTGCTGACCGCCCCGCCGCCGGAGGTTTGAGCGGTCGCCAACGGGAGCGCCATGCGGCTCGCCGCCGCGGGCAGGCCCGATCCTTTTGGCTGAAGGCGAGCATGATTGGATGATCGACATGGAGTTCTCCGGCAGGGTCGCTGTGGTCACGGGCGGCTCGCTGGGCATCGGCCGGGCCGTGGTCGACCGGCTCGCCGCCGGCGGCGCCTCAGTAGTCTTCTGCGGCACCGATCCGGCGGCCGAGCCCTTGCCGCCAAACGTGATCGGGCGGGTAGCCGACGTTCGCGACGCGGCGGCGATGCGGGCTCTGGTCGCCACCGCGGTGGAACGCTTTGGCGGCGTGGACATCCTGGTGACGAGCGCGGGCATCCAGCGCTACGGGACCGTCGAGGATACCAGCGAGGAGCTGTGGGACCAGGTGCTCGGAGTCAACCTGACCGGGGTCTACCTCGCCAGCCGAGCGGCGATCCCGGCGATGCGGGCGCGCGGCCGCGGGTCTATCGTCGCGGTCTCGTCCGTGCAGGCGTTCGCCACGCAGCAACGGGTGGCGGCATACACGGCAAGCAAGGCAGCGATCAACGCCCTGGTCAAGTCGATCGCCGTCGACTTCGCGCCGGAGGGGATCCGGGCCAACGCGGTCTGCCCGGGTTCGGTGGACACGCCGATGCTTCGTTGGGCCGCCGACCTGTACAAGGGCGAGTCGACCGTCGACGAAACCGTCGCGCAGTGGGGGCGCACCCATTCGCTCGGGCGCGTGGCAAAGCCGTCGGAGGTCGCCGAGGTCGTGGCATTCCTCGCCTCCGACCGGGCGTCCTTCGTGACCGGCTCGGAGTACCGCGTCGACGGCGGCCTGCTCGCGGTCAATCCGGCGGCACTGCCATGAGGATTTTCCATGACGGCTTTTCTCGGGACGCCGCGCCTGGACCATCCCGAAGGCGTTGCGGTGCACGCTGCCGGGCACCGTGCCCGATGGCCTGGCCTTCGGCCCCCGACGGTCTGCTATACATCGCCTGTTACGAGCCGAGCCAGATCCTGCACCTGACGACCGGGGGCTCGGTCGAGCCGGTGGCGCATGACCCGACCGCACACGATCCTTGCCACCCCACGAACATCGCCGTCCGTGGGTCCACCCTCATCGCGGCCAACCTGGGCCGCTGGCACCTGACGGAGTTGAGCCTGCAATGGCACTGGTTGACTGGCCGCTGGCGGAGCTGGAATCGTACAAACCCGCGCGGGAGGAGCTCGGGGACTTCGACGAGTTCTGGGCCCGTACCCTCTCGGAATCCCCCATGTCGGCGGCGGAGTTCACGCCCTATGACGCCGGGCTGTCCACAGTGGACGTCTTCGACCTCACCTTTACCGGGTTCGCCGGTGACCCCGTGAAGGGCTGGCTGCTCAAGCCGCGTGGCGTCAGCGATCCGCCTTGCGTGGTGACATTTATCGGGTACGGCGGCGGCCGTGGCCTTCCGCACGATTGGCTTGTGCTCAGCGCCGCCGGTTACGCCAACCTCGTCATGGACACCCGTGGCCAAGGCTCGCAGTGGATCGCCGGAGACACCCCCGACCGCATCGCCGGAGCGGTCGACCCGCAGCATCCCGGCTTCATGACACGCGGGATCCTCTCCCCGGAGTCGTACTACTACCGCCGCCTGATCACCGACGCGGTGCGCGCGGTCGACGCCGTGCGGGCCGCGCCCGGCGTCGACGCCTCCCGGGTCGCCGTCGCAGGCGGCAGCCAGGGCGGTGGGCTGGCGCTGGCCGTGGCGGGTCTGGCGATCGGGGTCAAGGCAGCCCTCATCGACGTGCCCTTCCTGTGCCACTGGCGCCGCGCCATGGACATCGCCACGACCGGCCCGTACCCGGAGCTCGTCGGCTACTGCAAGATCCAGCGATCGAACGTGGATCAGGTCCTCCGGACGCTGTCCTATGTGGATGGTATGAACTTCGCGGCGCGGGCCTCGGAGGCGTCCGCGCTGTTCTCGGTGGGCCTGATGGACTCCACCTGCCCACCGTCGACCGTGTACGCGGCGTACAACCACTACGCCGGGCCGAAGCGCATGGATGTCTGGCCCTACAACGGTCACGAGGGCGGACAGTCCCACCAGATCCGCAACCACCTGGATTTCCTGGCCGAACACCTGTAGCGCCAGGCCCACGTAGCGCGATCGCTATGTGGCGTGTGCGGGCCGGGGTGCGAGCCAACCCGCCTGCATGGTCTTGTTGGTGGACTCGTCGACCAATGCCGCACGGACCGCTCCCGGCGCATCACGCAGGCGTGGCACGGCGAACACCGCCGTGACGTCCTCCCCGCGGAAACGCGCCGCGTAGCACACGATCCGCCACTCGCCCTCGTCCCAGTGCTCCCGTACATCGGAGGAGAGCAACCGTGCGATCTGGCGGTAGACGCCGCTTCGGTGCAACTGTTGCACGGTGGCGGCCAGCGGGACCTCATCGGAGGCGCCCGCCAGCGGGTGGGTCAGGCGCACGCGCAACCGGCGCAGTGGTAGCAGCCAGTAGGCGTCGCACTCCGGAGAGAGGGCGGCGACCATGGCCAGCTCGGCGGCGATGACGGCGATGGCGTTAACCGGTTGCGCGGCAAGGGCTTCCAGCCACGCGGCGGGGTCCACCACCGCGGCCGTCGAAGCGAGCAGCAAGGCAGCGGCGCGGGCGAAGGACCGAACTCCCACGGGCGCGCGCCGGGCGCTCATGCATCCGCAGGACGCCTCCGGCACGGTGAGGCGAGCATAGCCAAGGTAGGCAAGGAAACCGGCGGTGACGGCGACCGCGGCGACCGCCTCCACCCGCAGCGCCGGCGGCAGCAGCAGGGCCGCGCCGAGCACCAGCTCCACCACTGCCACCCCGCGATACACCGGCAGGGCGCGCCCGGACCCCACCAATCGGGGCAGGGCCGAGCGCGCGGCCGCGGCGGGCGCGTGGCGGGACAGGAGTTTGACACCGGCGGCCCAGACCAGCACCGCACCGATAACCGCCGGCTGTAGCGACGCGACCCACCAGGACATGAGGAACTCCTTCGCAGTTGTCAGGCGGCCGCGTAGACGGTCGCGATCTCGATCTCGTTGGTGTCCGGAATCCAGGCGCCCAGCACCTGGACGTGCGAGCCCACCTTCATCAGGGACAGGTCCGCGATCGGGGGAGTGTCGTTGTAGACGGCCGCCGAGGTGCCCGGCACGACCCACCCCACGATCCGCTTGCCTCGGTGGTCAAAGTGGACCGCGTTGCGGGCGATCGACGCCACGTGCACGTGCAGGTTCACGATGTTCACCCACACGGCGTCGGCCGCGAGGCTCCCGTCGGGCAGCCGCACGCCGCGCGCGTAAAGGCCATCGCCCACCCGCACCGCGCCGAAGGTGGTCGGGCGCAGCTTCCATACACTTGAGCCGTTGGTGACCCGGATCCGCCACCGCGTCCCATCTGAGCCCGCGACAATCAACAGGGTGCCTTCGATGCCGGTGACCCGGCCTTCGGCGAAGTCCGGGTCGGGCGCGCCGGGCGCCACCTCGGACGTGCCCGATGCGAAGGCCGCCTCGGGCGCAAGGGATCCCAGCGCGGTGGCGCCGACGAAGGCGCCGGTGCCGCCGAGCACGGCCGCGCCGAGCAGCCGGCGGCGATCCATCGAGATGTCCACGATCGAGCCTCCTTCACGCCGTGATCAGGACGGGGAGAACCCCGCTGGAGAGACTGCCCAACGCGCTGAAGGCCGCCGGGGTGAAGTCGATGAGGCGGTTCCATGTGCAGTTGGTACCGCCGCAACAGACCGTTTGACCGCAAAAGAGATCTGTCTGCGGCCCGCAGTCGGCGATCTGTGTCGCGACCCGCCGCCCGTTGCACAGGTTGGTGGTGTAATGCGTGAACCCGCAGGTGCGGCGGTTCAGGTATTCGCCGCAGCTGTCCGGACGGGTGATGGCGAAGCAGGCGTCGGAGGTGTTGGGCCAGGCATGCTGGTAACTGCCGGAGTTGCATGTGCCGCAGGCACCGTGCCCGGCCGTCCCGCACGGCCCCCAGGCGTTGCCGCAACAGAACCACGAAGCCACGCCGTACAAGCCAGCCATAGATTCCTCACTTTCAACGGAGGATTTTGACGCGCACCATGGTCGGCCGGACGGCTGGCCCGAGGAAGATATCTCCCTAAATATTTTTACCGGGAAATGTATCGTTGCCTCTGCCCGATCGGCGCTATACTGCGCCGCCGCGGACTGCGGCGCAGCGCATCGCCGGCAAGCGCTTTGACGTTATTCGTAGGTAGCGATTTGTAGGTAGCGTCGGGTTCGCAGGGCGCCATCACGTGCTCCGGCGCTGGACCGAGGGAGTGGAGACAATCATGGTAGGACGTGTGCGCCCAGCCTCTGTACTGGTAGCCGCCGCAGCTGTGGCCGGCATCGCCGGGTACCTGGGGCTAGTCACCGGGCGGCTGAGCATCGACCTGGGCATCGGCCGGCGGATGCGTCCGCTCGGGCCGCAGACGGTTGATATCGAGGCCCCGCGTGACCTGGTCTTCGACGTGATCGCCCAGCCCTACGTCGGCCGTGCCACGAGGGCCCAGCAGGAGAGGATCCAGGTGCTCGAGCGCAGCGCCGGGATGGTCCTGGCCGTGCACCGTACGCCGATCGGCCGTCGTCTGATCGCCGAGACGGTCGAGACAGTCGTCTTCACCCGCCCCGGCACCATCGACTTCCGCCTCGTACGCGGCCCTGTCCCGCATGTACGGGAACGCTTCAGCCTCATCGGCGACGGCGAGCACACCCGGCTGGAGTACACCGGCGAAATGGGCAGCGACGGCTGGGCGCTGGGCGACAGTTGGGCAGCGGTGGTGGCCAGGCGGTGGGAGGCAACCGTCGCCGCCGCGCTCGCCAGCGTGAAATCCGAAGCGGAACGCCGGCACGCACTGCGACGTAAGGCGCCGGCTCGGGCCCGCCCCGGCACGCCTGCCGAGCGGCGGGGTACCGCCGGGACATAGGCCCGGTCCGGTCTGATCGTCACGCTCGGGTTGTCGGGCTACCAAGGAAAGGTGGCGCGAGCCTCAGCGAACAAACTTCGAGCCCTCAACTCGTCACGATCCGCCGCGCCGGCGTAGGGCCCGCCACGCCTGCCAGGCCTCGCCGAGAGTGAACGGCACCGCCGCAACCGTGGCGGCGGCGGCCAGGGTGCACCAGCCGCAGACCTTGCGATGCTTGGTGACCTGTTCGGCGAACAGCCACCCGCTTGCGGCGGCGTCCGCGGCTGTCTTGGCGGCTGCCAGCAGCGGGACCCACGGGTGCCGGTGGGCGCGATCCGCCGCCCCCATCCCGATCAGAGCCAGCGTGCCCGCCGCGTTGGCCAACGCCAACGTTGTGTCCGGGGTATGGCCCACCGCGTACGCCTCACCGCTGGCGTCCACCCGATCGGCGTCCAGCCCTCGCAGCGGGGGCTCTGGCAGGTGCCGCACCAGACCGTACTGATAGGCGGCGATCACCGTACACGCCCCGCTGGCCAGCAGGGTCAACCCGGCCGCCCAGCGACGGCGCCGTACCGTCGGCGAGTCGCTCAACCGCAGATCGTCACTGACCCGCTCGGCCGCCCGGCTCGACGCGCGGCCCACCCCACCTGACCGCGGCCGCACCTGCTCCGCCCGCAGACCTGGATTCATCCGGCCCATTGCTCGTCTCCTCCGGTATGTGTTGTCCCCATTCCTCGCCGTACACCGACCCCGGCTTGTCGGCTACGTGCCCCGGCTTGTCCGCTACGTGCCCCGGCTTGTCCGCTACGAGCAGGGCGTAGCCGAGCACACCCTCGGCGATGGCGGCACGGGTGGCGGCCAGCACGGCGGGAGCGCGGTCGAAGTCGAGCCCGAGGGCTTCGGCCCGTTTCCGGGCGGTCATCCGGACCAGGGTGAGGCGGGCCTCGATCTGGTCCACCATGGCGGTGATCGCCTGGTCGTGGCGTTCGGTGTGGGTGACCCGCAACCCGGCGGCGGCCAGCAGGGCAGCGTACTCGTGCAGGGGGCGGGCGTCGGCGACGCACGCGATCCACGCGCCGAGCCCGGTCAGCTGCGGGGGGAGCCGGTCGGGGTCGGCGGTGACGTCGGTGATGCCGACTCGGCCGCCCGGTTTGAGGACCCGGGCAAGTTCGCCGACCGCGGTGGGCTTGTCGGGGAAGGTGCACAAAGCGCATTCGCACACCACCGCGTCGAACCAGCTCGCGTCGGCCCCAAGCCGCTCGGCGTCCCCGACCTGGAATCTGACCTGTCCGGCGAGGCCGGCTGCCTGCGCCGCCGCGGACGCGAGGGCCACATTCGAGTCGGACAGGTCCACCCCGGTCACCTCGACGCCGTACTCCGCGGCGAGCGTAAGAGCCGTGGTGCCCCGGCCGCTGGCCACATCGAGCACCCGCTGCCCCGCGCGCGGGTTGAGCCGGGTGGCGAGCCTGCGGGTCAACGCCAGGCCACCGGGGTGGTAGGAGTCGCCGAGCAGCAGCGCCACCACGTCCGAGCCGTACGCGGCGGCGCAGCAGGCCTTGGCCCGAGCCGCCGTGCCCCGGTCGATCAGCGGTTTCACCGGATCCTCCGTCCCACGTTGGTGGCGTCCGGTGCCACCGCGCCGCGGCCGTCCCTGCCCGCGGAGGCGCGAGCGATCTTCGACCCGTATGGAGAGCTGGTCAGCAGCGGCTGTAGCTGGGCGGCGTTGGGCACCACGTCGGCCACCGAGCTGCCGGACATGTGCTCGCGCACCTGTTCCCGGTAGCCGACGGAGTTGTAGGCGCAGAAGGGAATCAGCCGGCCATCGGGGGTGATCTCCTCCACGCAGCACTTCATCAACTGCTTGACGTTCAAGGTGTACGGGTCCTGGAAATCCTGGACCACGATCATGAACGCGCGATCGGTCAGGTGCGCGATCGCCTCCGGCAGGTTGATTCCGCACGCGTCGGCGCAGTCCAGCGCGGCAGCGGCGGCGGCCAGCTTCTCGGCGGTGGTGTCGGTACCCATGAACGCCGATGCCGACCATAGCTTTTCCAACGCTTCTCGGACCGTGTCATCAGGCATCACGCGGTTGGTTACATAGTCCAGATAGTCCTCTACTTTGAGCAGTCGGGGGATCGGGGCGAGGCCGAAGTCCGCTTCCCCGGGGATGCCCTCGGTGAGCAGGTACGTGATGGACCGGCACGTGGGAAAGCAACACGGAACCGGGAAGAAATCCGACGCCTGGAACCACTGCGGTCGTTGGGCGGCGATGCCGTGGATGATGTCCGAGTTGGTCAACCGGGTGAGCGGATCGAACTCGACGTGCCGGCCGGAGTGGGTGACCGGCTGGAACGACACGCTGCGCACGGCGGGGTGGGCCAGCCCGTACTCGATGATCGCGCCGAGCTCGTGGTCGTTGAGACCACGTTCGATGGCGGCGACCAAGGTGACCGTCAGCCCCGCCTCGGCGCAGTTGTCTAGAGCCCGCCGTTTGACCTCGCGCAGATCGCGCCCCCGGATCTCCAGGTGGGTACGCTCATCGAAGCCGTCGAACTGTAAATAGATGTTCACCGCCCGGCCGGGCACCCGGTTGCGGTCACCCAATGCGGCCACGAACCGGCGGTCGGAGGCGAGACGGATTCCGTTGGTATTGACGTTGACCGCCTTGATCGGCCGGGCCTGCGCCAAATCAACAAAGTCGAGGATGTGCTTGTGGATCGTGGGTTCCCCACCGGAGAACATGACCACCTCCGCCTCGCCCTCCGAAGCGACGAAGGCGTCCAGCATCGCCGCGCATTGCTCGACGCTGATCGAGTAGCCGTCGGGTTGGTGGCCGGAATCGGCGAAGCAGATCGGGCAGTCCAGGTTGCAGCCGGTGTTCACCTCGATGATCCCCAGGCAGGCGTGCTGCTTGTGCTCCGGGCACAGCCCGCAGTCCGACGGGCAGCCGTCGCGTACCTGTGTCTGGAAGGTCAACGGGATCGTGCCCGGCTTGTTGAACCGGGCGCTGTCCAGATACATCTGCGCGTCGCCGTACACCAACGCCTCGAACCAG
>Ga0209382_10001763_pt1 | contig 33374 bp, 47 predicted proteins | sample SoiMetdeltSBSDD5_FD_187599 | JGI IMG/M metagenome (GOLD analysis project Ga0209382, IMG submission 187599) | Bulk soil microbial communities from a Populus tree surrounding site in Tennessee, USA - Soil MetaG P. deltoides SBSDD5 (SPAdes) (version 2) | ecosystem: Environmental > Terrestrial >... | reverse complement strand
TGAAAAAATTAGCTCTTATATTATAGGGGTTATTATGAACCATACTCTTTTTCTTATAAGCGCACTACCGTGTTATATATTTCCTATGATGACTTCTGTCGATAAATATACTGCATATCGCATCATGCAAAAAACCAATGCATATACTATTAAAAATAAAACCATTAAAACTGATGATGGTTTCATCTATTTTCCTTATGAAAATACCATGGTCTATGTTAAGTATAATACTCATAAAATAGATCGTAATACCACCTGTAAATATCCTTGTACTATGTATCCAAAAAGATCAATATTACGACCTAAAGTATCTACACTTGAATCTCAAAAGTAATTATGCTATATCTCCTAATGACCGTAGGTGCCTCGTCAACGCATATCTTTTGGCTGTATGAGTTTCGCCCACTCGCATTGGCTCTACTTCGCACATGCTTCGTAGAGCACGGCTGTATAAAGTCTCGCCAACTTACCGTGTGTTTTTTATTAAATACTTAGCGTAAGGATGTTGTATGCCGATTACAACTACAAGTATCCTTCCTGCGCCTAAACTTAATGGGCGCATTAAATCTTCTCTGATAGACTTGGAAGCCGTAGTGGCAATAAGCTAACCGGTAACAAGGGGCAAGATTATGGTAACGGAAAACATAATAATAAGACTTTTAAAGAAAGCAGCTATAGATAAGACAAGAATTATACCTTTATGTCATCCTGATACAAGGTTTTATAAGGGAAAAAAGATTGGTTATGTTAGATGTTTTCGTTGTTATCCTAATCAGCCTGAACGTAGCAAGCGAGAAGACTCACAGAAATGTGAGATGCGGTGCTCTGAACATTGTGGAAACACAGTGAGGGAAGCTCAATAAACTTCCTCGCCTTGATAGACTCTACTAGATTCTATTGAGGTCACAAAAGTAACAGATTGGTTCAACAAAGTTTCAGCTATAAATTACTTTCAGTTCCGGTTCCTAATATGATCCATAAGATCCCGGCTGAACGTAAAACTATGCCTAGAAACGGTGGTCGAATACTGCGCATGAGAAGGTATAATCCATTACCGACGGCATTAGTGCCTTTAGGTAATACCGGTGTTACACCACCAAGTGTTGCACTCACTGCTGTGGATATTGACGCGACCATTTCATTTTATGGTCAATACATACAGCTCAATGAACAAGTGACGCTTCCTGATTTTGAGGTGTCAATAAACTAAAGGTGATTACTGGGAAAGCCTAAGTCTGAGGATCAGATATGGTAACCCGAGGCAAGTGGCCAGTATTTTTATAAGAATGAGTACGGATATGCAAACTGCGCATTTCATCCATCAAACGTTGCCTTTTTTCTCTGACTTCTATTGGGAGATTAGGAACTCCTTGTTGACCCTTAGGGGCTCCGTTTTTTGTATAGGTGGATCGCATTTCAAGCATTATTTCTACTTGACGACGTTTATCAAGCATATATGGAAGTATAAGTTCACAAAGATGGGTAAGTTGTTCTCCGCTTATAGTCCAAACATACGCCTGTTTTCTAGAACGAATATCGTGTTGTTTTTTAGTACGCTTATTAACCAATCCACCAAATGTATTTTGAAGCCATTCTATCATCTTTGTTCCGGTATTGGTTATTTGCATATTTGTTTGATAATAGGGAAGTTTAGTAATTGGATTGCAACTAAAATTTCCAATATATATACTACCTTCTCCTTCAATAAGTCCCGCAAGAAATGCGATATCTCTTTCTTCGTATTCTTGTCGTCTATAAGTAAGTCGGTTACTCATTTTATATCCTTTGTTTTGTATGGTAATAGTACAATTCAGAATAACATATTTGCTTCACAGCCGCAACGACTAAGCCCTTTAGATAACAGAAATGTTATAAGCGATAGTCTGAACCATAGCGAAAGTTATGGAGGAGGGAATAACAAGACCTCCCGCCAAAATGAAAATATTTTGGTCACAAAAGTAACAGATAATTACAAATTGTCAAAATCAAGATCCAGCATTAAATCAAGCAGCAGAAAGGTTAGGTGTTTCACTCCGTTAAATTTGGCGGAGTATAAATCTTTGGTAATTGACTTGGAAGCCTACGGGAAACTATGGCGACAAGGCGCAAGTTTAAATACAGCGTGAGAGATCAAACCCAGAGACTCGAAAGAGATGTGATGATCCGAACAAGGCAACGAAAGGCCTTGAGATATGCAGAAATGACATATCCCTCGCAAGAGAGTAACAACTGCAAACCGAAGACGAATTAACTCGTAATATGCTAGCCGCTACTGCAGCAGCTATTAACTGTGTTGGTGGTGTGAATGGTGATAACCCTAAATTTTGTGGGGTTGTAAAATCTCTAGTAATTGACTTGGAAGCCGAAGCGTAAGAGCCGGTAACAAGGGGCAAGTTTAAATACAGCCTGATCGACTAAACCTAGAGACCTCTTAAAAGAGGATGTGATAGTCAGATCCACATACGATAAGATGTGGAGGAGGGAATAACAAGACCTCCCGCCTAGCAATAGGTCAAAAAAGTAACAGGTTGACCGAAATTACTCGTGTCGATGTTGATGAAGTAGTGCGTGTTCTTTTGAATAATAATGCGTATACCATACTTGATAACATTGAGGGTGAAGACCGTTTTGGTACTGCTCCTGTTCGTGATGCATACTTTGCATTATGTTCAACCCAATTAACGGGTGATCTTGATGCGGTTGCTGGATTTATTCATAAGAATAACTATCCATCTCCTATGAATGCATTGCGTTCTGAATGGGGTTCTATAGGTAACTTGAGATTCCTTGTTTCATCTATAGGATCTGTTACTCCTAATGCGTCTGCTAATGGTAATGATGTATTCAATATATTCTGTGTGGGTATGGAAGCATATGCATGCATAGAACAAGATGGCTACAGTGCTCAATTTATCTATCGCCCTCCTATATATGATAGTCCATTAGCACTGAACGCATCTGTTGGATATAAATTTGCCGAAGTTCCTCGAATTCTTAACGATGCGTGGGTAATTAACCTACGTGCAACAAGAGCATAAGGAGACGACTATGGCATATGATACTATATTAGAACAAGGTCGTTTCGTATCTACTGGTGCAAACGTAACGTTAAGTCTTAGACAAGGCGTTGATTGGATTAGAGTATATAATACGACTGCTGCTGCTCAAGCTGCTGCTGACTTGGCATATGAATTCTACTGGCAACGTGGCATGGCTACTACTGGACAACTTGGTCTCTTTTGGACAAAGTTGGGTACCGTAGCTAATGATCCTGTTACGGTAGGACAATTTGCTGCAGGTGCTGGATTTATATTAGTAGATTCATCAATTGTTACACCAAGTATTGCTAATGCGTTAACAGCAATTACTGCTGCTAACCCTCCGGTGGTAACAACAGCTGCAACTCTTCCTGCAGTTGGAAGTATTGTTCGCTTTGAAGATCTTGATAACCAACCCCAAATAGCTGGCATTGATTTCACCGTAACTGCTATTGGTGGTGGTAACTTTACCATTGGTAATATTAACCTTACCAACTCAACGGCAAGTACTGCAGGATTCTGGAGACTTATTCCGTTTGATGCAATGTTCTATCCTCGCAAGAGATATATTACATGGGTTGAAAACGCAGTAAATCCAAAAGTATACATGTCTGTTACTCATGGATTTACCGTAGGTCAACAAGTGCGCCTTGTATTCCCAGGTGGCCCAGTAATTTGGGAAAACTATGCAGCTCTTGATGGTGTGACTGCGACTATTATTGCAATTAACGTAGCTCGTGCAGGTAACGAACCTAATAACGGTGGTGTTGCTAACAATATTCAATTGAATATTGATACGTCAACCTTCGGTGCATGGAACGTATTTGGTGCTGCTAATAACGAGGCGTATCCTGATGCTGGAGCTGTACCATTTAGTCCTGCTCAGGTCATTCCTATGGGTGAAGATACTGGCTTTGCATTGACTGCCGGTGCTGATATCTTAGCTGATGCTACACGAAATACTGCTATTACAGGTATTACATTAGTTGGTGGTGCTGCAGGTCCTGCAGGTGCTGCTGCTGATATAATATTCTGGGTTGCTGGTAAATCTTTTGCAGTGAATAATTAAGAATAAAAATTGTTATCCGTTGTGGTAACAGGCTATATTTTTTCATATCCCCGGGTTTATCTCGGGGATATATATAAGGGGAAATGATGACAGAGCTTGAAAACGTTCAAAAAAATAATAAGAAACCAATACCTTCTTCTAAAAAAGAGAGAGATGATGAGTATGTTAAGGATCATCAAATGGTTCGTGGCATATTTAGGTTTCATGAAGTTCCAGGAGGCGTAATGAGTTTTGTGTATAAAAAGTACAAAGGAGATGAAGTGCTTTTTTATACCTTAAACGATGGGCAAGTATATTCATTACCACTTATGGTTGCTAAGCACCTTAATAAAAATTGTTGGTATCCTGTCCATGACTATGAACTTGATGAACAGGGTAAGTTTACGAATAATTATCGTATATCAAAGAAAGTTCGCCGTTGCAGTTTTCAAAGCTTAGAGTTTGTTGATGAAGATGATATTAATCCTGTAGGTGAAGCTACTGTTTATACTGCTCAGTCTATAGGAAGTTAAAGGAAGAATATGCCGGTACCTAATGGATTTGCATATCAAAATCCTACCTACCAACCTGCTATGAGGCTTATTACTGCTATTTCAAACTTTTTTCCTGCTTCTGTAACTACCAGCTTTGATCATAATTATGAAACTGGTGATATTGTACGACTTTTTATTCCTGAAGGTTGGGGTATGCAACAGGCTGACCAACAAGTTGGCACTATTACGGTGACCGGCTCCACTACTTTTGATATAGATATTGATACGTATAACTATGACCCTTTTGTTATTCCACCTGATCCATCGCCATTTATTATATCTGTGGCACAAGTTATACCTATTGGAGAAGTAAATAGTAAATTGACACAATCTACGCGAAATGTTTTAGGAGATTAGATGGCAGATAGTACACTCAATGCTGTGCGGGTCAAGGTTCGTAGATTAACCAGGTCTCCTTCAGACGCACAAATTACCGATGCTCAAATAGATGAGTATATAAATACGTTTGTCCAATATGATTTTCCTGAACATTTACGATTATTTAATTTACGTCAAACGTTTACGTTTTATACATCAGCAAATATAGATACCTATACTACTAATAGTGTTCCAGGAGATCCATTAGATGATTTTAAGCAAATATATCTAACAGTGCATGATCCTGTCTATGTAGCTGGCTATCAAGTACAACTTTCTCAAAACAGAAATGAATTCTTTGGATGGTGGCCTTTTAATAACGATATACGACAAGTTGGTACCGGAGACGGAGTAACGTTTACATTTACAGGAACGTTGCCCGCTATACCTATTTTAAGAAATTATGTAACGTTTACTGCAATAAATGCTAATAATGTAAGCTTTAATCTCCATGATGATGGCAATGGAAACATTGTTGGTGACGTTGGTGTTGGTCCTAATATAATCGATTATATTACCGGTATATTCGTTATTACGTTTGCATCACCTCCAGCACAAAGTCAACCAATATGGGCAGAAACAGTACCTTATCAAGCATCACGACCAACCTCAATGCTATTCTTTCAAGATACATTTACGCTCAGACCAGTTCCTGATAAAGGATATCCTGTGCAGTTCGAAGTCTATCGTCGACCTACTGAACTTTTAGCTATCAACCAATCTCCAGAACTTCAAGAATGGTGGCAATATATAGCCTACGGTGCTGCTAAAAAAGTATTTGAAGATAGATCTGATAGCGACAGTGTTGATCAGATAATGCCTGAATTTAAGCAACAAGAAAATTTAATATTACGACGTACTATTGTACAGCAAACTAAAGAAAGAACTGCAACTATCTATGTTGATGCGTTGCAAGGTGTTAATGCAAGTTATAATTGGGGTCAAGGTGGATTCTAATACTAATAGGATAAAAAATGCCGTACAATAACTTAATTCCACAGCCAACTGACCAACTTAATCAATCGCAGAATGATATTTTAAATAACTTTATAGAAATAGATAACTTTGTGAATACTGACCATGGACCCTTTAATGGTGTTACACAAGGTATGCATGTAAAAGTTTCGTTGCCTAGTGGACCAAATCCTCCTACTAACCCTTTTGCTGCAAATGCAAATGGATTTTTTTGTGCTGCAGGTGGCCATGTACCAGGAATACGTCAAACATATGGAAGAATTCAAGTCCAAGGTCCAGCAAATAGGAATATTCCTTTTACTGAATCTATATTAGCAACCAATGCGGCACCTGTTGCTAATGCAACGGGATGGACCTATTTACCATCAGGTATTTTACTTAAGTGGGGAATATTTAACGTTCCTAATGGTGGTCCTACAAACCTTAATGTGAATGCGGGTGCAACTTTCGGTCCTAACTATACTCAGATATTTAATGTTCAAGCAACCGGATTCACCTCATTTGCAACCGGATCTATTACCGTTACTTTTGCGGCAATTCCCAATATATCGTTTACCAATACTACTGGTGGTGCTCGAAATACGTATTGGCTTACTATAGGAATATAATATGGCACAACGGTTTCTGATTGCTCCGATGAATGAAGGTCTACGGACTGACATGCCGCCATGGCTTATACCAGAAAATGCATTTACTCGTCTCGAGAATGCCTACATTTTTCGTGGTAAAGTAACCAAAAGACATGGCTCTATTCTTATGGGCTCCGGAGCGTCATCAACCGCAACTGCTCCACTTTTGTCTCGATTACGCGCAAGCTTAGGTGCGTATGCACCTGGAGCTGTGGCAACACCGATACCTGTTGCTGTTGGACAACAATTTTCTGTGGGTGATACGATACTTACGGTAATAAATGCAGGCATTGGACAAGCATTACTTACTACAGGAACTATAACTGCAACCGTTACCGGAGCTTCTCAAGTTACTTTTGTAGGCGCGGGGGCTGGAACACTTTTCTTTTATCCCGGTTTACCGGTTATGGGAATATGTAATTATGAAGTTGGCTCTATTAATAATCAGCCAACTATAGCTTTTGACACTCGATTTGCATATCAGTTTGTAACAACCGCGTGGACGAGAATAGGTACCGCTGTCTGGGTTGGTGATAATAGAGATTATTTCCAGACCGCAAATTGGCAAGGATTAGATGACTTCTTAACGCTTTTATTCGCAACAAACTTTAATGCAGGAGTGAATGTTGCTCCTAATGCTGCAACTGATGACCCGATACGTTTTTGGAATGGAACTGCGTGGACTGATTTTAAGGCAGTTAACGTAGCACCCGGTGCTGGTAGTAGTGGTGTTATATTAGCTGATGGATCCTATATAACGACAGCTAGAATAATAGTTCCATTTCATGGAAGATTAGTATTTCTCAATGTCATAGAAACTCACGATCCTACAGTTACCAATATTAATAGACAATTTCAATTTAGAGCACGCTATTCTTGGTTTGGAAATCCTCTGAGTCCACGTGCATTTTTAGAGCCCAATGTTACCTTTATGGGTAATATTTGGGGTGGCGGTGGATTTATTGATGCGCCAACTAAAGAAGAAATAACCGGTGCTGAGTTTATTAAAGATAGACTTATTGTCTACTTTGAACGTTCAACGTGGGAATTAGTTTATACCGGTAACCAAGTACGTCCTTTTGTGTGGCAACAGTTAAACACTGAACTTGGAGGACTTACTTCACACGCTGTTATACCTTTTGATAAAGCAATATTAACGGTTGGTGATGTTGGTGTACATGCATGTAATGGTTCAAATGTACAACGTATTGATGAAAAAATTCCACAAGAAATATTTACTATTGATAAACGGCAAAATAATGCAGTCCGTGTAGCAGGTATTCGAGACTATGTTGCAGAGTTAGCTATATGGGCATATCCTTCTTCAAATAATAGTATTGTGAATAACCAAGATTTTCCTGATAAATTACTTATTTATAATTATGTGAATGGAACCTGGGCTCGTTGGGATGATTCATTTACGGCTTTTGGATATTTTTACCAAAAAACTGATACCATATGGCAAGAAATTTTTAGTACCTGGGTAGAATATGACGCTACGTGGGATGCTGCAGTTGAATATCAACAAAATCGCAATATCGTTGCAGGAAATCAAGAGGGATATGTCGTAATTCTTATTCAAGATTTCGATGTCAATGCACAGTCGTTAACGGTTACAAATGTTACAATAGCAGGAAATACAGCAACGTTTACCGTAATTAATCATAATGTTAATCCAGATGACTTTGTCGAGATATTAGACCTTAATGGTATAACGGGATTTATAATAGGAATTTACCAAGTTAATACGATACCATCAGCAAATACGTTTACCGTCATTGTCGATGGTTGGGGTGGCGCTTATACGGGTGGAGGAACGCTTTTTAGAGTTTCTCGTATTGATATACTTTCAAAGCAATGGAACCCTTTTATTAGTAATGGTCGCAGCCTGTATATTAATTACATAGATTTCTGTGTACATAGAACCTCCGATGGCCAAATTACCGTCGATTATTTTTCTTCAGGAAGTAACTTAGATCTTGTTCCTGAGGCGGCAGCTTCAGGTGCACTTTTAGGAACTAATGTGCTTGAAACAAGGCCTTATGCAACAATACCTTTTGAACAAACACAAGAGAGATTGTGGCATCGAGTCTATTTCCAGACTGATGGAACATTTATTCAAATACGTATTTATTTAAATGATGAACAGATGGTAGACGCCAATTCTTCATTAACTGACTTTACACTCGAAGCTTTAATATTAGCAGCGCAACCCTCAAGTTATACATTGGATCTCTGATGGAAACCGTACAAGAATTTGGGCTTTATTTACCCAGTACCTATACCTTTGATGTAGCACGACTTCAAGAAGTAGATGTAACGTCACCCGAGTTTAAGGAACTTTTAGTTCGGTTATACCAAAATATTAATAACATGATTCTGAGTATCAATATGAAAGAATCAGCGTTATATGATAACACGAATGAATTTGTCACGGGAGCAGTGTATTATCCGCGTCCGGGACTTACCTCAACAACACAACAAGAATCTGCATTTCGTCAAGAATATAGAACTACTATTGATTTTGGTGCATTACCCAATGCGGGAAATAAAAATGTAGCCCATGGTATTGTTTTTACGTCACAAATGACGTTTACCCAAATCTATGCAACAGCAACTGATACTACGAATCTCCAAGCTATACCTATACCCTATATTGATGCTGGATTAGTAACAATTCCTCCTCCAACCCTAACGCCTAGTCCTTTAGGAGATATTCAAATATATGTAGATGCTACTGACGTCTGGATACGAACAACAGCAAATCTTACCAACTTCGATCAATGTATTGTAGTATTAGAATATCTAAAATTTTAGGAGAGTATGATGCCAAGAAGAACCGCTAGACAGATAAGGGGCGAGCAAGATTATCAAAGGAGATTACGAGAGGCTCAACAAGCACAACAACAAAGAGCCCAAGTTCCTGCAACAAGACCGACGACACCACCAGCATTTGTACCAACAATGTTTGGTCCAAAAACGGAAACATTACCAACGGGAATGATAAAGCAGTTTCCTCGATTTACACCCCAACAACAAGGTATACAACAACAATTTCTTAACCAATTAATGCCTCTCTTACAACAACTTTCTCAACCATCTGATATATCAAATCTTATTTCACAAAGAAAAAGATCGTTTGAAACTGAAACTATACCTTCTTTAATGGAAAGATTGGGTACAGGGCCGACAGCACAAGCACAAAGATCAAGTGCATTAGGTGGAACTTTAGGTGCAGCAGGTTCAGGATTAGAACAAGATCTTGCCGCATTACAAACACAGGCAAAACTTTCTGATTTAGGGCGATTACAAAAATTATTCGGTGGTCTTGGTGGCTTTGGATTTGAACCACAATATGACAGATCATTTTTTCCAAGTAAGCCTGGATTTGGAGAGCAGTTTGGTAGTAGCTTTGCATCAGGCCTAGGTGGTGGTTTAGGTGGTTTAATGGGCGCACTTCCTAGAATGCTAGCTGGTTTATTTTTTTAAGGAGTAACGATGGCTTTACCATTATTTTCACAGGAAGAGAATCTTGCTGAAAAATTAGGACGTAGACTAGGAACTGGACTGCAACAAAATACAGGATTTGGATTGGGTGGTGGTCTTCAACAATTAGCACAATCAAATCTTGATCGTATGCTCGGAAGACAAAATTATTTTCAACAAAACGTTAATCAATTACTTAAAGATTTAGGAATTCCTACTCAAGAGGCTCCAACTTCTTTAATGACTCCAGAATATACTTCTAATACACCAGTAAGCGCAAAGGATGTACAAGAACTTAAGAAAAAAAGCACCGCTCAAATACCAGCTTTAACTGCAAAAGAACAACAAGAAAAAAAGAAACTTGAATCTGCCCAAGAAAAGTTAAAGAAACAGCAAACAAAAGAAGAACGTACAGAGCAACATCTTATAAATAAAGAAACACAACCATTTTATGATGAAGTTAGTGGTGAGGCAAAAGCTGCTAAGAATAATTTAAAACGTCTTGATAGAATGGAAAAACTTTCTAAAGAAGGAAATTTAGGAATTCCTGCATTTAATGCATTATTAAGAACTGTAAGTAAAGGTATATTTGGACTTGGAATAGATTTATCAAGTCTTATGACTGCAGATGCACAAGAATTTGAAAAATTATCAACCGACTTCTTACGCGATGCGAAAAAAATATTTGGTAGTCGTATTACTGATGCAGATCTTAATGCATTTCTTAGAACGGTTCCCTCATTAGCACAGTCACGTGAAGGTCAATTAAGAATAATTCATAATATGCGTCAAGCTAATAGGGCTTCCGAATTAAGAAATAATATTATGAATGATATCATTAGACAAAATGATGGGAAAAGACCTGCAAATCTTCAATTATTAGTAGAAGAAAAAGCTGATCCGCAACTTAATGCGCTTGCTGAAGAATTTGAAAAAACTCGTCCTGCTGATATGAGACCAACGAGTATATTAGGAAATATTCCTCGTCTTGGTGAAGGTCTTTTATGGTATTAATCTAAGTTTTCTATTACAATAGAGCGCAAACCATCCATATGGTGTTAAATAAAGTGCTAGATAAAATAATACATAAGCAGAATAGAATAAAAGTAATATTGGCCAAAAAATCACATAAAAACAAAGTGATAGCAACCAGTTATTTTTTTTCATAGTAATATTCCCCTAAAGATTTAAGAAATTATATTTTTCATCAAAAAATATAATCAATTTGTAAAGTAATAGTGGCCAAAAAAGTATATAAAGCATTATTTTTAGTTTTTTGTTCATCACAAAATCCTTATGATAAAAAGTGTTATTCAACGCTTATTATCTACTCTTTTTAAGGATATATTTTTCTTCTAATGTGATTGTTATTATAGGAAAAATTATAATTACTATGAAAAATCCATAATAAAATATCGTTGTCCAATATCCCCACTCAGGAATATCTGCCTTTTTTAATTCACTACAAATTATCCACGATATATCGTGTAGCATATTTTTTATGTATTAATTCCCTTTTCATGAGCAACCTTATATAGGTTGAAGTTTTTAGCTTTCTTTTTTTAGCCATTTTTTTAAACATCATTAAAAGAGCTCTTGATATACGTATATGCACTATTTTGTCTTTGTTTTTTATGGTGTCCATATACTTCTTTCATTCTTATGTAATTTCTTAATATATTTCAAAGTAATAGTAGTTATATAGTATAATTGTATACCTTTTTGTATATACAATCAAGGGGAGATTTCTATGGCAGTAAATCTACAGCCTAATGTGGTTTATGGTACAAGTGATGATGCTATACTAGTCTTACCTATGCCTATACAGGCGTTGCGGGATCCTACTACACTTGATAGAGCTCCCTTAGGACAGGTATGGATTAATAAGACGGCAGGAACTGCATTTTTATTAACAAAAGTTGAAAATAATATATCAACGTGGGTTAATCAACCTGGTGGAACTGCTGCTTTTAATAATTTAACAGTGAGTCCAGGGCCCGTATCAATGACCTCTACCCTTACCACCATTACCGGATCAGCAGATGTAGCTCAGGTTATTTATCTGCACGCTAATGGTGGTACCTCTGAAACTATTGATATTCATTCGGATCAGGGAACTGGAGTAGCTTCTATTAATGTTCACTCTGATGTTGGTGGCGTAACTATAGCAAGTGGATTAGCTTCTGCTGATGCTATCAATATAACAGCAAGCAATGCTGGTGGTGGTATTGATATAGATGCAGGAACAGCTGGTATTATTGCTGATACAACAGGAGCAATATCACTTGATGCGGCAATGGCATCTAATATTACAACAACAGGTGCTGGTATTGATCTTACACTTAGTTCTGTTGGCGGCTCTGTGGTAGTTACTTCAAATGAAGCTGTAGCTACAGCGGTTACTGTTTCAGCAACGGCTGCTACGGGTAGTGTAACAATATCAGGTGGCGGCTCAATAATTCTTGATACAGTAACTGTAAATGGTGAAATTCAAATAGTAGCAGGAACTAATAGTGCTGCAGGTGCTGCTATAACCCAGGATACTTATACTGGTGTAGTAACCCTTACAGGTCTTGTAACAGGAGCGGGCGCCACTGCAGATATTACCGTTACGTGTGCCAAAGTATCAGCTACTTCTGGTGTTCTTGTAACTGCTGCAAACTTAGGTGCTAATGATGCTCAAATGACCGTTACTCGAGTAACTCCTGGAGCTGGAAGCTTTGTTGTGCGACTTACTAATAATGGTGCCGCTGCCTTAAATGGTAACCTTATTCTTTCATTTATCGTTCTTTCTTAAGGAATTACTATGGCTAAAAAAAAACGTGCAACTCCGGCTAAAAAAAAGATGCGTGCATTTATTAAAGGGCGCATGGAAGATTTTAAAGAAGGCAAAATGCATTCTCGTAAAAAAAAGACGGGTCCGTTGGTCACACGTAAAGAACAAGCTCTTGCAATTGCTTTATCGGAAGCCCGTAAAAAGGGTATGCCGGTAAAAGGAAAGAAAAAAGTAAAGAAAGGCTCAAAATGAAAAAAAAATCATCTATTTCTACTTCGCCAGGGCTACGAAGAACAGGAAAAAAAGTACGTGTAGCCAAAGGGGTTTCTCTTCCAAAAGGAAAGGAGATCAAATTACGCACAAAACGTGGTGGATCTTCTACGGGAAGATACAAAAATGTCTCTCCTAAGAATTTTGCAGGAAAATCAGGTGGTACTAGCCCTTTTAGTTTTCCTATTAATACGTTGGCTCGAGCACGAAATGCGTTAGCTAGGGCTCATTTTGCACCAGATCCTGCAGGTATACGAAAAGCTGTATACAAAAAATATCCACAATTGAAAAAAAGAAAATAAGAACGATAAAAATAATAATACCAAAAGGAATTGGATTTATGGAAAAGAACTTTCGAATTGAAATAAAGGTTAAAAGAGACGATAGGGAATATGTTTTTTGTATGCCGTATGGTTCGTTATATGGTGAAGCCTATGACGTTGCGTATGAAATGCTTAAAGAAATACTCTCTATGGCTCAAGAATCAGCTAAACAAGCTGAGCGTAAAAAAGATACCGAAGGAGATTCTCATGGCAGCCAGTGATTCATTACGACTTGTAGCACTACCATTAAGAACTTTAGCTTTTGGTGCAATAGGAGGAACATTTACCTTTGTTGGAGTTGTAGCGGGAGATTCTATCTATATTCTGAAGGTAGATAATACCACTAATCAAGATCTTATCGGATCATTATTTGGAGCCCAAGATGATTTTTATCTTCCTTCAATGTCTGGCATGATCATCGATGTCACTGCAAATAAAACAAATAATGCTCAAGGATTATTTTTTCCAGCTAATGTACGATTTGCTGTACGTCATCAGGGTGTAGCCCCTACGTCCGGTACTGTAGCAGTAACATATATGGTAGGCGATTAGGAGATACTATGTCACAGATTACACATTATGGCACAGGAACGGTAACTCCTCCCGTTCTTACCTTAACAGGAAATGCTGGTGGTGCAGTCGGTCCTAATGGCGCTGGTAATATTAATACGCTTGGTGGTAATAATATTACTTCAACAGGAAATCCTGGAACAAATACGCTTACTTTTAGTGTTACCGGAACAACAAACCATTCTTTGCAACTTGGCAATGCTACTGGATCATTAACTTCTCTTGGTGTAGCAACAAATGGACAATTACCTATTGGTTCAGTGGGAGTAGATCCTGTATTAGCTACGCTAACACCGGGTACAGGAATCGCTATAACAAATGGTGCTGGATCTATTACTATTGCAGCTACAGGAACTACAACTCTAAATTATATGCTCGTTAATACAACACCCTATGTCGTAGCTGCTAATGATGATTTCCTAGGAGTTGATAGTTCAGGTGCTCCTATTACCGTACAATTACCCAATGCACCATCAACAGGAAGAGTATTTGTTATAAAAGATATAACTGGATCTGCTGCAGGAAATAATATTACGGTAACAACAGTAGGTGGCGTTGTGTTGATTGATGCCGCTGCAACGTTTGTTATGAATACAGCCTATCAATCAATTCAAGTACTCTTTAATGGAACTCAATACTTTGTGTTCTAAGGAAAAATAATGGCATATAAACGAATAAGTCCCATGCCTATTGCAGAAGGTGGAACGAATACTACAAGTTTGGCAACTACCGATGGCACAGTATATTTTAATGGCACTTCATTAGCAACCACAGCAACAGGAACTTCGGGTCAAATCCTTACTTCAAATGGCGCTGGATTTGCTCCTACGTTTCAAACATTTGGTGGCATTGTTGTTACAAGCTATACCTCTAATGATACCTGGAGTAAAAATGCTAATACCATCTTTGTTCAAATATACGGATGGAATGGTGGTTGTGGTGGTGGGTCAGGAAGACAGGCAGCTTCAACCTCATCAGGTGGAGGCGGTGGTGGTGGTGCAGGCGGAAGCTTCTACTATGAATCACCAGCACATTTTTTTGCTAATAGTGAATCGGTAACAATTGGCGCTGGTGGTAATGGCGGAGCAACACAAGCAGGAGCTAATACTAATGGAAATACTGGTGCTGCTGGTGGTACTACTACGGTAGGAAATATAGGCGTTCAGAATGGTGGATTAGGAGCACTTACAAGCGCAGGTGGTACTACTACAACGGCAGCTGGTGGTATTGGTGCATTTTCATTAAAAGTTATAAATGAACTCTTTTTATTACAAGGTGCCACGGTAGCTGGAGGCTCAGGAAGTAATGCTGCTCCATCTAATCCAATAGCAAGTGGTGCATCAACAACCAGTAATGACTCTGGCTGGCAAGCAACCTATGCTCTATCACCCACAGGTGGTGGTGGTGGATCAGGCGCTGATTCAGTGACCATACGTCAAGCAGCTAATGGAGGAAATATTGTTCTGCCTAATAATGGAAGTACTATTCTCGCTGGTGGAGCTGGTGGTATAGAAAGTGGCACTATTAATGGCACCCAAGGAAATCCAGGCCTTAGTGTAAGCGGTGGTCGTCTCACGGGAGGAACTGGTGGTGGTGGTGGTGGCGGTCAATCAGCAGGAGCTTCAGCTGGAACTGGCGGCACGGGTGGATTACCTGGCGGCGGCGGTGGTGGTGGTGGCGGATCACTCAATGGAACAACGTCTGGTGCAGGAGGTCAAGGTGGTGGAGGACAGGTCATAATCATAGAATTCTTAGGATAACCTATGCGTCACGCAATAATAGATAGTAAAAATTTCGTCGTCAATGTCGTTGTATATAATCCTCATAGTACATGGGAGCCACCAAAAGGATGTTATATCGTTCCTTCTGAAGTTGCTGATGTTGGTGATTGGTACGATAAAGAAAGTAATAAATTCTTTAAACCAGAACTTATTACGTAAGGAGTAACTATGGCTTCTACTAATAGAGCTAAAAGACTGTCTGGTATAAATACCCTTGCCTATTTGGGTATTGAACCCATAACAGCTCCGTTACTTATTGTAAAATTTAATAATGAAATACCAACGACAGATGATCGCGTAGGAAACCAAATAGGTGCTCTATGGATATCTATGAATACTGCAGCTGGTTCTCCTAATGCTCGAATATTTTTTCTTACTCGTTTAGATGGCTCTGGTCCTTCCGGCATTGCAACTTGGACTGAGGTACAAACTGGCGGTACAGGTCCTGGAGTTGATTTTGTTACAACTGATGATGGTAATACTGCTATTCCAGTTTTTGGTAATCTTAATGTATTTGGTGGATTAACGGATCGTGGCGGTATCAATGCACTCAATATGACTACCTATAATGATCCTGCTGGTTCAGATAATGTATTTATAGCGCTTCAAGAATCTATATTTCTTCCTGATACCACTGATATCAATAATGGCGTTATAGGACTTGGTGGTACCGCTGATGGTAATAGATTTATGCATAATTTTGGAGCTGGAGGCGGTGTTGATGATAATACATTTGTTGGTTTAGGATCAGGAAATTTTACCTTAACAGGAACTAATTCAGTTGGTATTGGTGATAGAACACTTCAATCATTAACTACGGGCGATAATAATACTATTGTTGGATCTGGAGCAGGATCTTCTATAAATACAGGAAATAGAAATGTCTGTATTGGTGGATTAGCTGGTTTCGCATTGAGCTCTGGAGATGATAATATTGCTATTGGCGATGGAGCTTTAGTTTCTCAAACAACAGGTAGCCAATTAATAGCTATAGGAACCGATGCTCTTTCATCAATAAATAATACCTCTGTACGACTTACTGCAGTAGGCTATCAAGCCTTAAATCTTGCAGATGCTGCATGTGATAACGTAACTGCCTTTGGTTGGCATGCTGGATTTAATGCAGTAACGGTTAGTTCTTCAGTATTTATAGGTGAAAATGCGGGAGCTAGCGCCTCTGGAATTAGAAACACATTTGTTGGAGTAGAATGCGGATCATCAGGATGTAGTGGTACTCAAAATACTGGTGTTGGAGCGGATGCCTTAAGAGCTCTAACAAGTGGATTAAATAATACTGCTATGGGAAGAAGAGCCCTTTTTGCTTTAACTACAGGAAATAATAATGTTGCAATAGGACAAGAAGCAGCAGCATCAGTAAGCACAGGACAGGGAAATGTTGCTATCGGAACATTTGCATTAATTGCATCAACAGTTTCAGATAATATAGCTATTGGAAGAAGTGCTTTATTAAATTCATCAACAGGAACACCTAATGTAGCTATAGGAACACTTGCATTGGGAGCTGCAACTACATCTTCTAATACTATAGCTATCGGATATAGTACTGGTGCTTCTATTAGTACAGGATCAGAATCAGTATATATTGGTAGTAATACAGCCCCATTACTGACAACAGCTTCAGCTAATGTTGCCATTGGATTTCAGGCAATGCTTAATACACCTGGTAACTCTTCATCGAATGTAGCAATTGGTTGGAATTGTATGGCGTTAGGAACTGGCCATTCATCAGCAGTTGCTATGGGATTTAATGCTGCAAATGCAGGATCACTTAATACTTCAGTTGTAATAGGATTTAGAGCTAATGAAACTGGTGTTGGTACTCAGACTGGTGGGGTTATTATAGGTTCACGTGCGGGTTTATCATTAAATGCTAGTCAGGATGTTGTTGCTATTGGTAGAAATACTCTTCAGACTGGGACAAATTTAAATGGTGATGTTGCAATTGGTCGTTTAGCTTTGGGATCAATTAGCACTGGAACACCGAATGTAGCGGTTGGATTTCAGGCATTAGAGTTTATAGCAACTGGTGCTAATAATATAGCGCTTGGCACCAATGCCGGTGTTAGTTTAACACTTGCAGACTCAAGTAATATTTGTATAGGTAATACCGGAATTGTTGGTGATAATAATACTACTCGTATAGGCACTGCCGGTGCTGGAGCTGGACAACAGAATAAATGTTTTATTGGTGGTATCCGTGGTATTACAACAGGCGTAGCTGATGCCATAGCGGTTCTTATAGATAGTGCGCATCAATTAGGTACCGTATCATCCTCTGCTCGCTACAAAGACAATATCCAAGACATGGATGAAGAATCTTCTCCTGTTATGGAGCTTCGTCCTGTTACGTTTACGTATAAAAATGATGATCAGAAGCGTATGCAGTACGGTCTTATCGCTGAAGAAGTAGATAAGGTTATGCCACGGTTAGTGGTCTATGATGAAGAAGGATTACCACAATCGGTTCGTTATAACGATTTACCACAATTATTATTGAATGAACTTAAAAAATTAGAAAAAAGAGTTTCTCATTTGGAACGGCTCTGTGATACCTGCAAACATATCTGTTAGGTGATCATTACTCCAATTCCTCTCTTTATATATCCGATGGTTTAAACTTTCCATCGGATATATATGTAATCACAGGGCGGAGTTAGTGTCCTGTGATAAGTGATGTAGTACCAGTCTTTGCATAAGCTAATCCTGGCATGGTAGTAATGTCTATAGAATGAGCAGTATGTATGATACAATTAATACATATTGCATTGTAAATAGGATATTTTTTTATGCGTTCAGCATCAATAGTATTATTAGTATTTATTTCGGTATATGTAGTTATGTTTATACTGAGATTAGCCATCTGTTTATCTACTGACTTAAACATAGAAAATGTTGTAAAGCTATAACATAAAAAGAATATACAAAATATTTTATTCATAGTATCTTTGCTAACTCCTTTAATTCACGGATCAGGTTTATAGATAATTCTTCTGCTTCTCGAGAATTATAGCTCCAACTAACACCATGGTCTATTCGTGCTATCACTGATTTATTATTACGTACGTCCATAATATCTATACGCATAATATTCATAAAGGGATGTACCAATGAAGGTGCTCGTACAACACCAGCACGTCCCAGAACACTATAAGAAATATCGCCATCATGTAAGAAGCTGAGAGTAACTTTTTTTTGCCATATCATATCTAAATAACTACTATGATCTTTTTCAATGGTAATAAGTATACTATCAAATCCTCGAGGATACATGTAATGCAATGGTGCTGTTCTAGGAACTCCTTGTTCTGAGAACGTGGCTAATATACACTGAGTACCTTGTTGAAGTATTTCAAAAAGATCTAATGGCAATTGCATTCCTATTTTTTTTGCCATACAAAATCCTAACCTGTGACAAAATGTCACACATTATTATTCAGTTTTTTTCTTTCTTGATGCTACATTTGCTCTAATTTTTTGCAATACCTTAATATAGTAATCTTTTGGCATATCGGCTATTTTAGTTATATTGAAATTTTTAAGTAATGACTCGGCAATATCAGTATGTTCACCAATTTCGAACATAATATTCTGTACTTGTTCTGAGGTTACTTTTTCATATTCTTTGGTAACAAGCGGTGGACGGGCCTGCTGCTTGCGTTCTTGTTGCACAGCAGCATTCCCGTCATCATCTTCGTCCTCGGTGCAAACACCTACTAACGCCGCATAGGAGTACCTTTTTACATAGGAAATATAGCTTCCCTTTGAATGTATATCTTCTTTAGTAGGGCTTACTTGCATAATACATGATACCCATTGACCAGATTCATGGATAAGTTTTGTCTGAATAGAAGATCCATGTTTGTCGCAGAAAATAAGCTTCTGTACTACGGATATTTTATTTTTAGCGAGTGAGCTACGTGAGGCAGTAACTACTTCAGTAAACGAAGCATATTTCGATTTAAAGAAAGGATTTACACTTTTGGCTGCTGCGGTATGCATTTCACCCTGAGCTTGCGCCAGAGCACCGCCTATTGCATTTATTTCAGTACTTTCATAAGGACCGAGGCAAATACATGTATGAGTTCTTAAGATATAGTTTTTTATATCTTGTATGTCTGCTATAAGTTTATTGACATCCATTACTCATTCTCCTTAATAATATTGTGTGCTTCTAATAACGTATCTGTATCTTCTTGGATAAATTTATAGTCATAAAAATCAAATTCTATTTCATGGACTAATTGTTTCATGGTATCGAGATTAAGATCTTGATTTTCATCATGGAGAGCTAATTGTGCTCTTAGTTTTGAGAGTAAAGCACGTAATCTCCAGGTCTCATTACTATCGTGCGTTACAAATTTTTCTATTTTTTTCATGGTATAACTCCTCTACACATACTACGATCTAATCACTCTATACCACTATACCACTATAATTATAGAGCGTCAAGTTTTGTATATACAAAAAAGTATACAGACTTAAAAAGATAAAAAAATAATGCGATAAATAGAAAATTGTTCTATAATTATCGCATTAAAATTTTTTTAATTGGACGTGCCTAGAAAACCGCCCAATTATATGAAAAACCCAGGAAAACAACGGTATGAAATCCCAAGGAAAACAATGGTAACGGAAAATAAATTACAAAGCAACAAGAATCTACACAAACCAAAAATATCTAATCTGCATGATGTAGATCATCTAAAATCATCATTGTCTCATCACACGTATAAAGGACTTGTAAGAGTAGCTAATCATCTTGCAGGTATGGGTAATTCTTACAAAAAGATACATCCTTCTATTTATACTATTTCACGCGCTGTTGATCTAAGTGAAGACCAGGTTATAAGAGTATTACAAGAAGGTGAGAGATTGGGATTATGGACGATAACTCACCGTAAGAATTTTCATCAAGCTCGTAACAAGTTTGGTATTTTAAGTAATCTTTATACACTCAATCCAATTTTCTTTGATATGAATTGGCGTAATGCTATGAGTAGTATATTTACTGCTCTTAAATATCTTCCCCTCACTATTTTATTAATTACAACAAGTATTTTAGCAACAAATCATTCTCCAAACCTGCAATCAAGCTTCAGATCAAAAGATACGGGTATAGATTTAGATTATTTTAGTTATATTAAAAAGCAAAATGCATATCGCATGCGCGCGCGAGAAGAATTTGCTATTTGTACTTCGTACTCAAAAAAAGAGAACTCACAAATCAGGGAGAGACTGATAATGAACGATGTGGGTGTATTGTATGACAACACCGTATTTTCTGAGACGGTTCGTAAGGCAGGCAAAGAGTTGACGATGAGCTGTGCAGGGATGTGTAGCATATCGTCATTCAATGACATGGTAATCAACGTTGCATTGAAGCGCATAGCGACGTATTCCAAAACAATCCAGAACCCGTTTGGGTTATTCATAAGCATATGCAATCAAGTCTCCAAGGAGATGCGAATACCCGTTAAGCATAACAAAGCATATGCATTGGCTTCTCAATTTGATATAAAACTTGGCAAAGAAGCAGCAGTTCTTGAGGGAGGTAATAAACCCATCGTCCGCCGAAGCTTTAGCGAAGGAGGAAAAGAACCACAACAATGGGAACACGTAAAACTACCAACAACTGCCAACAGACGTTTTGCATCAACGCATAAAGTTCATGTACTTCCCCTTGAAGATCTTCGATTAAAAAATCCTTCAATTTCCATAGTTGCTGTCAAGCAATTAGGTGGGGGCATGGTAGAAGTTCAACACCACCATGACATTGAATGGCGAGAAACAACCCAGGAAGAACGAGATACATGGCTCAAAAAACAACAAGAATTTATTGCGCTAACTAACAACCCATTCTCGCGATTTATACCACTTAATCCCCCCATTTCTTGGAAGGGTAATCTCATTTCGCCTGCATTTAAATTTTATCACATTGATCAGGACAATGTTCTGCACGATCCAGAATCATTGAAGTTGGGATGTAAATTATGCGATAAAAAGAGTGTGTCCACCGCAGCTTTAGCGAAGGTGGAAAAGATATGCTAGGATACGTTAAAAAAGGGATTCGGTATGCCAAGAAATCCTCATCGCTATCCTCACACACCGGAAGGATTAGCAAAAAAAGAGAGAGATATGACAAAAAATTGCCAACCGGTGGGTCTTGGGCAACATTCGCATAGCAAATTATTTACAAGGGAGAAATTTTTGGAAGATAGGAAAAAACAAATAATCGAAGAGAAAAAAAATACTGAAAAGGCCCGAAAGGGTGTTAAAAAAGGCAGAGGAGATGGGTTACGCACAGAAAGCAACATCAAGAACATGTCACAAATGCTGTTAGAATATTCTATGGACCTGGAGAATTTAGATGTTCATGGATTTTTGCGTAATATTGCACTTAGTCCACGTAAATTTTATCAAATGATGGAATCTGACCCTATTCTTGCAGATGCCTATGAACAAGCTAAATCTAACTTTTCCTATAACAATCTTAAGATATTAAAACGCAAGTTAAATACGGTTGCGTTAAGTAAATATGCAAGCCTCCATTCATCCTATTCTGAACCATTGAGGGCTGAGCGTAAGAAAGATAAGGAATTTGAGCGTAGGCTCGACATTAAAATACACCAGGAACTTCAGGAAGAGCGGAAGAATAATCCGTTACCATTACCGGAAGTTAAAGTACAGGTTAGTTACGAATGATTATCTTAGGAGTAGATCCTGGTACTTTATGTGTGGGATTTTGTGTGCTTGATGAGGATAATACTGTAACGCGAATGCCGAAGATACTAGAGTCTGGGGTACTTAGTCTTAAGCGTACTGCATTACTCCAAACAAGATTAGGGTTAATATATGATAGTTTTCGTGACATTATTGAGCGCTATGAGGTTGACCTTATTGCACTTGAGACTCCATTTCTTGCTAAGAATCCTCAAGTATATTTAAAGTTGGGGTATGTAAGGGGAATTCTTTACCTTTTGTCGTATAATTATCAATGTACTCTGCGTGAATATGCACCATCGGAAATAAAGAAAGCTATTGTGGGGGTTGGGAGTGGTAGTAAGGAGGATGTTGCTTTTGCTTTATGTAAGATATTCCCTGCGCTACGTAATGCGGTGCAAGTTGGAATAAAAAATGATATTACTGATGCATTGGCTATAGGAGTTACTGGTCTATGGAAGAAATGAAGGTAGACGTGTCATCCGACGTAGCGAATGTGGAAACCAAGATTCGTTTAGAAAAGTTTAAAGCAAAAGCATATCAGATTCCTTTACTTAATGCATTATTGAAAGAAAACAAGAAACGGTTATTAGCAATCTGGCCACGGCGTGCCGGGAAGGACATATGTGCCTTTAATGCGCTCTTTTTCTGTTCATTGAAAAAGGTTGGGCTTTATGTCTATTTATTGCCTACGGCTGCGCAAGCGCGTAAAGTAATATGGAATGGCATTACGATTGATGGGACTCGTATCTTAGATTATATACCTCCCGAGCTTATGAAATCTAAGCATGAGCAAGATATGAGACTTCATTTAATTAATGGATCTATTATCCAGTTATCGGGATCTGATAATTATGAACGCTTACTGGGTATTAACGCCCAGGGAATAGTATTTTCTGAGTATGCGTTACAAGATCCGCGGGCATATCAATATCTACGGCCGGTTTTAACAGCCTCTGACGGTTGGGCGTTATTTATTTCTACGCCGCGGGGCAAAAATAATCTCTATTCTATGTATCAAGTAGCTAAAGAATCTCCTGAATGGTTCTGTTCTCATCTTACTGTTGAAGATACCCAACACATTAGTTTGCATGATATTCAAAAAGAAATTCACTTGGGTGAAATATCAGAAGATTTAGCAAAACAGGAATATTACACCTCATTTGAGATGGGTGTTGAGGGTTCGTATTATGCGAAGTACCTTGATGCGTTATCACTGAATAGCCAAATAGGGTATGTTATTTGGGAGCCTTCTCATCCTGTGTTTACCGCATGGGATATTGGGGTACATGATAGTACGAGTATTGTGTTTTTTCAGGTTATAGGGCAAACAATACGCTTTGTGGATTGCTATGAGAAAAATAAAGAGGGATTAGAGCACTATGTAAAAATTGTTCTTAATAAACCGTATACCTATGCAAAACATTTTGCACCGCATGATATGAAACAGATGGAATTTGGTTCTGGTATGACGCGCTGGGCAAAGGCCTATGACTTAGGAATAACTTTTACGGTGGTTGATAATATTCCTCTTGTTGATGGTATTGAAGTTGTTCGAAGTAATTTACCCAAATGCTGGTTTAATGAATCGACGACGAAGCCTTTATTAAAGGCATTAGAGAATTATCGTCAGGAATATGATCCGAAGAGAAGCGTATATAAGGGTAAGCCGGTCCATGATAAATGGAGTCATTATGCGGATAGTATGCGCTATGCAATGTTAGGTATTCGCTATGCGCGCAAAGGAACATCGCCCGAGGAGTTGGAAAAGAGATATCGTGATGCACAAGTCGATAAATATGATTATGAAAGGGGTTAATAATGGATACTAACGAACTATTAAAAATTATAGGTGAAAAGATTAGTGATATACAGCATCAGATTACGATTCTTGATGAAAAATTAACTATCATTCGTGATGATATCGATAAACGTTTTGATGGTATCGATAGTCATATTAATGCTAGCAGGGAAAGTGTCGAAGAACACCTTGATGGTGTTGAAGGCTTCATAGAAAATCGTTGCGATGACATTGAAAAAAAGTTAGATGATTTAGAATGCAACTTATAGACGGTCCCTTGTAAGGATAGAGTTGAGAGGAGTTATATGGATTTTACATTTAGTATGTTTGTGCTTTCTTGTGGGTTTCTTATTGGGTCGTATTTTATTTATTGGCATATTGAGAGCATTATTACTGATCGTTGTGTTTCTTTATTGCACGACATAGAGTCTCTTTTTGATGCATCAAAATCATTGCTGCGTAAAGATTTTGATGCCATGCGCGAATCTCTTGAAATACTTAAGAAAGATTATGGTAATGTGATGGATGTGGTATTAGAAGAAGTTAAAAACAATAATTCCAAAGCTTTAGCTAGCGAGGAACATACTACTCCTCCTAAACCAGCGAGAAAAACTTCTATGAAAGTACATCCTCGGCGTAATATTATACAAAACGAACACGAAAAAATTTCCTCCGATGATGGTGATTAACCCATCTTCTTCCTACTCCTTTTTTAAGACCGGTATTCCTTTCTTTGCCGGTCTTTTTATTTATCATCTTTTTCCTGTCCGCTGTAGCTTTAGTGAAGGAGGAATGGTATATTTCTTATAATCCTTTTTTTGCTTGACCTTACTAGGTCGGTAACAATAGAGCTGCCTATCACTTGCATAGTAGGCAGCTTTTTAAATTAAAAATTTGTTAATTATTATATTTTTATTTATAGTATGCATACTATGATTATTCATAGAAATTCCTTAATAGCCGGTTGTTACACCGGCTACCTTTTTTAAATTATTTCATTTTTAAATTGTTGCATTTTTCACTACAATTCGTAAGTGAAATCCTTTTTTATGTCTCCAGTTTGTCGGCACCTATCCACCGTAGCTTTAGCGAAGGGGGAACTGTCTACAATTTGTCGACACATCATTTAGTATACCATAATCATTGTCTGGCTGAGTCATGGACTTTTTCCCACAACCGTGGGATTTTTTAACTCTATCAAAATAAATGTAAAATTATATGTATATATACTAATATTCTGATATCCTTATATATGAAAGGATTATGCAATGGGATGTACCGTTCGTTCTGAATTTTTCTGGTTTGTTGTGATGATATTGACACTTCTTGGTTGGTATGGAGTAACCCACCAAGGAATGTATCATATCATTGTTTTTGTTCTTTCGTATGTTGTTACACATTTTTTATATGTGATTCGAGCTTATTTTCTCTGGTAGTGGTGTTTATGAATAGTAATATAGATCGGTATATATATCGCAAGGCAATTGTTTTTGTTTTTAAAATAATAATAGTCGCGATATATCATTCTGGATCTGCTAAGGGAGTACATCAATATGTTGTAAATTTTATTGTTCTTTGTCTTTTCGTCGATTTAGCGCGAAGTATATGGGAATATTATTTTTAAATGGATTTATATGAAAAATTATAGCAGTTATTTGTCTCTTATTGTTTTATTAATTTCATCTTCAGTTGCTTATCCTATGCTTCTTCTGAGGCAGGAAAAAAAACAGCGTCCTGCATATCTCTGTCTTAAACAGAGAAAACTTGATAAAGATCCGCTCATACCACAGGGTAAAAAAAGAGAAGGTTTTGAGCAGATTATTACCTTTGGGAAGGTGCTTGTTGATAATTCTGGTACTATTATGAAGGCAGCCCAAACCGCTGCAAGTATGGTCGTAGTTAATATTGCAAGTCAGATTGTGACGGGAAAATCATGGGGACAGATATCGCGTGAGCGACAAGAGCGGCGTGAGTATGATCATAATGATCAATACTGTCATGATGATTATGAAGAAGAAGATGTTGATGCGCCAGAAGATCGCGGTAGTACAGAAAAAGTATGTAAATGGGATGCTACAAGAGAATGTTTTATTGATCCCCAAGGAAATGTCTTTCGTGCTATTACCGGTCCTTCTGAAAAACCTCAGGATGGTGCTATATATACAGGATTTTCTCTGCCTACTCATACGACTCCGCAGACTAAGGATGAAAGTATTGTAAGTATGCCTGAGCCGAATATGCAAGATGTAGATTATGATAAGAACCCAATAGATACCTCGTGGCTTAAAGAGTTTGCGCAGAAAATATGCCCTTCTGGTAAATATGTAGTTGGAGATATTATTGCTCATGAGGAAGATAGTGGCATTGTTTTAGCAGCTACTCCGCCTATGCCTAATTTTAATCCCCAAGATCCTGAAGATGATAAACATAAAAAATCAGAGCGTATTCATAAGTTAGGTGAGGTAGCTGAAGAATCATTAGGTCATTATCTTGGTGAGCGTGCTTTAGAAAAAATTGCGGAAAGAGAATGTGAGGAAGAAGAGCACAAAAAGCATGCGAGTCATCAAAAGGTTCCTAACTATGATTCTGGTAAGCGACTCGAGAATTGGAAAAATAATCACGATGCTACACATCCAAAAGAAAAGAAAGAACCGTCAAAGTCATGGGGAAGAAGAATGGCTGAGGCACGAGAAGAAGAAAAAAGTTTAGAATCAGTAAAAGAAGAGCCTCAACAAGCGCCTATTTTGGTAAAATATGATACTAAAACACGTGATTCTGTGAGTAAAGTTATTAATAGTTATAGTGAGCCTAAGGTGCCATCTTCTACTAAGTCTACTACAAATGCTTCTACATGGGATTATGATTTTTCTAAATCTCAGAGCACTACGAGTAGTTATTCACACACTCATACAAGTTCTTCTTCGTCAACGAGCAGTCGTGATATAAGTAGAGAAGCTACTTCTATAGCTATGAGAAATTTAACGAAAGGTAAATAAAAATTGAATTGGATGCGTTACGGTACAAAATTATTAATACCGATTGCACTATTTTTATCGTTATTATTTCATGGAATGTGTGTAGCATTTTTTATTGCTTTCATAATGATATGTACACGATGATGAAGTAAGTGATTTTTTGACGGGGTTCCTGATTTTTATGATGCATATAAAAGTAGTAAATAAGGAAAAAAAGAGCAATGGCTGATAAGAAAAAAAAAGAAGTCGGTATAAGTTGTAAAATAGATGAAGAATTATATTTAGAGTTGAGATCTCGGGCTTATGAACAGCGGAGATCTCAGAAAAATATATTAGAAGAAGCGCTTCGTTTTCTTTTTTCTCATACAGAGAAATAAATTATTTGTATTCCCCTTTATTTTAATCTTAGAATGACGTCTGAGATTAAAATAAAGGAAATACGTAATGATTTTTCCTCAATTATCCCCTCAATATTATAATGAGAATAGAAGAGATATTATTGAGCGTATGGAGGCATTTTATGCTGAATCCATAACGCTCAATCAATCTTTCTGGGTAGAAGCAGATATTGATACCCGTTTTTGGTCAGGAGAAACTTCACTCTTTCAGGAATTATATCCTAACCTGCCTGCAAATAGGCGTAGGATGTTTAATTTCAACCGACTTCGTAGAATATGCAATATGATTTCAGGTCATCAACGGAGAACTCGTAAATCTATGATAGCGATTCCTGTTGAAGGTTCTGATCAAGTTACCTCGGATCAATTCTCAAAGATTCTTGCACATGCTTCAAGCACTCAAGGGATACTTGAAACGATTTCTGATGCTTTTGAAGGATCCTTAATTACCGGCATGAACTTACTTCATGTCTGGCTCGATTTTAGGGATGATCCGCTTTCAGGTACGTTACGTGTTGATAAATGTGATTATAACAGCTTTCTTGTGGATCCTTATTTTCGTAAGCATGACTTATCAGATTGCAACGGCCTTTGGAAACGGTCATACTTAACCAAAAAGGAAGTAATATCGTTAATGCCACAGTATGCTGATGAGATTGCTGGACTTTCTACGCAGGAGATGAGTCGAGATGCTAAATTTCAATATATGCCCGAGTCGTATGGATTTTCGTACAAAAACTTATTAATGTACGATGAGTTTTTCTATCGCGATTATCGTAGCACTCAGATTCTTACTGATGTTCAAACAGGTGAAACGTTAGAATGGCGTTTTGGTGACGAAGCTAAACTACGAGAGTATTTAAATACCTATCCAACCGTACGTGTTGAGAAAGTACAAGTTCCAACAGTCAGACAAGCTATTGTTGTACAAGGAAAGGTTCTGTATGATGGCCCCAATAATCTGGGTATTGATCAATATCCTTTTGTACCGGTTTTAACGTATTATAACCCACAGATTCCTTATTATTATCTTCGCGTTCAAGGAATAGTAAGAGACTTGCGTGACAGCCAGTACCTCTATTCTCGTAGAAAAGTTATTGAATTAGATATATTAGAATCACAAATTAATTCAGGATGGGTATATAAAGAGAATAGTCTTATTAATCCTAAAGATATATTCCTTTCAGGTCAGGGTCGTGGGCTTGCATTAAAACAAGAAGCACAAATGACGGATGTGCAACCTATTGTGCCGCCACAAATACCGCCATCCATGTTTCAGCTATCAGAATCTTTATCACGAGAAATATTAGAAGTTTCTGGCGTTAATGAAGAACTTTTAGGTTCGGCTAATGATGATAAAGCTGGTGTCTTAGCCATGCTTCGACAAGGTGCCGGTCTTACGACATTACAACCATTGTTTGATCGACTTGATTTTGCACAGAAGCTCTTAGGAAAAATTATTATTAAGGCAGTACAGAATAACTATACCCCAGGGAAAATTAAAAGAATCTTGAATGAAGAGCCGTCGCCTGAGTTTTATAATAGAAACTTTGGTAACTATGACTGTGTTGTTGAAGACGGCCTCAATACTGCAACGCAAAAGCAAATGCAATTTGCTCAACTACTACAAATGAAGGAACTTGGCATTGGTATTCCTGATGATCTGCTTATTGATTCTGCGCCATTACAAAATAAAACAGAGCTTATTGAAGCAGTAAAACAAGCTCAAGAACAATCATCGCAACAAGCACAACTACAAATGCAATCAGCGCTTGCTGAGCAAGAAGCGCGAACTCAATTAGCGCAAGCGCGAGCAGTGGCTGACCAAGGTCTTGGACTTGAACGAGTAAGTCGTATTCAAGAAAACCAGGCATTAGCTACTGAGCGTAAAGCTGAAGCAGAAAAAGATCATTTTGCCGCAGTATTAGATTTTGTAAAAGCTATTAAAGAACTAGAAGGTATAGATATTGGAAATCTTGAACGGTTAATTGCATTGGCCCGTGTGGTCTCACAAGAGGAGGCGCGATTAACGTCTCCTCAGAGTGAGAACATAAGCAATATGGTTAATACGTTACAAGGTTTACAACGTAATCTAGGTACGCAAAGTGTACCTAGTGAAGTAACTACACCGGATTCGCCTGAACCGGCGAGTGTTATGTAGTTAGAGGTGTATATTAAAAACCTTGTCTCCTTATGAGGGGGCATTTTCTACGAGGTGTACAATGGCTAAACGTTATTATCAAAATGGCAACGACCGTCGTGATGAATCACGTGGTATGAAGCGTTATTTTGAAAAAGAGATGTATGCGGGACCTGCAATGCGTGAACGCATGGAGTATGATTCTTCTATGATGATTCAAGAAGATCGTAGCGCAATGGCAAACCTGCCACAAAATGTTGTTTTACGTTACTATCCTGAAACTGCATACCAAAATGATAAAGTACCGGATACTATTGTTGGTGTTGATGTTCAAATGCGCGATGATATGAAACATCAGAAAAAAGGTAATTTCCCGGAGAAATATTAATGGAAGACGGATTAATCAGGAATGGAACCCGTCTACGCCAAGGCTTCGCCGGGCAAGACGGTACTACGGTGGTCAGAGTGTATGATTTACGTAATGCGTATTTCCAAGCAGGAGATCCGCGTCGTAGATTAGAACGCTTAGATAGCCGATTAATTGGTAATGATCGCACTGAGATACAAAATGTTCCTCAGTTTGCCAAAATTACCTATTTTCCAGGTAGACCTTGGAGGAGAAATTAATGCCATCCTTCCCGCGTCAAAAAAAGATGCAGAAGATAGTAAACTCCATTATTGGAAAACCAGAAAACAGTGTCAAAGTGAGAAGATCTGTGCATGAGATCGATCTTTGGCGTAGATTGAATTATGATCTTACCCGTATGATTCGATAATTAATGAAGTTAGGAAGGGATGCTCCTTAGGTCTCCCTTCCTTTTTTATGGCGAGGAAATAATGAAAAATAAAAAACCAGAAAAAATTATTAAGAAAATACGACGTCATTTAGAGGGTGATATAAAAACTTTTGAAAGTGAAAAAAAAGAGGATAAAGAACTTTTAAAAAAGATGAAAAAGAAAAAGAAGAGGAGTAAAAAATAATGAAAAAAAAACGATCTCTGTTTAGAATGTTTTATTGATTCTAAATTTTCTCGACCATTTACAAGAACATCGGTGTATATTTTTTTATTTTTATTACCTCTGGAATATATACTATGGATAATCTTCCGCAAACGATAAAAATATATGAAGATATAGGCAAGCCTTATTTTTATAAAGTAGAAGAGACTGAGAATTATATTATGTATTTTTCTATTGACTCTAAATATACAACTATATATAACAAAAATACGTATGAAATACATTATGTTGATAAAGAGCATGGATCTAATAGATTTAAAAAGGACTATATTAGCCCAAATAGGTGATATATGACTGATCGCAAGACTGTAGGCGCATTATCACAAGAGCTTTTACAAAAGCAGTTGGACACGCGTGATCCTATAGAATTACAGCGTGAAATGCAGCAGGAATATATCGATAATCTTATAGTCTGTGTTGAGAAAAATAGAGAGCATTTTAAGGGTGATTTTTATGTGGTTGTTATTACAAAAAAAGAACCACTTATGCCCAATGTTCTTAGGAATTATTTTTTTTCACGTAAATCATGCCCTACGCCCGATTATGATCAGACAGTATATAGATATAAATCTTCGTCTGAAGAGATTGAATATATATGGTGTATTCCTGACCGAGAAACATGTTTTATATTTTTAGAGAATAAAGATAAAGTTATTTTTGAAGAGACAGAGCTTTTAAAAACTATTATAGATTTTAATGACGGATTACTCTATAAAATGGCAAAAAAGTTGAATAATGAACAAGAAGATTCTATTCTTTTGGATTCATGATTTTATGGAGATATAAGATCCTACTACGCTAAAGCTACGAAGGATAAGGAGAGATATGGAAGATCATGTACAAGATGATGTAGTATCACAAGAAGCACAAGATCAAGAAGTTGAACAAGTTGAAGAAGGTGTTCAAGAAGATCAAGTTGGTCAAGTTCAGCAGCCAGCACAAGCACAAGAGTCTGAAAAAGATAGAAATTTTAGATACTTGCGCCAACAAAATGAACAATTACAAAAAGAACGCGATGAATATTATCGTGTTTTAAAAAATATAGAATCGAATCAAAAGCAAAAGCAGACTCCTGAAGAAATTAACAATCTAGGTCCTGATGATCTTGTTGAATGGAAACATGTTCAACGAGAATTAAGTAAAGTAAAAGAAGAACTTAATACCTATAAACAACAGTCATATCAATATTCAGCTGAAGCGCGGCTTAAAGCTCAATATCCTGATTTTGATAGAGTGGTTAATGATACAAGTATTGCAGCGTTACGGGAACAATACCCTGAATTAGCCCAATCATTAAATTCTAATCCTGATGTCTACTCAAAAGCTTCTGCAGTCTATACACTCGTTAAAAAATTGGGATTATCACCTTCTGATGAATCATTATTAGAACGAGCTAAGATTCAGGAGAATAGTAAAAAACCAAGACCATTATCATCTATTTCTCCCCAACAAGGAGAGACCCCATTGTCAAAGGCAAATGCTTTTGCAAATGGATTAACTAATGAGTTACGGGCGCAACTATTAAAAGAGATGCAAGAAGCTAAGAAGAAGTTATAGGAGTTAGAATTCAATGATTAAGTCTATCATCATATTCTTTATGCTTTCCTATACAAGTATATCTTCTATAAGCGAAGAAGCATTTAATAAACTTTTTGGTTCTCTTGATAATTATTGCCAGTATTGCCTTAGTACTATGAGTAATGATGAGCTCGAGCTCCTCAACACACTCTGTGATGAGAATGGTATGATATACTTCATTATTTATTTAGAAACAGTTACTCTTCAGATTCCTGTTTGCGTGAAGGATCTTTTTAAAGAACCCGATATTTTAGAGTTTGTTACTACAGTTACTGCACAATTAAAAGAACAGAATATGTACGACGATGAAATGTAAAAACATTGTAAAGAAGTTTGGTGCGTATACTATGATTGCTTGTGTTACGTATGATAAATTATTTCTCTATGATCGTGATGGAAATTTCCATTGTCTTGAGCTTGATGAAAACTTGAAATTTGCTGAATCTGAACATCTTTTATCTGCACGAGAAAAAATAGAAGATTCTTTATCAGCTTCTATTAAATTTACTGATATGCGAGAGTATGTTGATAATCTTTATAAAATTATTGATGAATATATTGCTGAAAAATATTCACAACTAGATGAATATGTCATCAACGATCCTTATGTAGAGTATTATTTTAAGAGAATACTACATATGTAAGATAAAATTTCATCTCTTTTCTTTTTTTGATGTATATCTCATAATGACCGTACGCGTCTCGTCAACGCATATCTTTTGGGGCTGTACAGTAGAATAATTATCCGAAAGTCTTATGTATGAATTGAAAAAATTAGCTCTTATATTATAGGGGTTATTATGAACCATACTCTTTTTCTTATAAGCGCACTACCGTGTTATATATTTCCTATGATGACTTCTGTCGATAAATATACTGCATATCGCATCATG